>ENA-ORNW01002404-ORNW01002404.1-human-gut-metagenome-genome-assembly--contig:-NODE-2404-length-12341-cov-1.949780_pt1 | contig 12341 bp, 10 predicted proteins | sample MGYA00242121_ERZ509034 | MGnify/ENA primary metagenome ERZ509034 (study PRJEB26280, sample SAMEA2338689) | human gut metagenome | biome: human gut; feature: human-associated habitat; material: faeces... | reverse complement strand
TCAAGATGGAAGACCTCCAATTGGGAACTGCACTGACATTAGACTATCAGGAAGTTTTTAAAACATGGGAAGTTCATGAAACGGTGATTGAAGAATTAGATCTTCCTTATTCGTATCAGCAAATGCAATCAATGCTGACCATCAGCAACCCGGAAAATACCCGTATTCTTTATATTACTGTTACACATCCAGATGCAAAAATGGCTGCGGATATTGCTAATGCCTATGCAAAAGTAGCAAAAGAATTCATCACCAATACCATGGAAGGTGTTGAACCCAGCGATTTTTCTGTTGCCCAGGAGCCTAGTGTCGGTTCTGGTGCAAGCGTAGGGGTCAGTGCTGTCATTGGTTTCGTTGGTGGTGGCGTGCTGACAGTTGCAATTCTTGCGATTTTGTTTGTGCTGGACAGTCGCCCTCGTTCTCCGGAAGCGATACAGCAATACGGCGGTATTCCTACACTGTCAGTATTTCCTGCTAATAAAAACAGGCGCCATGTAGGGAAGTTTATACCGGAAAAAGAGAAAACATCCGCAAAGAAACCTGAGAGAAGCGATAATTATCTGGAAATTTTAAACTCTCAGCAATTGGATTATGTGTGCAAAGAGGCGATGAATACCCTTTGCACGAATTTGTCCTACTGCGGCAAAGATATTCGCAAAATCATGGTTACCAGCCGTTACGCCGGAGAGGGAAAGTCATATATTTCTATGAATCTTCTGCATACATTTTCTATGCTCGGAAAAAGGACGGTTTTGGTAGATACGGATTTGAGGGCATCAGGGATTCAAAGCGACTATCGGTTGAGATACAGCACACAAAATCATTATGGTTTGTCCGAATATCTGTCTGGTATTTGTAGTCTGAAAGAAGCCATTTATCAGACGGACTGGCCGGATACATACATGATTCCTGCTGGACATGAAGCTCCTAATCCGCTTCAGCTTTTGGATACCCAGGCTATGGGTGATCTGATCGAGCAGCTTGCAGGACAATTTGATGTCGTGTTGATAGATACGCCCCCTGTAGGGATGCTGGCGGACGCCGTCGCTCTGGCGAAATTCTGTGATGGTGCCCTAATAATAGTTGGTTACTGTAAGGGGAAGCAGCAGGAAATTAAAGATGCAGTTGAGAGTATCAGACAGACAGGATGTAAAGTGTTGGGGGCTGTTTTCAATGGCGTAAAGTTCAGCAGTATAAGTAACCGGTATTATTATTATAGCTCAAGGCGTTATGCCAGTTACTATAATAAGCGTTACTACAAAAACAAAGGAAAAAAACAATGAAGCAAGTACCTTTCATACAGATGTGACATATGCACAGAAATCAATGACTTTTGGAGGTAAATTGGCATGACAGATTGCAGGCAAATGCGTACGATTGGAATCAATGCGTGGTATGTCCTGGCCAGGGAAGGTTCTGCACCGCCAGTTACGATTCGTCTGGAAGGTAACAGCATGATGCCGCTGATTCGGTGTGGAAAGGATCCGGTTACCATTGCTGCTTTACAGCGTCCTGCGCGGATTGGAGATGTGGTGCTGGTGGTTATTGGTGCAGAACGATATGTCGTGCATCGGGTTTGGAAAATTAACGGAACAGAGATTCGTACCTTAGGCGACAATTGCGTAATCCCGGATCCGTGGATTGCTCAGGACTGTGTTCTGGGGCAGGCAGTTCTTTACAGTCGCAACAATGTCAGACACAGACTTGATACAACGGCTGCCCGTTTGTGGGGCAGGGTCTGGATGGCAGTATTTCCATTTAGAAAATGCTTTATTCAACTCAAAAATATCGTTCGCAGACACTATAAAAATCGTTTCTGTTAATATGCTTCAGGAGGTGAGAACCGTGAATACTGATACAAAACCGGAAAAACTGAGTCAGCTGATTACACAGTTGAATGCCAAAGGTGTGAATGATTACAGACGATATGAGACAGTGCGGAATTATTTAAACTTCAAGGCACGAGACAGGAGAATCCCAATTTCCGGCACTTTTGAGCTAACCCCCTTGTGTAATCTGGATTGCAAAATGTGTTATGTTCATCTGAATAAAGCTCAAATGCAGAGGACACAGCTTCTACCAGCAGACCAGTGGAAGCAGATTATGCAGCAGGCCATTGATGAAGGTATGATGTATGCCCGGCTGACAGGCGGTGAGTGCCTGACTTACCCCGGATTCCGGGAGGTATATCTCTTCCTTCGGAATATGGGCATTGAAACTGTAATCCTGACAAATGGGGTGCTTCTTGACAAAGATATGACAGCTTTTTTGCAGAATGCACCCCCAGCAATGATACAGGTATCCCTGTATGGAGCTGAAGAAGATACATACCAACAGGTCACAGGGATGCGAGTCTTTTCACGGGTAATGGAAAATATACGAAGGATAAAAGCGGCTGATCTTCCAATTACCATTGCCATTACGCCCAGCAGCTATATGACAGATGCTGAGCAGATTCTGCGTCTGCTTGATAAAGAAGATCTTCCATTTTCAATCAATGCAAGTATTTTGCCTCCCCGGCCGGAAACAGGCAGAGAACAGGCAGATGCAGATATGGACACTTACATTGCCATACTTAAGCTGCGTTCTCAGCTAAAAGGCAGGGAATTGTTCCGGGAGGGAAATCCGGAAAGTTTGCCGGATACAGGCGGCAAACCGGGAAATCCGGCGTCTGGTGTCACCTGCGGAGCCGGAAGAAGCAGCTTTGCCATCGACTGGAAAGGGAATATGCGCCCATGCAACAATTTCCCCTGCGAGGGAGAAAATGTCGTATCTTTGGGCTTTCGTGAGGCATGGAAAAGAACGAATCATACTGCGACCCATTATCCTTTGCCAGAGGAATGCGAAGACTGCGCTTATCATGGGGTATGTATGCATTGTGTAGCGGCACATGCTGCCGGAGCAAATCCAGGACATGCCAGTCCGGCAATCTGTGCCATGGGAAAACGGATGGTTACTGAGGGACTGTGTTCCCTGAATCATAAATAATTCAAATCTATTTATTGGAGGATATTATCATGGAAAATAATACAAAGAAAAATTACGAAACTCCTGAAGCTGAGAAGATCATGTTCAATTACCGCGATCAGGTTGTTGCCGCCAGTCAGGGCTGTACAGATGTTTGGATTAATATTGGTTATTATTCCTGCGAGGATGGTAATAGACATCATGAACACTTAGGTTAGATATGACACTTTATAAAGAAATCGAGAAATCCAAAAAAATATATCCTGCGGAGCAGGTATTAAAGAACTTCCGGGATTTGACAGAAATCGCAACAGATCTGTCAGAAGTACGGATATACAGTACGTCCGATGGAAAGTGGCTGTATTGCAGCAACAGTGGAAAGGTGATTCCCTGTGTAACAGCGACTTCTGACTATCAGCAGATTGAAGGCTATGCATCGGCGTTGACGAAAGAGGAGACTGGTGGAACAGCCATGAGATTTCTGTTTCGCACTGCTTTTGAATGCCAGTTCTGTTATAAAAAAATCGTCTCTCTTCATGCGGCCTGTATCGAACTTAATGGTTTTGCTGTAGCGTTCACCGGACCTTCCGGGATAGGAAAATCTACCAGAGCTTTTGCGTGGATGAATGCATTGGGTGCGGAACTGATCAGCGGTGACCGTCCTGCTGTACGAATTGAGAATACGGGAAGCACGGCCTGTGGTGTTCCATGGGATGGGAAGGAACAGGTTTTCCGGGATGTGGAAAAGCCCCTGCGGTGCATTCTTGAAGTTCGGCGTTCATCATCCAATTATCTTCGCAGACTTAGCAGAGAGCAGGCCAGGAAGTTGATTGTTCAGCAGTCATTTGTACCCATGTGGGACACGGATGCGGCTTTTATGGCAATGGCAAATGTCAGTGCATTGATCAGAAAGACACCGGTGTACCGTGTTTTCTGCGGCCCGGATGAAGATTCTGCCCGGATGGTTTATGATATTTTGATCAATCATCCGGAATTGATACGAGAGGAAGCAAAGGATATGAAAATTAAAAAAGGTTTTGTCCTGCGTAATGTAATGGACGAATATATTGTGATGCCCACCGGTGACAACATTGCAAAATTCGATGGCTCAGTCGTTCTGAATGAAGTATCTGCATTTATTTACAAACTTTTGGAGAACCCTGTGTGCCGAGATGATTTGCTGACTGCTGTACTGAATGAATACAATGTGGATGAATCAATTGCCTCCACAGATTTGGATGTACTATTGAACAAGCTAGATAAAATGGGTGTTTTGGAGAAGTGATTTGATATGTTAAATATGTTGCGGGATATCTGGATACGGGATCGCCGTGGTTTCGTGATGATATTGCTGCTAAGTATTGCGGTATCGCTTACCAGTGGTATTTCCATTGTAATGCTAGTGCCGATGCTGGGGATGCTGGAGGTATCCACAGGTTCAGTATCGGCACTGAAACTGTTAACGATTCCGTTGCAAGGTCTGTCATCAGTCGTACAGATTGTTGTCATAATTGGTATCTATTTTATGCTCATAGTACTGAAGGCATATTTTGAGTGGTTATTGAAGATTCGGCAGAGTGAATTTCTTGAGGAATATTCATTGACTCTTCGGCAGGAACTTTACCATATGGTTTCCACAGCCAAATGGGAGCAGCTTGCCGCTGTAAAGCAGACAGATACTATTGATCTGTTTACGGTACAGTGTTCGCAGGTAAGCCAGGGCATGTCAATGCTTATCACACTGCTCTCGTCGGTCTTTACTGCATTTGTATCCCTGGGAATCGCGTTATGGCTGAGCCTGCCGGTAACAGTTTTGGTGTTGATTTTGGGCTGCAGCTTCGCATGGGTGTTTCGGTATTTGATGAAAGAATCCAAACATTATGGCGATGAAATGATACGGATCAACAGGGAAATGTATTATGAACTGTACAGTCAGTTGCGTAGCATAAAGGAAGTACGAAGCTATGGCGTGCAAAAAGAACACGAGGACTTTTTTGAAGAAATCAGCCATTCAGCTAAAGAGGCAAAGCTGAAATTTATGCGCCAACAGGCGTTCCCATCAATGTTGTATTCTGTTGCTGCGGCAGGCATGATCGCAGTAATTTTTCTGATCTGTGTATTGCTTTTTCATATGGATATAGCACGTCTGATGGTACTGGTATATGTATTTACCCGGCTGTGGCCTGTATTTAGTGGATTTATCAACAGGATCACAACCATTCAAACGACAGTTCCTGCTTATGAAAAACTGATGGAAGCGCTTCAGACTTTCTCTGCGGAGAAATCCGGACAGGAGCAGATGCTACCCGTTCAATTCGAGAAAGAAATTGAATTTCGAAATGTGTGCTTCGCCTATCAGGGAAGTGGAGAATTGGTTCTGCAAGATGTGAACTTCACTCTGAAAAAGGGAAGCATTACGGCATTGATGGGGCGAAGTGGTGCGGGAAAAACTACTATCGCAGATTTGTTGATGGGGTTTCTGGAGCCGACTTCCGGAGAAATCCTGATTGACGGCATCAAACTGTCTGTTGGAAATTTATCCAGCTGGCGGCACAATCTGGGATATATTCCACAGGAACCATTAATCCTGAATGCCACAGTAAGGGAAAATCTTCAACGATTTCATCCGGCGGCAACACAGATGGAAATGGAAAAGGCCTTAAAAAAGGCATATATATGGAATGTGGTGAAAAACCTGCCCCAGGGAATGGATACGGTTTTGGGAGATGGCGGAATTCGTCTTTCCGGCGGTGAACGGCAGCGGATCGTGCTGGCCAGAGGATTGCTGGGAAATCCGAGACTGATTGTCATGGATGAAGCCACCAGCGCAATGGACTATGAAAGTGAAATGGCAGTCCGAAATGCAATCAGAGATTTGGATGAGCAGGTAACGATTCTGATTATTGCCCATCGGCTAGCCACAGTCCGTACTGCAAAGTACGGACTGGTATTGGAAAACGGTAAGATTACAGAAACTGGAACACTGTGGGAACTTGCTTCTCATTCTGAGGGTTACTTTAGCAGATTACTTTATATTGACTGATCGACCCGAAAGTAAGCTCATCAATGAGGAGCAGTATATGCCGCAGAAGCATATGTGTAATCACCACACTTTTGTCAGAATGTAATTGTAATTCAGTAAAGACGGGAGACATAGCTATGGTAGAACTTGAAAATAAACTGAACATTTCTCCGAAATTCCTTAAAAAAACTGTCTGTACAAATGGCGTTAACTCTGTTGCTGAAAATGCAGTAAGAGATATTCAATCTGTCGACATTATGAATCGACAGTATTTGGTGTTTAAGAGAATGATAGACATTATTCTTGCTTTGGCCACATTGCTCATTATTGCGCTTCCAATGCTGATTGTTATCCTGATTGTGTATATTGACGATCCGGGTGATGTTATATTTACTCAGTACCGTGTTGGGATGAGAGGCCGCCGCTTCAAACTCTATAAGTTGCGTACTATGCGGCGGGATACACCCAAATATATGTCAACAAGCGAAGTCGATGATCCAAACCGATACATAACGCGCGTTGGACATATTTTGCGCAGATTATCTATTGATGAACTGCCTCAGCTGATCAATGTGCTTAAGGGTGATATGAGCATTGTTGGCCCTAGACCCTTGATTTCTGGCGAACACGAAATTCATGATCTTCGTATGAAATACGGTGTTTATAAAATTCGTCCGGGTTTAACAGGGTTTGCTCAAATCCATGGTCGTGACATGATCACACCAGCAGACAAGGTTCGCTGGGATGTCTGTTATCTGGAAGAAGTTGGATTCTGGACAGATGTAAAAATTGTGCTTTCAACCGTCCCGAAGATTATAGGAGGTTATGGGTTTGCCGAAGGTTTCAAAAATTTTACAAATGAAAAGGGGGAAATAAGGAGTTGAAAATCACGCTCATTGCAAATGATACAACATTCATCTATAACCTTCGTCGGGAAGTCCTTATGAAACTGGTCGAAGAAGGTCATCAGGTAACTGTGTTGTGTCAGTTCCTCTCTCATAGAGAAGCATTGGAGCAGATCGGATGCAGGTTGTATGATATTCCGATAGGCAGACGAAGTACAAATCTTCTGGAAGATATCAGCCTGTTTTGTAAGTTTTTTCAGATACTTAGAACAATAAAACCAGATGTTGTTTTCACAAATAACATAAAACCCAACGTATATGCAGGGATTGTCTGCCGCGTATTGGGGATTAAGTATATTCCTAATATCACTGGTCTTGGGACGCCCGTTGAGAATCCTGGAAAACTGCAATTTCTGGCAACTCGCTTATATAAATACGGAGTTGGCGGGGCAGATGACATTTTCTTTCAAAATGAGGAGAATGTGCGTTTTTTTGAACAGCATAATATAATGCCAAAGAAATCGCATGTGTGTCTGCTGCCTGGTTCGGGTGTGAATCTTAAGACATATTCGGAACTCCCTTATTTGCCTGGTGATGTTGTTCATTTTCTCTTTGTTGCTCGTCTGCTTAAGGAAAAGGGAATTGAATTATATCTTTCTGCTGCAAAACGTATCGTGCAGAATCATCCGAATGTGATGTTTCATATCTGTGGTGGGTGTGATGATCACAAGTATCTTGAGGCCGTCAAAAAGGCTGAAAATGCTGGTTATATGAAATACCATGGAGAACAGAAAGACATGCTTCCCTATTTTCGGATGGCGCACTGTGTTGTGCATCCATCGTATTACCCTGAGGGTATGAGTAATGTTCTGCTGGAAGCAGCGGCAAGTGGACGGCCGGTCATTGCAACAGATCGAAGCGGCTGCCGTGAGACTGTGGATGAAGGAAAAACCGGTTATCTGATACCAACCAAGGATGAAGATGCACTTGTACAGGCTTTGGAAGATTTCCTTGATCTTACCTGGAAAGAACGGGCAGAACTTGGTCATGCAGGCAGACTGAAAATGGAACATGAATTTGACCGACAAATTGTCGTTCAGAAGTACCTGGACATTTTGAGGGATTACCAGGCCTCACTCTGTGAGGTGAGAAGATGATTGAAGTACATGAAAAACTTATGAAAATTCTGTCTGATGTTTTGTGGCGAAATAGTCCGGAACATACATATTCGGAACAGGAATGGGAGGATATTTTATCTATAGCAGAAGAACAGGGAGTATTATTTCTCATATTACAGGGATGTACCTCGATTCGCCAACAATTTTCTGCTGCGGGCTGGTTGAAATGGCGAAGCAAAATGCTTTCGACGATGATAAATAATGAATTGCTTATGGAAGCGCAGAACAAAATCGTCAACTTACTGAAAGAAGGAGGCATTCCCTATGTGGTGTTAAAGGGCACCAGTCTTTCTGCGTGCTATTATAACCCGGCAGCGAGAGCACTTGGGGATATTGATCTTCTTGTTCCAGTTCAATTTGTCGATCCCGCATCCGAGATACTGGTATCACAGGGGTTCCATGCACCAGAGGATTCCTTTGCACACTCTTACCACATTGACTTCTATAAGAATAGCATTGTGGTTGAACTTCATTATGCTGTGTCCACATTTCCGGATTCTTGTGCTGGAACAGAAGCAAAACACTATATGGAGTCCTGGCAAAATCAGCTTCGGCAAAAGCATATCGGAAATTACACTTTCCAGTGTTTTTCAGATTCCCATCAGGCACTGAGTTTACTTCTTCACATGGAACGGCACATGACAACCGGTTGCATTGGACTGCGGCAATTGTGTGACTGGGCAGTTTTTCTGACAAGCGTAATGCCGGAGTATTTTGAAGATCAGATTCTTCCGGAATTGAAGCTCTGTGGCCTGAAGAAATTTGCCGGTGTGTTGACCAGGACAGCTATACGTTATCTGGGACTTAATTCTGCATATGGAATGCCCTTTCAGTCTGTTCGAGAGTGTGATGTTCAGGCGATGATGGAAGAGATTCTTCGTGCAGGAAGTATTCATAACAAAAATAATACAAAAGAGGGCAGCAACTTTTTTGTAGATGAGAGCGGAACAGCATCGGCGGTACAGGGGTTTGTTGCCAGGACCAACTCATTAGCACGAAGAAAGTTTCCTGTCACAAAGAAGGCACCGTTTTTGCTTCCGTTATTTTGGCTGTATCTTCCAGTGCGCTATTGGATTCGCTCTTTAATGGGTAAACGCCGCCGAAAATCATTGTTGCGTACAATTACTGTAACAAAGCAAAGAAAGCAACTGTATAGGACGCTGAAACTTTTTAAGGGTGCCCAAGAAAAATGAGGTAAGAATATGGATCAACCTATTCGTATTTTACAGTGTGTTACAATTATGAATCGAAATGGACTGGAAAACCGGCTGATGGATATCTACAGAAACATTGACAGATCGGTGATCCAGTTCGATTTTATGACCAACCGCACCGAGGACGGAGAATTTGATGAGGAAATCAAGAGACTTGGTGGACGAGTATATCATATGAGCCGGATTGCCCCAAGAACCTTTTTCCGTTATATCGGAGAACTGCGTATTTTTTTTCAGGAGCATCCGGAATATAAGATCGTTCATTCCCATCTGAATACTTTAAGTACATGGCCCTTGCTGATGGCAAAAAGAGCCGGAGTTCCTGTGCGCATTGCGCATAGCCGCAATGCGAGTATGGATCGAAACATTAAGATGGTTTATAAAGCAGTCTCAAGACTGTTTATTAACAGGCAGGCAACAGACCGATTTGCATGCTCCAGATCGGCCGGAGTTTGGCTATTCGGAAAACGGCAGGTTGAAAAGAAAAGTTTTCATGTGATCCCGAATGCAATCCAACTGGAGCGTTTCCTTTACAGTGAGGAAAAAAGGTATAGGATGCGTACCGAGCTGGGAATCGGTGAACAGGAACTGGCAATCGTTTGTGTTGCCCGGTTCTCACCTCAGAAAAATCACACCTATCTGCTTCGGGTTTTCCGGGAAATTCAGAATAGAAAATCGGAGAGCAAATTGTATTTGGTGGGCCAGGGAGAACTGGAACAGGATATTCGCAATCAAGTCGCCCTGCTTGGACTTCAGGATCATGTGAAATTTCTTGGTTCCCGTTCAGATGTGGGTGCTGTACTGACTGCAATGGATGCGTTTCTTTTTCCGTCTTTTTATGAAGGTTTTGGAACGGTTATTATTGAGGCGCAATGCTCTGCATTGCCAATGCTGGCAAGTGATTCGATTCCTTCCGAGACAAAGCTGTGTGACAGTGTGGAGTTCGTTTCCATTAAAGAGAAACCTGCTATATGGGCAGATAAGATCCTTTCACTGATTGAGAAAACTGAGCGCAGGGATAATCGTGCACTGATTCGGAAGAACGGATATGATATCAGCCAGTCCTATAGCTGGATGCAGCAGTTCTATTTAGAAAAAATGAAGCAAATATAAAAACGACTGCATAACAAAGAAAAGGAGGGGTAGCAGATGAATCTGATTGTGATGGTCGTGACAGCGGTTACATTTCTAATCAATTCAAGACTGGGTGCACTGTTGCTGCTGTCTGCTGTTGCCTGCTTTATGCTTGCAGCCGGAGAAAATATGTACGAGCGGATTTTGAAGGTAATAGTGTATTCTTCAGCCTATTACACTTTTGATATATTTGGCGGACGGAAGAGGCTGTCTGTGTGTATTGTCTCTATTGCACTGCTGTGTGTGCTGTTGACATTTAATATGCTGATACGGGGAGCCAGGGTCAGCGTTAGCTCTGCCTGTAAACTGATTGCGTTAATCGTGTTTTTGGGTTTGTATGGTTTAAGTGTATGGACTTCTCATGATTCGATAGAAATGGTTTTTATGACATATCATCTGGTACTCCTGGCATACCTCATTTTTATCATACCGGTTGCGAAAAATGAGGAATTGATGCAGACAGATACAGAAGCATTGATGAAAATCTATATCCATGGTGTCTGTGCGGTTGCAATTACACTGTACATTCAGTATGCAGCAAAAATAGCTTTTGGTATTTCACTGGGAGAAATATACGAGTATAACTCAGACCGTATAATTTATAATGTTTTTTTCTATTCCAAAAGTGTGCTGTCGCTTTATTTTGCAGTGGGATTGCTGTATTACTTCATAGAGTATATAAACAACAAACGTATTTCTGCTCTTATATGGATGGGGGTATTTGCAGGAGCAATCCTGCTTAACAATTCAAGAACCGGACTGGTATGCTTTGTAGTGTGTGCCGGATTATACTGCATACGAAACGCAAAGAAGGTAGTAGGCAGTATCAGAGTCATGGCTACGCTGATTATAATTGGTGCTGTTGGCTTGTACATTATACAGTTGATGCTTGCTTCAAGGGCAAGCCTCAAAGGTTTTGCGGATGACAATGGAAGATTTACAACAATCATCGAAGCACTCAGATTGCTGCCACGGTATTGGTTTTCCGGGATTGGCGGCAGTGCAGAGGACTACACGCTCTCCAGCATGGGTGTTTCTGTCCACAATTTTTTTGTGGCCTATTTGATACAGTTTGGCATATTTGGCGGACTTGCAGTGAATGCCCTGTTGCTTTCGCCTGTCTTTGAAGGAAAAAACAGGTATTGGTATTTAGTAGTTTGTGTTGTTATGGGTGGTATGCTTTTTGCAAACTGGCACAATGTGCTGTATGTTGTACCACTGTATCTGATTTTTCTGCTTGAACGTAGCAGCGAAACGGCTGTCTTCATGAACAGGTAGCGAAAGCGGATTGCGAATGTCCGCTTTACAGCAGAAGTGGGCATAATCAGAAATTCATAGCATGACAGGAGGTAAACAGTTGATTTCTATACGATTTCTTGATCAATTTAAGTTATATGAAGATCAAAACGGCATGATGTCCTATGCGGAACGTGCCATCAGAAAGGCTGTTAACGTCTTTGAACGAAGTTACTGCAGCCGTTTGAAGCCCAGTGTCCTAGAAGGCAGGAAGAAACTCCGGGATGATTTGGTTGTTGTGTCCATGACGACTTTTCCGGCTCGGATCGGCTATGTGCATCTGGCAATCAAGTCCCTCCTGAATCAGACAGTGAAGCCAGGGAAAATCCTCCTGTGGCTGGCAAAGGAACAGTTCCGGGATGTCGAAATCCCTGCCCAGCTTCGTGCACTGTGTGCATACGGATTGGAAATCCACTTCTGTGACGAGGATCTGCTTGCCCACAAGAAATATTACTATGCCATGCAGGAGTTCCCGGAACAGATCATCGTAACTTATGACGATGACATTATTTATCCGGAGGATTCCCTGGAAAAACTGCTTGCGATGCACCGGCAATATCCGAATGCCATTATTTGTAACCGAGGTCGGGAAATTAAAATGGAAAACGGTTTCGTAGCATTATACAGGTACTGGAAAGTCAGCGGACGCGTTCCGGCAGGGATTCCGTCCTATCGGGTGATGGCC
>ENA-ORNW01002397-ORNW01002397.1-human-gut-metagenome-genome-assembly--contig:-NODE-2397-length-12378-cov-2.039438_pt1 | contig 12378 bp, 10 predicted proteins | sample MGYA00242121_ERZ509034 | MGnify/ENA primary metagenome ERZ509034 (study PRJEB26280, sample SAMEA2338689) | human gut metagenome | biome: human gut; feature: human-associated habitat; material: faeces... | reverse complement strand
ACAGAAAAAAACAAAAAGAGTTCTTTCGCTTGCAACAGCACTTGCTCTTGTTTGTACAGGAATATCACTTCCTGACAGCAATGTAGCAAAGGCGGCAAAAAAGGCAAAACTCAAAACAAAGAAAATATCATTAAAAGTAGGAAAGAAAAAGAAAATTGCAATTTCCGGAAAAGTAAAGAAAGCAAAGTACACGTTTAAGAGTAGTAAAAAAGCAGTTGCTTCGGTTAGTAAATCCGGTGTTGTAACAGCAAAGAAAAAGGGTAATGCGGTAATTACGGTAAAAGAGAAAAAGAAGAAAAAGACAAAAGTAATTGGAAAGGTGAAAGTGACGGTTAAGGCAGTGAAAGCAGTTACGCCTTCAAAGCCACAGACAAAACCAAATACGGCAGCACCGTCGACATCGCAGGCGACAAATGCTGCGCCAACGGCTACACCTTTAAAACCGACGGCTACACCAACAAGTGTACCGACGCCAACGCCGGATCCGAATATTTTGAAAATGGAAGGTGATCAAGTGAAACCAACAGATGCAGATACAAGAGCTACTTATACACTAAACAGTGATGGCAGTGTAACAGTAGAGGCAGGATGGAAATATTATGCGATTGCATTTGAAAGTCCATTAAACCTTAATAAAGTTAAAAGTATTACGATTGAAGGAAGTGCATCAGCAGGTTTTCGTTTGAGTTTTGGAAATAAAGAGGGAGAATACTTTATTGACCATAACAATCTGGACAGCTGGGTATATCCAAATGCATTCAGTGACAAGATTACGATTGATTTGACAGAACAAAATCCGTCAGGAAAAGCAGACTGGTTATTCCTTGGAACAAAATCGGATGATGAAGTTACTCTCAATATTAAATCTATTTCATTTAAATTAGGAGCAGAAAACTTGGAAAATGTAAACACAGACGGCTTGACTGAAGCGATAAAAGAAGTAGGAAATAATAACCCGATTGCGGCGCAGCGATTTATGGCGGATCCGTATGCAATTGAATATAATGGACGCGTTTATGTATATGGTACAAATGACAGCCAGTCCATGAGAATTGGTGAGGATGGCAAGATTCCAAATAACAATTATTCCAATATCAATACGTTAAACTGTTATTCTTCTGAGGATATGGTAAACTGGCGTGATGAGGGTATTATTCAGGTGGCAGGAAAGAAAGGTCCGGCAACTTGGTCAAAGAATAGCTGGGCACCTGCGGTATGCTATAAAAACATTGACGGCAAAGACAAGTTCTTTATTTACTTTGCTGACAACGGAAGCGGAATTGGTGTGTTGGAGGGAGATAGCCCGACTGGTCCATGGCGTGACCCAATTGGCAAGCAGTTAATCAGTAGAAATACTCCAAACTGCGGCGGAAGTGAAGTGCCATGGTTATTTGACCCGGCTGTATTTGTCGATGATGATGGACAGGGATATTTGTATTTTGGTGGAATTGGTGAAGCAGAAGACAGAGAACATCCAAAATGTATTCGTGTCGTAAAACTTGGAGATGACATGATAAGTCTTAAAGAGGATCCGGTTGTTATCGATGCACCGGCACCATTTGAGGATTCCGGAATTAATAAATTTAACGGTAAATATTATTATAGCTATTGTACAAACTGGGATGGTGCCAAGAAACGGCCGACGACAAATGAACTTGGTATAGCGAACATTGCTTACATGGTTTCGGATTCACCGATGGGACCATGGTCCGAGGCAAAGGTTGTTTTGAAAAACCCAACATCTTATTTTACCGGTTTACCAAGTAATGATAAAAATAATAATCACCACTGCATGCTTCAAATAGGAGATAAAATTTATATGTTCTATCATTCGCAGAAGCTGGCAGCCGATTTGGGAATTACACAGGGGTATCGTACCACTGGTGTGGATTTGGTAACCATGGATGAAAATGGTGATTTGACTTCTTCTATGACAAATGAGGGAGTGTCTCAGGTTGGAAGTTTTAACCCATATGATGTAGTGGAAGCAGAGACTTTTGCATGGTCAGATGGAACATCAACGATTGTTGGACCTGAGAAAAATGATGGAAGAAATAATCGTGTTCTTTCTTCCATTGACAAAGGTGACTATGTTGGATTAGAAGGTGTTGATTTTGGCAGTGATGGTGCAAAATCAGTAATGATGAGCATTGCCAGTGCAACAAATGATGCAGCAGAGGGAACAATCTCTGTTTATATTGACAAAATTGCAAGTAACAAAAAAGTTGGTGAAATCACAGTAAATGCGAATAAGGATTATCAGTATTTTAAGACCAAACTTACGAAAACCGTAACAGGAAAGCATAAAGTTTTCTTTAAGTTTAGTGTAAAGGGCATTTTAGTGGATACTTGGATGTTCTCGAAAGAGGAAGAGCCACAGGAACCGTAAAATAAAAGCATAGATATTTTTATAAACTGCGAGTTGGAAAAAGAGAACGTTTTCAATTCGCAGTTTTTCTTTGCCGAAAAGGGGTAGTTGTGATATAGTATTAGTAATCAAATACAAAAGGGAAATATAGCGTTAGGAGAGGATGATTGGTATGAAAGAGAGAAAAAATGTTTTCGCGAAAGAAACAGTCACCGTTTGCGATAAATGTTCCGGACATATGATGTATAAAGGCGGTGGCTGTTATGTCTGCGAATCCTGTGGGGAAGAGTACCTCACAGATTTTGGAAAGGTGAAGCGTTTTATTAACACATATGGTCCGAGCAATGCAATTACAATTTCGAGAGAGACCGGTGTGAGCCGGCATAAAATACAGGAATTTCTGCGGGACGGGCGAGTGGAAGTCGTGGAGGATGCAACGAATAAGGTTGCCTTCTGCTTATCCTGTGGTGTGCCAATCCGAAGTGGCAAATACTGTAATCTCTGCCAGAGCCGCATGGCAGGAAAAGCATCCGGTGAAAAAGGTGTTTATAATGCGGTGGCAGACGGTGCTATTGACAAGCAGAAAGGTCAGATGAGATTTAAATAAGACAAAGGATGAGAACACGATGAAGATGAATTATGATGAGGCGAGACAGTATATTAAAGAGGCGTCAAAAGCCGGTATACGTCCGGGACTTTCCTGCATGCGGGAATTATGCAGGCGTTTGGAAAATCCGCAGGATGACTTAAAGATTATCCACATTGCAGGAACCAATGGAAAAGGTTCTACGGCGGCGTATTTAAGCAGTATTTTTGGAGTAAACGGCTATCTGACCGGACGTTATGTATCGCCAACGGTATTTTGTTATGAGGAATGTATTCAGTATGAAGATATGGATGGTGTCCACTACATTGATAAGGATTTGCTTACGGAGCTGATTGGCGAAGTGGCTGAGGCAGCAGAGGCGATGGTGAAAGATGGGTGGCAGCATCCGACCACATTTGAATTGGAGACGGCAGTCTCCTTTTTGGCGTTTTGCAGATGGCAGTGCCGGGTGGTTATTTTAGAGGCCGGTATGGGGGGGCGTGAGGATGCCACAAATGTGGTTTCTCATGTGCTTGCCTCGGTTATTACGCCGGTTGGTCTTGACCATATGGCGTGGTTAGGTGATACGATTGCAGAAATTGCCGGAGAGAAAGCCGGTATCATCAAAGCAAAAGGAAAGGTCATCAGTTTTCAGACAGAACCTGCAGCAAGGGCTGTGATTACTTCTGTGTGCCGGAAAAAGCAGGCAGAATTAACGGAAGTGTCAGAAGAGGATATGAGCCTTCTTTCGATGGATGAAAATGGATGTGTCTTTTCCTACTGTGGAGAAAATTACCGCACCGGAATGACCGGTATTTATCAGATGAAAAATGCCAGTTTGGCGATTGGCGTCTGCAGGAGTCTCAAAGAAGAATTTCCACTCGAGCCGGAGCGGATTATGGTAGGTGTAAAAGAGGCGTACTGGCGCGGACGGCTGGAGCGGGTATGTACAGACCCGTTGATTTATGTGGATGGTGCTCACAACGAAAGCGGAGCAAGAGCATTAGCTGATTCATTAAAAGAGTTATTAAAGGGCAGAAAGATACATGGCGTGATGGGAGTCTTTCGTGATAAGGAATATGAAAAAATTGTTTCGATTATGAGTCCGCTCTTAACCGATATCGTGGCGGTGCCTGCACCGGGTACAAGAGGTCTGCCTGCAGCCGATTTAAAGGCGGTATGGGAGAGAGAAAAGGATGTGCCGGCAGAATCCGCAGACTCTGTGGAAAAGGGCTTAAAAAAGGCAATTATAAAGTGTGAGAGCGGGGATGCTATTGTGATGTTTGGCTCATTATCCCTATTAGGAGAGCTCCGCTGGAAGAACTAGCAGTAAATTAGAAAAGAGATGGAAATTATGGCAAAAAAAGAAAAAGAAGTAAAAACGAATGCGATGCGTATTTTGGAAAAACTTAAAATACCGTTTGAGGTAAAGACATATGAGTGCGATGAGTTTGTGGATGGCATGCACATTGCGGACCAATTGGGACAGCCGTATGCACAGTCGTTTAAGACGCTTGTTATGCAGGGAAAAAGCAAAGAATATTATGTCTTTGTTCTGCCGGTAGACAAAGAGGTCGATTTAAAAAAGGCGGCACATGTTGTCGGGGAAAAATCGCTTGCGATGGTTCATGTCAAAGACATTCAGGCAGTTACCGGTTATATCAGGGGTGGCTGTACATCCATTGGCATGAAAAAGAAATACCGTACCGTTATTCATGAATCTGCGAGAGAATGGGATACAGTAATTGTCAGTGGGGGAAGACTTGGTTCCCAGATTCTTCTTTCACCGGATGATTTGGTGAAAGCAGTGGACGGTGAAATGGCAGATATTGTTTTTTGTGAGAACAAGTAAAAATATTGGCTGCTGCCCTTGCTAAAAGACAGTTTCGTGTGGTACAATGGGAAAGGTTATGGAGTGAATGGCAAGGAGATTGAGAGGTGCCGGTTATGGATCATAAGAAAATAGAAAAGGCAGTACAGTTATTTTTGGAAGGCATTGGCGAAGATTGTACGAGAGAGGGGTTAGCAGAGACACCAAAGCGAATTGCAAATATGTGTGAGCAATTATTTGGCGGCTATGAACAGGATGCAGAAAAACATTTGTCACGTACATTTCATGCGGATACCGGAAACATGGTAGTGGAAAAAGATATTACATTTTATTCGGTGTGTGAACATCATTTTCTTCCTTTTTATGGCAAAGTCCATATTGGGTATATACCGGATGGTAAAGTAGTCGGACTTAGTAAGTTGGCAAGAACGGTAGAAGTCTTTGCCAGACGTGCCCAAATACAGGAACAGCTGACGGAGCAGATTGCAGATGCCGTTATGCAGTCGCTGCAGCCAAAAGGCGTTATGGTTATGATTGAGGCAGAGCATATGTGTATGACGATGCGCGGGGTGCAAAAGCCCGGTACACAGACAATGACGTATGCGTTAAAAGGAGAATTTGAAAAAGATAAAAACCTGGCACAGATGTTTATGCAGATGATTGCCGGATAGAGAGAGGATGAAAGAAGATGAAAATAGGAAACCGTGAGTTCCCTTTGGGGGAGAAATCCTATGTGATGGGCATTTTAAATGTGACACCGGACTCTTTTTCAGATGGTGGAAAATATAACGATATAGAGCGTGCACTTAAGCAGGCGGACAAAATGGTAGAAGAAGGAGCGGATATCTTAGATGTCGGCGGTGAATCGACAAGACCCGGTCATGTTCAGATTGGCGATGAAGAAGAAATCCGCCGTGTTGTGCCGGTTATTGAAGCATTGAAAAAAAGGTTTGATGTGCCGGTTTCAATTGACACCTATAAAAGTGCAGTGGCAAAGGCGGCACTTTCTGCCGGGGCAGATTTGTTAAATGATATCTGGGGATTTCGTTATGATGAGCGCTGTGCCAAACTGGCAGCTGAGTATGATGTCTGTGTCTGCTTAATGCACAACCGTGAGACGATGGAATATAACGACTTTATGGATGACGTAAAAAAAGATTTGGAAATCTCTCTTTCTCTTGCTGAGAAGTATGGAGTAAAGAAAGAGAAAATCATGCTTGATCCGGGTGTTGGTTTCGCAAAGACAAGAGAGCAGAATTTGACCATTATCAACCGCTTGGAAGAAATTAGAGCGATGGGATATCCGGTATTGCTTGGTACATCGAGAAAAAGTGTGATTGGACTTACATTGGATTTGCCGGTTGATGAGCGCGAAGAGGGAACGATTGCGACAAGTGTAATCGGAGCGATGAAAGGCTGCGAGTTCTTCCGTGTGCATGATGTGCAGAAAAATGTACGTGCCCTTCGCATGACAGATGCCATCAGAAGGGAGAACTAGTCATGGATGTAATTAAAATCCGCGATTTAGAAATCTATGGACACCATGGTGTCATGAAAGAGGAAAATGTACTTGGACAGAAGTTTTTGGTTTCTCTTGCTCTTTATACGGATACGAGGGCAGCAGGGGAAAGTGATAATTTGGCGGATTCGGTAAATTATGCAGAAGTTTCTTATCTTGTTAAAGAGCAGATGGAAAAGGAAACGTACCGTCTGATTGAGGCAGCAGCGGAGCAGCTGGCAAAAAAGATTTTGCTAAAGTTTCCCCTTGTAAAAAAAGTGGAAGTAGAGATTAAGAAACCATGGGCACCGATTTTACTTCCTCTGGATACGGTGAGTGTAAACATTACGCGCGGATGGGAAACGGCATATTTGTCGATTGGATCCAATATGGGAGATCGAAAAGCTTATTTAGAGGCGGCGATTGAAGAATTAAAAAAAGTAGAGACAATCCGTGAGATAAAGGTTTCAGAAATCATTGAAACGGAGCCATATGGTTATACGGATCAGGATAAATTTTTAAACGCGGCAATTGGGTTTGAGACACTTTTGACGCCGGATGCATTACTTTCTGTCTGTCATGAAATTGAGAAGAAGGGAAAACGTGAGAGAAAGATTCACTGGGGACCAAGAACGATTGATTTGGATATTCTTTTGTATGGAGACTGTGTCATGCACACAGAGACGCTTACGATACCACATTCGGAAATGCATAAAAGACAGTTTGTTTTAGAGCCGCTTTCTGAGATTGCTCCGTATGTAAAACATCCGGTGCTTGGTAAGAGTGTCAGTATGCTGTTAGAGGATTTGGAGGAACATAAATGATTGATTTACAAGTTTCAAGAAAGCAGATTGATGAGATTGACAGTCAGATTGTCAAACTGTTTGAAGAACGCATGAAAGTTGCCAATGAGGTCGCCAAATATAAGATGGAGACCGGAAAAGCGGTATTTGACAAAGAACGCGAGGAACAGAAGTTAGACAGTCTTTCGAAAATATGTCATGGTAAATTCAATGAGCGTGCGGTTCGTGAGCTGTTCAGTCAGATTATGTCCATCAGCCGCAAATACCAGTATGGTGTTCTGCCACATACGGATGATATTACGGATTTTGAAAAAACAGAAAAAGCGTTTGATAAAGAACAGGCAAAAGTATATTATTTTGGCGTGCCTGGCACCCATACACAGCAGGCGATGGAAGACGTGTTTGGTGAGGCGGTACAGGGGATCAGCTGTCAGAGTTTTCAGGGCGTAATGGAAGCTGTTGAAAACGGACAGGCAGATTACGGTGTCCTGCCAATTGAAAATTCTTCGACGGGCGGTATCAGCACGAATTATGATTTATTGTTGAATTATAAAAATGCCATTGTCGGCGAATACGTGATGAAAATTGACCAGTGCCTTTTAGCACTTCCCGGTACAAAGTTAGAAGATATTCAGACGGTATTTTCCCATCCGCAGGGATTGTTGCAGAGCCGTAAATTTATGAAGGAACATCCTCTCTTTGAAGGTGTGGAATATGGTTCAACGGCAGCAGCAGCCAAGAAGGTGGCACAGGATAAAGATAAGACGCAGGCGGCGATTGCAAGCCGGCGTGCAGCCAAAGAATATGGACTTGAAATTGTTGCCGATTCCATTCAGCAGGAGAAGAACAACTGTACGAGATTTATTATTATCGGACCAAAAGAAGTTTACACAAAAGAGAGCAATAAACTCGCACTGTGCATTGAACTACCGCATCAGAGTGGTACACTGTACCGAATTTTGTCCCATTTTCTTTATAACGATTTGAACATGACACAAATTGAGTCGCGTCCGATTCCGGGACGAAACTGGGAATACCGCTTCTTTGTTGATGTGGAGGGAAACTTAGACGATGCGGCTGTGCAGAATGCACTTCGCGGTGTGAAAGAGGAATCTGCCTTTATGCGTGTGCTTGGCAACTTTGAGGCATAAAAGACACACTTTCGTCAAAAAGAACACACAATTCATACAAAAAGCGAACAAAAACCGCACACATTTTCATATTATGATAAGAGCAACAAAGACGAAAGGATGTGTGCGAATATGAAAAAATTTGCTAAAATATTAGCAGCTGCTGTGTTATTTGGAACAGCCGCTGGAACCGCTTTTCAGGGAGCGGAAATGATTGGAAAGAATGTGTTAGTCAGCCAGAATGAGACGGTGAAAGATAGTGCCTCTGCGAAACTGGCAACGACTACGGTGACGACAAACCAGCGTACATCGACATCCGATGTTTCATCGATTTCGGAGCAGGTGCTTCCGTCGATTGTGGCAATTGATGTTACGGCACAGACTACAACCAATACGCCGTTTGGCGCACAGACGAGTGAAGGAACCGGAAGTGCATCCGGTATTATCATTGCTCAAAAAGATAACAAAATGTACATTGCGACAAACAATCATGTTGTCGAAGGAGCCACTTCAGTTACCATTATTTTTAACGATGAGAGCAAAGTGAGTGCTACTGTAAAAGGAACGGATTCATCAACGGATTTAGCTGTTGTAGAAGTGGATATGAGTAAATTGTCGGATTCGACAAAGAAGAATATAAAAATTGCTACGATTGGCGACAGTAAAAAGACGAAAGTCGGCGAACAGGCAATTGCAATTGGCAATGCCCTTGGCTATGGAACGAGTGTTACGGTCGGTTATATTAGTGCAAAAGACCGTGAGATTGACGCCGAAGACAGCGCCAGTGTAAAGCTGATTCAGACAGACGCAGCAATTAATCCGGGAAACAGCGGCGGCGCATTAGTAAACAGTAAAGGCGAAGTAATTGCTATTAATTCTTCCAAATTTGCTTCTGAGGAAGTAGAAGGAATGGGATTTGCAATTCCGATGGCAACTGCAGAGCCAATCTTAGAAGAGTTAATGAATCAAAAAGAAGTGGCAGCAAACAATCAGGCTTATCTTGGTATTACCGGCCGTGATGTGACAAGCGAATACGAGCAGGCATATGGAATTCCGCAGGGAATTTACATTTCAGAAGTTTCAGCTGGTTCACCGGCAGAGAAAGCAGGATTGCAGAAAGGATATATTATTACCAAATTAAATGGAACGACCGTGAAAACACTTTCCCAGTTGCAGGAAAAACTTTCAAAGTGTGAGGCAGGAACACAGGGTAAAGTCACTGTAAAAATTGCTTCCGGTTCATCCTATCAGGAAAAGACATTTTCTGTTACGTTTGGTAAAAAACAGAACTAATGGAGGAACAATATGTTTGATTATGAACGTCTGGAGGCACTTTCCATCGAAGGAGAGGCTCCACAGTCAGAACCGGAGAGACAGTATTATTTTATGAAAAAGTGCAGGCAGTGGGCAGAGGAAGAGAAAGAGCGAATCGGACATCCTCTTACCATGTCAATTCAGACGCTAGGCTGTCAGATGAATGCAAAGGACTCGGAGAAGATGACAGCAATTCTTGAATATATTGGATACAAAGAAGTAGAGGAACCGGTTGCGGATTTTGTTTTATACAATACGTGTACTGTTCGCGAAAATGCCAACTTAAAAATCTATGGACGGCTTGGTTATCTCAAAAACCATAAAAAGAAAAATCCGTCGATGAAGATTGCCCTTTGTGGATGCATGATGCAGGAAGCGGATGAGGTAGAGCGGATTCGCAAGAGCTATTCGTTTGTTGATTTGGTATTTGGTACACATAACATTTATAAACTGGCAGAGTTATTGTATACACAGGTGCAGTCAGCACGTCCGGTGATGGATGTGTGGAAGGAAGCCAAAGAGATTGTGGAAGATTTGCCGGGGAAACGCAAATATCCATTTAAGACCGGTGTCAATATTATGTATGGCTGTAACAACTTTTGCAGTTACTGTATTGTGCCATATGTGCGCGGGCGAGAGAGAAGCAGAGAGCCGGAGGATATTATTTCTGAAATTAAGGGGCTTGTGGCTGGTGGCGTGGTAGAGGGAATGTTACTTGGACAAAATGTAAATTCTTATGGAAAGACTTTGGGAAATCCGGTCACGTTTGCTAATCTATTGCGTCAGGTAAATGAAATTGAAGGGCTTAAGAGAATCCGGTTTATGACATCGCATCCGAAGGATTTGTCGGATGAGCTGATTGAGGCGATGGCGGAATGTGATAAAGTATGTACCCATCTGCATTTGCCATTGCAGTCGGGAAGTACGGAAATCTTAAAGAAAATGAACCGTAAGTACACGAAAGAATCCTATCTTTCTTTGGTGGAGAGGATTCGGGAAAAGAATCCAAAACTATCGCTTACGACGGATATTATTGTTGGATTTCCGGGAGAGACAGAAGAAGATTTTGAAGACACATTAGATGTAGTAAGAAAAGTTCGCTATGACAGTGCCTACACCTTTATTTATTCAAAGCGCACCGGTACGCCGGCGGCTGCAATGGAAAATCAAGTGCCGGAAGAAGTAGTGAAAGAACGGTTTGACAGATTGCTGCATGAAGTGCAGGGGATTTCCGCAGAGATTACAAAGAGTATCGAGGGAGAGACGGTTCCGGTTCTGGTAGAAGAGATAAATACACAGAACGAAGAACTTTTAACCGGACGCTTATCCAATAATGCGGTGGTTCATTTTCCGGGCGATGTCTCCTTGATTGGAGAAATCTTACTGGTAAAATTAGTAGAAAGCAAAGGCTTTTATTATATGGGAGAAATCGTGAAATAAAAAAAGAAACTGCAATTCATTTCCTAAAAAGGGGGATGAGTCTGCAGTTTCTTTTTTTGTTAAACTGTTTTTGGCTCCGGATAATCTTCTCCAAAAGTTTCTACTGTTACTTTTTCCATAATAACCGGTGTGAGTGGCATATCACTCCAGTCAGTAGCAACTTCGGCTAATTTATCTACAACATCCATGCCCTCAATGATCTGACCGAATGCAGCATAGCTTCCGTCAAGATGCGGAGCAGCCTTGTGCATGATAAAGAACTGGCTTCCGGCAGAGTTCGGATTCATGGCTCTTGCCATGGAGAGAACACCTGGTGTATGCTTCAGGTCGTTTTTGAAACGGTTCTGGGAGATGACACCCGGGTCATGGCTTAATGAGTTGTCATAGCCATTTAAAGAGAATTCTCCGGGGATGCTGTAACCGGGACCGCCGGTTCCGTTTCCATCCGGGTCACCGCCCTGAATCATAAAACCACTAATGATGCGGTGAAAGGTGAGTCCGTCATAAAATCCTTTGTTTACCAAAGAAATAAAATTGTTTACTGTGTTCTCTGCAACTTCCGGATAAAGTTCAAGCTTCATAACATCGCCGTCATTCATCACGATTGTTACAATGGGATTTTTTTCTGCCATAATGATAGTTCCTTTCCTATTCAAATTCCAGCGGTTAAAACCGCTTTTTTTATTGTAAAAGATTTTTGCGGCAGATGCAAGCCTTTCGACAAACAATGATAGTGAGAAATGTAGAAACTCTACTGTCTTGATTGGATTGTGTCTAACGATGTCAGATGAAAGAATGATTTGGCTGACAATAATGGGAAAAGGGAGCGGCCGTTTGACAAGCTTTGCAGAGTCTATCGTCTATAATGAGCCTACACAAACGGAAAGGGGATGAAGATGCCAATGAGAGTGAAGTTATACTTAGATGTATTCTTTCTGATTAACACAGGGATGAATCTGGTGGTTTTTCTGACACAGAGTTTATTGATGCAAAAAACCATTCGGTTGTGGCGCCTTATCCTTGCGTCAATATTAGGAGCTGTGATGGCGTGTCTTTTGGTATTGTTTCATGTGCACAGAAATCTCCTGTTGCTTGTTTTGTCCTATTTTTTTGTTAGTGTTTTTCTTGTCCGGTTTGCTTTTGGTAAAATGACGACTGCAAGAACGGTGATGCACCTTTTACTTTATTATGCATGTGCTTTTATTCTGGCGGGGCTTTTGCTTCAGGTACAAAAAAGTTTTCATTACCCGCTTACCGGGGCATCGATGTTAGGGCTTATGCTTTTTGTTCTCTTTCTTTTTCGGTATTTTATGCCAAAACTAAAAAAAGAAAAAGAACGGGTGTCATATCTTTACCGGATGCGGATATATGACCGGGGAAATAAAATCGAAGGAATGGCACTTTTGGA
>ENA-ORNW01002386-ORNW01002386.1-human-gut-metagenome-genome-assembly--contig:-NODE-2386-length-12430-cov-8.517414_pt1 | contig 12430 bp, 10 predicted proteins | sample MGYA00242121_ERZ509034 | MGnify/ENA primary metagenome ERZ509034 (study PRJEB26280, sample SAMEA2338689) | human gut metagenome | biome: human gut; feature: human-associated habitat; material: faeces... | reverse complement strand
ATTATGCCCTTGAAGGGCAAGTGCATACCACGCGTTCAACGCGTGGTTTTGATTTTAGCGAAAACTTACACTTTGCAGTATGCTGAAAAAGCTGTGGCAGTTTCATTGCTGCCACAGCTTTTCAGACTGTAGAAAAAGTCTGTTTTTCCAAAAAAGTGCTTGTTCTCAATCCCTAACCCCAAACCCCTTCCCCGTGGGAAGGGCTGTGTATGCTTGGTTGGCTCTGCATCGTGCAGAGCCTTTTGGCATACACGCCTGGCATCCGTGCCGGGGTTATATTACTGGGGCTACCGCCCCTAGTCCCTGTCGGGGGCTATGCCCCTGCGACCCCATTTTCGATAAACAAGAGGTTTATCGACAGACTGAAAGCTGCGGCAGTTTCATTGCTGCCACAGCTTTTATATTTACTTTATCTGCGACTGAAGTATATCGAGGACCTCACCGAATCTCTGGAAATGCACTACTTCACGTTCACGCAGGAATTTTATCACATTGCTTACGTCCGGATCGTCGCTGACTCTGAGGATGTTGTCATAGGTAGCTCTGGCTTTCTGCTCCGCCGCAAGATCTTCGTGAATATCGGCGAGCGGATCGGCTTTGCTCTGGATGTATGCGGCGGTAAACGGCACACCGCCGGCATTGGATGGGTAAACCGCATTTGCGTGATCCATATAATATGCGCCTACTCCGTATCGGTCAAAGCTCTTTGCACCCTCGCCTGTTGTGAGCTGGGATACTATAGAGCCTATCATTTCGAGATGGGATAGTTCTTCTGTACCTGCATCGTTCCCGGAATGATCCCTTGCGACCTCACTGTATATGCCGTGATTACACGGTAGCTGTCCCCTCTGCCTGTTGCGGTAAAGCAGGTGGTGAAGCCTTTTTCTACACCTTTAAGATACACTGTAAGAGTGCCGTGGATATAATCGGCTCTTATGACCAAGAGCCATATCGGATCGCTTGTGAAATCAAGAAACCTTTCTGCGTTTTTTCTGATTTTATCCGTTTCGAAAACGGATCTGTCGCTTGAAATTTCCTGCGACAGCTTTTCTATAATACTGTCATAGTACGATTTCTGCTCGATAAGCTCCTGCTGTGTTATCAATCCGTCCAGCATAAGATCAACCGCACGGCGTTTTTTGGCGTTGAGCGTTTCGATTTTTCTGCGCAGTGCAGGGATGTCGGGCTTGTCTGTTCGGGATAAGCCCTTTATTACTGCGTTTATGACGGCTGTTTTGTCAATGGGCATATCTGTGAAAATACGCTTTACGCAGGCTTTTAGGGCGGTCACGTTAAGCGTTTCGTTGTTGCAGGATTTTCCGCCGATTCTCCCCGAGCAACGCAGGGCGTGGTATATCTTGCCGTTTTTCAGCGTTTTTACACGGGATACCATCACACTGCCGCATACACCGCAATATACCTTTCCGCTGAAGACGTATCGGTCGCTGTGGCGGATTGTGTCCGTAGGCTTTCTCCGGCTTATCTCGGCTTGGGTCTGCTCCCACAGCTCACGGCTTATTATCGGTTCGTGATGATTTCTTATATAGATATGCTCCGAGCTGTTGAGCCTTTTCTTATGCGTGAGAAAATCCGGAGTGCAGGTCTTTTTCTGCTCAAGGTCGCCGACATATTTTACATTTCGCAGTACCTTACGGATAAACGCACCGCTCCACCTTCCGCCGTTGACGGTTCTTATCTGCTCGGCGTTCAATCCGTCCGCTATGCTTTCTGCACCCTTTAAAAGCACGGTATACTCTGTGAAAATACGCTTTACTATTTCTGCCGAATCCGCATTGACAGTGATTTTGCCGTCTTTTACGTCATACCCAAGACAGCTCCTGCCGAACACTACGCCCTGTTCCATTTTCCTTTGCTGTCCCCATTTTACACGCTCGGAGATTTTGCGGCTTTCCTCCTGCGCTATCGTTGCCATTATAGAAAGTCTAAGCTCGCCGTCGCTGTCACGGGTGTCTATATTATCGTTTATAAAGATAATACCTACGCCCTTCGCCCTAAGCATACGAGTGATGTTAAGGGTGTCTACAGTGTTTCTTGCAAAGCGGCTGACCTCTTTTGTAAGGATGATGTCTATGCCGCCGGACACGGCAAGGGAGATCATTTTGTTGAAGCCGTAACGGTTGAGCGTTGTCGTGCCGCTTGTACCCTCGTCATAGAACACTCCGACCAAAGTCATAGAGTCCGAATTTCTGATATAATCATCAAAGAACGACCGCTGTGAAGCAAGCGAGCCGGATTGCTCGGCACGGTCGGTTGAAACACGGCAATAGGCTGCGGCTCTGAGCTTATTCATCGTCTGCGTCCTCAGGGTTGATAGCTGATGCATCACGTTGATGATTTATGATGATTTTAACAATCTGCCTTGTAATGATTTCTATCTCCGCTTCGGTTATTTCCATAATATCACCTCGCAACAAAATATTCTTACATTGTTTGTACATATTCCTGTTGCTTTTTGATAAATGCAGTGTTATAATTGAATAGGTAATATTTGGCGGGAGGTGTTGACTTGCAGAAAAAGGCTGTAAAGGATAACGCTAAAAAAAGCAAAATACTCAGTGCGGCGGCAAACTGTTTTATATCAGACGGATTTGAGGGCACTTCAATAAGGAAAATAATGAATGAGGCAGGCGCTGAGGTTGGTCTGTTCTATTACTATTTTAAATCAAAGGATGATATATACAGTGCGTTTATAGAATCACTGTTCATAGATTATAGAAGCAAGATAATCGGAATGACGGAAAAAGCCGTAAGGTCGCCGTATACTTCTTTTATTGATATATTCGGAATGTTTGCGGATGAAGCTGAACGCTTCCGCAATGAATTTGTAGGGAAAATGCACGAAAGCACGCTGAGAGATATTCGTGACCGCTCGCTTGAAATATCCGTTCCGTACATAAAGCAGATTATTGAAGTGCTGATAGAATACGGTGCAAAGCCGCTGATAAGCACGGAAGAGCTTGCTATAATAATGACATACGGGATAGGCAATCTTTTTTTGCGTGATAAGGAATCACGGCTTGCCGGAACGGATAGGGAAAGTATGAAAACGACCGCACTTCTGTTCGGGCTTGACCTTGAATATGTTTCACTTACCCTGCCACGCATCCCTTATGCTGAGGAAGCGGAGAAAATAACGGCTCTGGCTGAGCTTTGCAGTGAGAATTTTGCTGACTACAATGCCGAAAGAATGGCAAGGCTTATAAAGAAAAGAATGTCAAGCGGCGAGATATTTGTTATAGCACACAAAAACAATATCGCAGGCTTTATTATGTTTTCGAAGAAGAACAAAACGATAGATCATATCGCCGTGTCGCCTGACTACAGGCGTATTGGTATAGCGTCAAGACTTATGGTTACGGCTATGGCGCAGTTTGAGGTCGGGGAGGAACTGTCAGCTGTAACTTTCAGACAGGAACATCTGATGTCGGACGGGGTAAGCCGTATGTATAAGAAATTCGGCTTCGACAATGAAAAGAATATCGTTGTCCGTGGCGAGCCTCTTGTAAGGAGAACCGCTGTTGTACCGGAAAAGGCGATAATAACCGAATAAGGCGAAAGGGGGCATAAATGATGCTCCTTTTTATTTAACCGGCAGGCTCTGCAATGATGAAAAAAGCCCGAAATACTGCCGATAATGAAATAAGTCTTGAAATTTGCGGCGATTTAGTATACAATATAATAAGTAATGCTGTAAATCAAACGTATGTGCCTTGCACAGCGGAAAGGAAAATAAATGGAAAAAGTAATCAGCTTTTTAACAAATAAATGGTTCAAATTCGGTGTGTCGTTCCTGTCGATAGCCTATCCCGTGTTTCTGGGCTTCGTGGCGTGGCTTTTTATGGGATATTATCTTGAGCCGACGCACCAGGGCGCACTTGTTACGCTTTATATCTTTATCAATATTATCTTCTTTGGGATTATGCTTTTCACAAGAAAGCAGATAGTCACGAGAATCGTTGCGATAATTTCGCCTTTTTTGGCATTCGCTATACTTCTGTTCGGCTTCGGCAACTGGTTTGCCGCAGTGCCTCCGATAGTCGTAAGCGTACTTATATTCCTGCTGAGCGGTGCGGGCGAGACCACAAAGATCATTATCGGCACTATATATCTGCTTATGTATGTAGTAGGAGTGCTTGTTTACCTGACTTTCAAGATGCTGTTCGGAAACATTACTCTTATGGATGTCGATCTGTCCGCAAGAAGCACAAGCTACCGCTATTCGCCCGACAAGCAGTACAGAATAGTTCTTTATGTTGACCCTGAGGGCGACACCAGCCGTTCGGTATCCTTCTATCTTGAAGAAACAGACGGAGATATAAGCCTGCCGTTCCTTGAATGCCGTAACGCATTGGGCGGCATCCATATAATAACCTCCGACTATAACAAGCCTGCCGATGTCAAGTGGAAAGACAAGCATACGCTTTATGTTGATGGCAGAAAGCGTGAATTCAACTTCGACGCAGTATCGACAGATGACACATCGGAAGACTATTAAAGGACCTGCGGAAAGGAAAAGCGGATATGAGTATAAAAAGAACAGTCAGCTTAACCGGTATAAATTCGAGTGAGATATATTCTCTTTCATATCCGCAGTCTGTCCTTAAATTTGCCGAATATGACTTTTCCGGCTTTATCAGACGCTGTACCGATTATTGCAAAAGATGTGCGGAAAGCGGAGAGTACAGACTTGAGGATATTGTTGCGCTCCGTAATTCACTCGGTGCGTGTCACAAATATGTTGAGGCGAATATCCACGGCATTTATGAAAAAGCGGTGCAGGATCTGTTTATAGAATATCTTTGCAGAGAAAAGGGGCTTGGCATATCTTCCTTATGGAATGAGCTTATAAATGCCAAAACTCCGTTTGAAAAGCTCATATTCACAAGGCTTACCGAATATCGTCACAATAAGGCGGTAAACCGCTGGGTAAGTCTTCTTCAGCTTCAGGAATACGCAAAACGCAAGATAGACTTTGTGTTTGGTGAAAAGGTTACGGCAGAGCAGGCATTTGCAAAGCGTGATTATTTTGATCTGACATTCAGCGTAGCCGCAAATGAGATGGGCTATCCGTCGGAATGCTTTACCGCCGCAAAGGTGTACACTGTCGGCAGGCTGCCGTCTGCTCCGTTCATAACGAGCAATATTTCAAAGGCGATAGCCGCTTCTGCACTCCCCGAGATCGAATATGAGGGCGAGCACAGACCGTTTGCCGCTCTGCATTCGGACAGCGAGGCGATGGACGTCTTTGCTAAGATAAAGAATTATGTTCCCGAAAAACCGGATTCGGTGCTGAACACGATAATAACAACGATGCGTTCTCTGCCGAAGAAGGTGTACGTTTCGGACAGCCTCAAGGCAATAATAGATCTGGAAATAGACCTTTTGCTTGAAAGCGGGGGAGTTCTTCAGCGCTGCGAACGCTGCGGAGAGTATTTTATTCGTGACAAGGATTACGACTATGATTATTGCAGTAAGGCTCAGTCGGGCGGCCGCACCTGCCTTGAGATGAGCACGGCGGTACCTCCGAGAACACCGGATGAAATAAGACGGCTTGAGGATATGACCAAAGAGCTGTACACATATATGTCGAAGCGTATAAACGTCGATCTTACACAGCGTGATTTTGCAGAGTGGTATCAGAGCTTTATGGCTATAAAGGAGAGCATTCTTCACAATACGCTCAGCGTTTCGGAATTCAGAGAATTTGAGAAGTATTCTCACGATCTGCATTTTGCACCTGTCAAGCACGAAGCCGAAAGCAAGAGCGAGCCGTCCGCACAGGAAAGCAAAGAAAAAACGGGCAAGGCAAAACAGCCCGAGGTAAAGCCTTTTGTTTTTGAACGGGTAGACCGCAGTGTTCTTTACGAGCAGGAAAACCGCCGCAGAAAGCAGGAGCAGGAACGTGAGCTTTATGATATGATGCAGGAAAGCGCCGTACCCGTACAGCAGGAAGCGGCTGCACTGCAAAACGAAGCTCCTAAGGCACCTGTTCACGTTGTAAAGGCCGGTGAAACGGATAAGCTGGATGTCAGCCTGTTTGAAAATCCGTTCGACAATGCTTTCGAAAGCGAAATCTCCGAGCTTGAAAAGGTCAGCGGTTATGATTTCAAGCCGCTTGACGATATTTTCAGTTTTGGCGGAGCAGATGACAAATTACAGCAGACATCCGGCGGATATACAAATGAAGGCACTGCGGACGAAGACAGGCCCGATAAAGACGATAAAGCATATACAGAGCCTGCTGTTGATACGGGCTTTGCAGGCGAATTTGCAAAAGCCGACTACAGCATAAGGCACTCCGTAACGCCTAAGAGCAACTATGCGGCGAATATGTACAGGCATACCGTTGAAACAACGCAGACAGCGGCAGAAGATTTCCCTGAGGTACAGCAAAGCGGAGAACGTCTGACACAGGATGATTTTGATATTCTGCCATCCTCGCCGTCACTTACTGTACCGGTCGGAGAAAAAGCATCCGTAAAAGCAAAGTCCGAGGAAAAGCCGGCTGTGAGCGAAAAGCACGCTCCCCCTGTTATAAAGCTGGACGCTCCTTCCGTAGACAGCCTTACCGATGCCGATGATATTCCGGGAGCGGACAGACGCAGGCGTGACAACGGCGGCACAATGAACAGAAATACAGCGAAACGGTTGCTTGACGGCATAATAAAGCCGACAAAGATACGCAATCCGTTTATAGATGAAAATGATGATGAATAAATACGAGCTGAAGCGTATACTGCTTGATTGGTTCTTCCCGAACCGCTGTCCCTTGTGCAGTAAGGTCATAGGAAGAATGGATTATATCTGCGATAAATGCGCCTGTGAATTCGAGTATAACGAGAAAGAGGAAAGCCTTTGCGGCGGCAGGCTGTTAAGCGTATGCCGTTATAACCAAAAGACTTCGCCCGTAGTTATAGGTGCAAAGAAGCACCGTGACGGCAGTAAAATCAGTTTTATGGCATATACGCTTGTACAGAAGATTACAGGGTACTATGAAACTCTGCCGGATGTCATCGTACCTGTTCCCATTTATTATACGGATAAAATCAAAAAAGGCTACAGCCATACCGAGAAGATATGCCGTGAGATTTCCGAAATAACCGGCATACCGACAGTTAACGCCGTTGCCAAAACAAGAAAGACCGCACAGCAAAAAACGCTCGGTAAGAAAGAGCGTGAAAGCAATCTTGACAATTGCTTTACTGTGACAGAGCCGTCAAAGCTCAACGGAAAGCATATTCTCATAATTGACGATGTAACGACTACCGGAGCAACGCTGACCGAAATGTATAAAACCATAAACAATTGTGAAGGCTGTTTATGTGCCGCTATAGATTTTGCAGTATTTGCAAGAACGTAGGAAAAATATAATAACAGCAGCAACCCCTGCACCGTTCAGACAATCGGTGTGGGGGTTGCTGTTATTATTGAAGCCCTTAAAGCAAAGCTGTACGTTCAGCGCTACGGCTTTTTCTTTCTGCCGGTTCATCGGGTTTTCCAATCTGAATATAGCAGTTGCAGGCACGGTTCAGAAATTCAGCACGGCAGGCGGTAAATGTCAAGAGGTATGTAAGCTGTTTTCGTGGCTGTTTTGCGGTTTGATTTACAGTTGGGAATGTGGAACGCAGAAAAATATACTTGTTCGACGGTTTTACTTTGTCTGTAATCTTTAGCTCAAGGGCAGGGAGGAAAATTCAACTAAGCTACGGAAAATATTTTAACTGAAATTTGGCATAATAAAGGGATTTACAGCGATATGACAATTTGATAGGAATTTTGCGTGGAATTTGACGGTGGAAAATATATTTGTTGTGTGATAATATGAAAAATAATAAACGGAATGTGCAAATTTTATATCGGTTATATCAAAATACACGTTTCGTATGTAGTAAAGCCGCAAGGCTGTCAATATTCAAACGGAGGAAATCAGATGCAAGCGAGAGATTTAAAAAATATTATCGAAAGTGAAAATCATGAACTGAAAACTCAGTTCTGCAATGTTCCGTTTACAATTACTCCTGACAGGAACATTTATAACATTATCAGAAACAAGTACAAGGAACTGGCTCTTGAAGCGCAGACAAAATTTGCAGAGATAAACGAGCAGTTTGAGGATCTTGACGATCTTATAAACAATGCTCCGAGCGCTTTTGTATACTGCATTGAAAAGGCTCTGCTCGAGCTGATACAGGATATAATCAGCGTAGACATTTATACAATAGATAAAGATGCTGTTGTGAATATGGCTTTTGACGGTGTGTATTTTGACGAATTCACAGAAGCGTTCAAGGTCATTGACAAAAAGTATGAAAAGATACTTACCGATCTTAACGATGCCGAATATGCAAGAGAACTGAGAAAAGAGAGCAGACCTCGCTGGCAGTCGGCTACATTCGGCGGAAATGCCATAAACGCCTGGTCAAATCAGCTTGATGCAACGGCAATGAATATCACCGAAGGTATAGCGTACAGCCTTGTTAATGCGGTCGGAAATATGATGAGCCGCAGCTATGCACGTTCACAGATAAAGGAACTTTTTAACACAATGAGTCTTCGTCAGGATATGGTGAACAGTGTTTATGATTCCTGCTTTAATCTGCATTTATTACTGCTTGATATAGTAGAGAAGAACACCGCAATAAAGTTTGACGGTACTGTGAGTGCGGCTGATACGCAGAAAGCACAGGCTATGTTCAACAATATGATGTCTATAAGTCTTCCCCCAGAAAAGAGAGATGCTTTTATCGTGCAGATATTCGAGCTTGATCCTTACGAGGACAGTTTCTATTCAAAGCTGATTGATACAATGGGCGATGAGGATGACTCCATAGGGAAATTCTCCGAATTTTTCGGCGTGAATATATTCGACATCAAGAACGATATTCTTGCTCGCTTTGTAAACGATAATATCGGTGAAACCGAAGAAGATGCTGTGAAGTGCAAGGGACTTATGGAGGAGTATGCCGCAAAGATAGGGCTCAGTACCGTACAGATTGTACAGGCAAGGAATATAGTGGAAGAACGTCTTAAATATTTCAACGACCTTTATTGCACCGTAGACGGCGTTCTTATGGACTCAAGAGCGGAAGCAGACCTTGCAAGAGAAGAACTTCCGCAGATTACGGCGATATTTGAAACGGTTACAAAGCCGACCGACAAGTCTGACCTTGATTATGAAAACGACCTTATCGAAAAGAGAAAGCAGATAGATTCGTTCAAAACAAAAGTTAAGGATAAATATCTTGAAAGTATAGACGCATTGCTTTCCGATTTCGACAGGCTTTTCAGAAAAGAGGGAAAATTCGACCGTAGCCTGACGAGAGAAGAAGCGGGGGCAATAAGAGCCTTTGAATATGTAAAGGGCATGAGAATAACATCTTTTGAAGAGCGTGACAACGCTGTTAAGATGCTGACCGAGCGTTTGCCGCATCTCGGTATAACCGAGGCACAGGCGGAAAACGCTTACGCTTATCTGGACGAGGTCGAAAAGAACCTTTGCGTAATTGACGGAATACAGTTTGCGAACAGGGAAGAGGCTTTAAAGGCTACCGCAGAGCTTAACGAGATAACGGCAATAGTAAATGCCGTGCCGAAGCCTGACAAGAACAGCGTTCTTCCTTATGAGAAAATGCTTGATGAAACAAAGGCAAAGCTGGAATCTTATGAAACAGACGTAAAAAACAAGTATATCGGAATTATCGAGCAATACAAGGCAAAGTTCGACACAACATTCCGTACGGTAGGATTTACGGTGTATGAAACAAGAAAAGAAGCGGCGGCACAAAGAGCACTGAATTTTGCAAAGAGCGTGATTCCAAAGGGTTACACCGAGCAGGATCTGATTGATGCAAGGCAGAAGGTCGATGGATTTCTGTTAACGGTCGGAATAACCTTTGAGGAAGCAGAGCAGGTTAGTGAGCTATTCAGACAATGCTATCTCAATGTCAATACCGTTGACGGAATTGCTTTCAACAGCAAGGAGGAAGCAGAAGCGGCAAGAGCCGAGCTTGCGGAGATTACCGCTATAATGAGCGATGTACCGAAACCGAATCCTGATCTTCTTCTCGATTATGAGCAGAAGCTGTTCGATGTAAAGGCAAAACTCGAAAGCTACAAGACGCCAGTAAAGGATAAGTATATTGCGATTATTGACGATTATATAACAAAGTTTGATACGACCTTCAAGACGATAGGAGCGTTTTCAAAGGCTGAAACACGTCAGCAGGCGGCGCAGATAAGAGCATTGAAGCTGGTAAAATCTATAGCCCCGACCGGTTGCACCTATGATGACGTTGACAAGGCGATAAAGGCGCTTGATGACACGTTGCCGAAGCTTGGTATAGACAAGACACTCGCAACCGATGCGACAGATTACATACAGGCACAGGAGGACAAGCTGAATACGGTTGACGGAGTAGTTCTGCCTGACAGGGAGAATGCCGCCCTCGCTAAAAAGGAGCTTGAGGAGATACAGAATATAATGTTCAAGGTCGCACCTCCGCAAAATGAGCCTTTACTGAGCTATGAAAGAAACTTGCTTGAAATCGAGGACAAGCTGTCACAGCTCAGGACTCTCGTAAAGGATAAGTATATAGGTATTATCAAAAAGCATCTGGTGGATTTTGACGAAAAGTTCAGAAAGGTATCACTTATCAAAACCGCCGCAACAAGAGAAGAAGCGGCAAAGGAAAGGGCTCTTAAATTCGTGAAGAGCAAGACTTACAACACAGTAACCGATGTCAATAATGCAAGGAACGAACTTGCAGAGCTTCTTCCCGAACTCGGCATAACATCAGAGCAGGCGACCGAAGCAAATGAATATCTCACAAATACCGAAAATAAGCTGAACGGAACTGCACCGCAATCAAAGCTGAAAGGCGTTTTCGGTATGTTCAAGAAGTAATACAGCATAAAAGTAAACCGACATATAAAATTATCCCGCACCTCAGAGTGCGGGATAATTTTTATGCGTTTTCAGTCATTTCTTGAGCATTTTTCCGCATCAATGGCAAGAACAAGCATCAATACATACAATGCGTCCTGTGGGTCTTGCACGTCAAGCACATAGGTATCTGTCCAGTTCCAGATTTCTTTGGATACACAAGCTATGTAACGACCGGTACAGTCACGGATGTTATAATCCCACTCAAGCCAGTCGCCGTCTATATTCCAGCCGTTATAATCAATGTTGAATCTGGGTTTTATGAATGTAAACTCTTTGCTGATGCAGCCGACATAATGAGAGTCGACATACATCTCAAACTTCGGAAGCCAGGTAAACACCTTTTCCTTAATGTATCCGACCTCTTTTCCACAGGAGTTATAAATACGGAGCAGGTGTCCCCACGCAAGCTCACCTTTTACAACGAACGCAGTATTTCCGGCTTCGTCATAAATGTCGTAACTGTCAAACCACGAGAATAATCTTTGCTTGAATAAAAGTTTCATTTATTACTTTCTCCTTGATGCGTGAAAATACATATTATCTGCCATTAAATCTTTAGCCGGAATAATTCCGGTTTTCAAGTTCAGTATAGCATATCGGGATTTAAAAGTCAAAGGTGATTATATTATAATTACGGCGGTGTCAGGACAGTACTGTCAGGTACGGAAAATGTGGGATAATTTTTATGCGTTTTGTACTACCGTACATAAAAAATTCCACACTCATATATATGAGCGTGGAAAAAATGGTGGAGCCGAGGAGAATCGAACTCCTGTCCGAAAACCGATCCGCCAACCTTTCTACACGCTTAGTGAAGTCTTTTGAAATTCCCTTTCTCCTCTCCGGCTCACAGGATAGAAGTCCGGTAGTCCTTTGATGTGTTGACGGTTACAGGACTCTCACCGAAAACATTGGCTGTTAGTCGACGCCCTTTATAGAGCCACAGCGCTCTCTACAAGGACGGTAGCGCACTTAGGCAGCTACTAATTCAGATCTATTGTCTGCGTTTAATTTTAAAAATGCCCCGTTTAAAGAGATAAGGCGATCTCTGCGTGCTTAGCCGGGTTCACAATCCCCGTCGAAACCTTTACGGCCCCGTTTGTTTGGATAATTATTGTAGCACAAAGGAATAGATTTGTCAAGGAGAAATTTGCACTTTTATGAGGTTTCGGATATAATAAACCGTATATTTTGACATTTTCCGCAATGTCTGCCGATTGGAGCAAGGCTTGCATATAAACGAGCAGGGCTACAGAGCGATTTTTGATGACTTCCTGAAATATCTTGGAAACTGATTTTTGACAATACCCCTTGCCTCTCAAGACAGGCAGGGGGCAAATTATATAAAACTATATAAAAATAAACCCGTAAGAAAATCTTACGGGTTTGGTGGGAGCGGGTGGATTCGGACCACCGAAGCGAAACGCAACAGATTTACAGTCTGCCCCCTTTGGCCACTCGGGA
>ENA-ORNW01002385-ORNW01002385.1-human-gut-metagenome-genome-assembly--contig:-NODE-2385-length-12432-cov-2.231801_pt1 | contig 12432 bp, 14 predicted proteins | sample MGYA00242121_ERZ509034 | MGnify/ENA primary metagenome ERZ509034 (study PRJEB26280, sample SAMEA2338689) | human gut metagenome | biome: human gut; feature: human-associated habitat; material: faeces... | reverse complement strand
CACTCGGGAGCTCCCGTATAGGTGGAGAAGATGATCCCGCCGCCGATGGTCTGCGCACCCATCATTGGGACAAGGAAAATAATCATGATGACGGCCAGAAAACCACGCATTCCCATGGATTCATAACGGTCGGAAAGATAGTCCGCCATGGTAAGCATCCCATATTTGTGGCCAAGCCGAATGAGACGCCTGCCAACCAGCAGTGCGGGAATGAGCATACTGAACACGATGCCGGGAACGGACACTGACATCCCGGCGTAGCCGACATGGTAGATGGTGCCCGGTACGCCCATGAACGTGCTCATGCTGTATTGAGTCGCAAAATAGGCAAGTCCGCTCAAAATAGCTCCAGCCTTGCCGCTCATGGTCAGATAGTCGCTGAAGGTTCTGGTCTTTTGAGTGGCGTAGTAGCCGATGTAGGCCATAAGTCCAATATAGGAGATCATGACCACTAGAAATGGTATTGTTTGCGTCAACAGTTCTTCTTGCATGCTCACTTACTCCTCTTCCTGATATTCGGGACGGGACAGGCACTGATGACGCCACAGGAATATCAGAGCCACAACAACTACGGAGTTGAAGATCCATCCGAAAACAAAGTTAGGAATCCCATACCAGGAAGGCTCATACTCGGTGTTGTAGAAAAAGGGAAAAGGGAGCATGATAAAAACATAAAAGAACATAAAGATGTAAAACCACTTCTTCTCAAAAGCATTACTGAACGGACTCATGCATACCTCCTCGTTAGAGAGCGTATCAGACGCTTATCACAATTAAAATACCTCATTTTATGTAACATATCAATAAAATTATAATGACTCTTTGCCAAGATATTCTTTTCACATTTTAGTGTTTCCGACCAGAATGCTTTCCTTAGATTCAGGCAGAAGCCATAAATTGTTATATCCTGAGACAAAAAGCATCAATATATTTTAAATTCAAAGAATAAATTGATAATTAACCTATATCTGTTTATTAAATAGAAAAATAATATTTTATTAGAGCTTGTTTATATATTTCAAGAATACCAAAAATAATTTCAGATCGGTTAAACCACTGCTTCCTGCGGTGTAGCTCGACAAGGTTCAACCGTATCGGGGTTGAGATAAGGCTGTAAATAAAAAGGCTTAAACCACAGCATTCCCACCGAGTGGATACCAAGGAATGAGCCTATGCATGAATGGAACAAACGGTTCCATGTGACGTGGTACTGCCTGTATCACGTCGTCTTCATTCCAACATATTGTAAAAAGTGCTATTTGGAAGAATTCGAGCAGAAAGAGGAAGTCTGTTTCGAGAATTGTGCAATCAGTTTGGCATAAAGTTGGTGGAAGGGCATGTGATGTCCGATTATATCCATATGAGCTTGAGTACCTCCCAAGATATGGAGTGGCACAGGTGATAGGATGTCTAAAAGGAAAATCTGCTATTTTGATCCATAAACGCTGCCTTGGACGAGAGAAAATCTTGCCGGGTATTACTTTAGGGCGCGAGGTCTCTGTGTGGGCACGGTAGGCTTTGACGAAGCGACAGTGCGAGCATACATACGTAACCAAGAAGAGTACGAAAATATGAGGATCAATATCTATTAGCTAGGGAATAACCTTTTAACTGTTCGGTGAGTCCCCCCTCAGAGGGGGCTATAGCCATATCACCTCCTCTAGGGATGGTAACTGATTATCCTGAAAACATTCAATTGCCAAAGCAACTACAAGAGTACTTTTTCTTATATAATGAGTATGGTAAACGTACGAAGTCCCTGCGGCTTGATCGCGCAGTGGAGCATCTTCGGAGTTTTTACGATTACATAGATAGGGAAACAGCTGTAGTGAGGCGGGGATTCGGATCAGGGACTGGTGCGTTCGAGCGTCCCCGCAGGCTCTCAGGTTCGCAGGAATTTTCCATCTATGCGAAAATGATGGTCCTTCAGAAGATTTGATCTCCGAACGCGAAATGGACATGGTGTTCGCTTCACACTGGTTGCGTATGAGCATGTGAAAGCGAGTGTGCTTTTCGACGCGGATCGGGAGACGAAGTTGTGGATTCTCAAAATTGCGGAATGGTGTTGCGCCGGTAACCGGGCTACTAGGATTGCGAAGAGGATGCTGCTTCGACAGCAACCTTATATGGAAGCACTAGGGGCTTTCGACCTAAATGAAATCGGCATCCTGTTCACCGAAAATATTGAAAATCTCATCTGCCTCGTGGAATTCGACTGCGGCGAGGATGCCAAAATCGCCCTTTTGGGTGTGCCTGAAGGAGATGATGAGCCTGAAAAATATCCATATTTCTTCAACAGTGCCAGTGTTATGATTTTGAGCAAGATCGATCTGCTTTCCTATCTGGACTTCGATGCAGAGGCGGCATACGGTATGTTCATGCCTCAACACCGATTTGCCTATTTTTAAAGGCTGTGTCATAGAAACTGGTTGATGCTTTTTCTTTAAAGTTCCAAAGGAATAGCCAACAAAATGCCTTAGCCATAGATTCCGCCAACGGAAAAACTAGATACAAAAGCCGTATTTTCACCGTACTATAGACATAAAACAACCACATACTATGACAGAGCCTTTTTAAACTGTCCTGTCGTGCGGGAGAAGGATTCAATGAATGGTATGTTGGATCCGTCAGGCTGTCCGTGCCAAACGCAGCGCATCAGCCAAATAAAAGGATATTCTTTATCTGAACATTGAACATCTTTTTGTCTGAAAAGGTATGCACGGCATTCAATACGCATGCATACCTTTTCATTTTAGGAAGGTTGGATCTAGAATTTGTAGGTTACGCTAAAAGCTGCCTGAAAGTTGTTTTCCTTATACAAGTCATTCCAGAGTTCCTTGTCGGCTTCGAGATAGATATATCCAAGCTCAAAGGCGAGAGTAAGCCCCTCATACAGCTTGTATTGGGAATCAAAATTGACTTCCCACAGCTTGTCTTTGGTGGTGAGGTACATATTATTGCCGACAGTGGCCATTGCGTCATGGGCCACCACCCCACTGCGTACCATTTCTGTATTATTCGTGCCTTTAATCATCGCTGCGCGGAATTCGTGGCTTAAGGCTTCAATGAAGGAAATATCCTTCAACTCAGCCATGATACCCCAACTACCGCTGATGTCCGTACCGTTAAACGTGTTCGAGCGGTTATACATCCCGCCATCATATCCGAAAGAGGTTAATGCCACGTCGCTATCAATGACGGGCATGCGTTCGGAACCGTCAAGTGCATTCGCATCATCACCGGAAGCGTACCAGAACGTAAGGCCGGGTGTGGCAAAATCAGTTTTATATTCAGCGGCCAGTGCGGCATACCACCCCGCACGTTTCAGATCTTGATTGCCCATTTTCCCCATGTCCACCTTTCCGTAAATACCATCTACGGCGACCCTGAGCGGGCTGAACAGCGTCATTTCAGCGGAAAGGCCACCCCACCATGCATTGCCATGATTGTCGTGAGAGTCAGCGACAATCTTCTCCGTACCAACAGGAAGCAATCCGCTGGCGACTCCGGTCTTGTTATTGGCACCGGCACCGAAATGAGTGTCCTTGCCGATCGCGCTGTACATTCCGAAGGGGTTCATCCTGATGCCATCAAACTGTACCGGAACCGCTAGCCCGATGACATCCATCGCATCGTGGGAAACAGTACGTTCATCGTTATTGTACGCACGAACCCAAAAAAGCGTGGCCCCCACGTTTTCAGTGAAATTTCCAGAAAGTGAAAGTCCGGCACCATCGGTCATGAACGCCGGCACAGCAAATGTCGCGATGTCGAAGGGCTGAAGGCCCATACGGACTTTTGCGTCCGTCTTCGGAATAACCCAGTCGACATAACTATAACGCACTTTGACGACCTTGCCATCCGTTCCGAGTGCGGCATCATTTGTTCCCCAGTTTTGATGTCCCACTTCAAAAAAGGCGACGCCCTTGAGCGAATCGGAAGCCACGATATCGATCTGCGTGCGTAACCGCGTGGAAGCCTTGAATCTGTCAACAGAAGCATTCGCTGATTTGAGAGGATTACGATCAGCCCAGGAAAAACCGTTTTGCCATTGCCCCTTAATGCTTACGTCAGCGGCCCATGCCCCGCTCGTCATATTTAAAAGAAGGCCTGCCGCAAGGAACAGCATCACTGCACGTTTCATCATCACCTCTCCAGCGTTAAAGGTTTATTATGGTGGGCTCTCCCCCAAGCACAGGGCGCAAGGCGAGAGCCCGGAATAAACGACCCGGAAGGGAAACGGCCCTATCAGGCAAATATCAGAGGGAATGCATAATAAAGCTCTAGCCAGGCTTGCCCGCCGTCAGCCGGAACATGGGGACAGGATTGAATGTCTCGTCGACTTCCGCGTAAATCCTGTCGCTTATCTGGGTATCGCAACGGATATCGGTGAATCCTATTTCCCCCAGTGTCCGCATGTCCCATTCAGGACGGGGAACGCCGCTGATATCCAGCTGGGCCTTGATCGCATCGCATTCTTTGAGCAATGCGGACTCGATCGCTGCGTGTGCGTTCGGCTGGTTCAGTTTTTCGGTCTGCTGTGCAAAGGAGACGTTACCGTAATCCGCATCAAAATTGATCAGGACGCCGCCGCGCCGCAGAACCCGGTACCATTCGGTATACGCGGCCCGTACGTCAGGAAGCGTCCATGTCAGATTTCTGGATAGGACGACGTCAAACCGGGCGGAGGGGAGAGCCAACTGCGCCGCGTTCATCACGCGGAAATCAATGGGCATGTTTTTCTTTTGAGCCGTCTCGCGCGCGGAGTCGATCATGGCAGGGCTCAAGTCAACGCCCGTCACAGCGTGCCCCAGCTCCGTCATCAGGATGGCAAAAAACCCCGTACCCGTACCTGCATCAAGAATTTGCAGGGGCCCCGAAGGGAGAAACGGCTCGATTTCACATAGCCAGAGACGGGATTTTTCGCTGGAAAGCTCATATCGCCGTACAGCACCGAAACCTTGCGCTCTCCGCGACCAATAACGCTCGATGCGTTCGTCAAGCGATTGGGAGGAAAATTTCATGATAGAGCCTCATATTGTTGTGACGCTGGCGTCAGGGGCAAAGGGGATGACCGATTGAAGGAGCCGTTGTGCATATACGCTGGATGCCCTTGCTAAATGTTCCTTCTCCAAGGATTCCACGATGGTTCCTTCATGAAGGAACAGAATGCGATCGCATAAGTAGGTAACCGCCTGAACATCATGCGCGATGAACAGGTAGGTCATGTCCCCTTTCAGCTCCAACAGCAGTTCCAGCACCTGCGCCTGCACGGACACGTCAAGCGAACTGATGGCCTCATCGAATACGATGAAACGGGGCTTGGTCGCTATGGCCCGTGCGATGCACACCCGCTGGAGCTGCCCCCCGCTCAACTCATGAGGGTAGCGGTTCCTCAGCGTCTTCGGGAGCCCAACCCGCTCAAGCAGTTCCGGGATTGCACATGATGTGTCCAGCCGCAGGATATCCAACGGTTCCCTGATAAGTTCCTCCACCGTGAATCTCGGATTGGCGGAGGACGTATAATCTTGGAACACAACGCTCATTTGCCCAGGATGTTCCTTGCTCCAGACCTTAACAGGGAGGCCTTCCAAGATTATCTGTCCGCTGTCCGGCTGTTCCAAGCCAAGGATCAATCTTCCGAGCGTGCTTTTCCCCTCGCCGCTTTCGCCGATAAGCCCTACGGAAGAGCCTTCGGACAGTGTGAGGTTCACGCCCCTGAGGATCGGCTGCCGTTTTTTCTTCCAAAAGCCTCCTGGTACCGGGTAACTTTTGAAGACATTGCGGACTTCAAGCAACGGCGTTTCCCGATATGCTACCGACACTGCATCACCCTCTCGAAGGCTTTGGACAATGTGGATCTCGTGTCCACGAGATAACGGGTATAGGGATGCCGTGGAGCGGAGAACAGCTCCGATCCGCCGTATTCGACGCCTACACCGTCCTTCATGACCAAGACTTCCTGCGCAAGCTGATGGACGACGCCAAGATCATGGGAAACAAAAATCAGGCTGGTGCCGAATTCCTCCCGTATCCAGCGGAATTGTGCCACAACCTCCTGTTGGTTCATGGAGTCCAGCGCTGTTGTTGGCTCATCGGCAATAATGATATCGGGCCGCTGAAGCAGCGCCACCGCGATCATGCACCGCTGCAACATGCCACCGGAAAGCTGATACGGATATTTTTTGAGTACATCCAGCGGGTTGTGGATGTGCATCATTTCCAGAGCCGCAACGATGCGCCCCATGCTCTCTTTTTCCGAAAAAAACGGTGTCGTCGCTCGGAGTGTTTCAAGAAACTGTGCCCCCATGGAGTAAAGAGGATCGAACGCCGTCATCGGTTGCTGGACTATCATGGCAATTCGCTTGCCGCGGATGCCGCGCACGGTTTCCCGGCCTGCCCGCAAAAGGTCGATGCCATCGAAACGTACACTGCCGGAAACCCGCAAAGAAGGAGGCGTCAGCCCCAACAGGGCCAGGCACGTCAGCGACTTGCCGCTGCCGCTTTCCCCAACAACGCCAAGGCAGGTTCCCGGTTCAAGACGAAAATGCACATCCCGTACGAGCAGCGCCCCGGTAAGGGCATCTCGGACGGCCAAACTCTGCACTTCAAGCAAGCTCATGAACGTTCCCTGCCCACGTATTTGGGATCTAAAGCGTCACGCAGGCTGTCGCCTAAAAAATTGAATGCCGCCACAACCAACAGAATAGCCATGCCCGCCGGGATCATTTGCAACGGATACATGGTCATGACCTCCTTCGCCTCATTGAGCATCATGCCCCACTCCGGAGTGGGGGGCTGCACGCCCAGACCGAGGAAAGACAACGCTGAAATCATCAGAATCACGCTCCCCGTATCCAATGTTGTCAGGACAAAGAGTTCGCCGGCCGTGCCGGGCAACAGGTGCCGCATCATGATCCTGATGGATGATCCGCCGGCGACCTTGGCAAACCGGATGTAGTCCTTATCGGAATGCTGCCGGACGATGGACCGGATCATCCGTGCGTACCATGGCCATTTCGCCGCCACATTGGCGATGACCACGTTTTCCAGCCCCGGCCCCATCATGCCCACAATGGCAAGAATCATGACCTCGCTGGGAAAAGACATCATTACGTCGCATATGCGCATAAGCACATCGTCGATACGGTTGCGGAAGAATCCGGCGGCAAGGCCGATGCTCGCCCCCAGCCCGGCGGTTATGGCCATAGTAAGCAGGGACAGAAACACCGTGGCGCGGATGCCGTAAATAAGGCGCGAAAGCACGTCACGCCCAAGCTGATCCGTTCCAAAGGGGTGGTGCCAGCTCCACGGCGCGAATTTGTCCCTGATGTCGATAAGCGTGGGATCGGGCAAGGGAAGCATGGGGGCGAGGAGGCCCAATACAAGGACAACACTCAAGAACCCCATGCAAAGCAGCGCTACTCTGTCTCTTTTCAGACGAATCCACAGGGGCATGCTAGAATTCCTTTCTCAGCCGGGGATCGACAGCAGCGCTCAAGATGTCCACCAATAAGTTGCTGACTACAAAAAGAACGGCCATAATGAGTACATAGGCTTGGATGACGGGCAAATCACGGTTGAAGATCGCGGTCACGCAAAGCCTTCCGATACCGGGCCACGCGAAGATGCTTTCCACGACAAAAGTTCCGGCTATAAGCTTCGGCAGCGACATCCCCAATGCCGTCAGCGAAGCCTGAAGTGAATTCTTGAGCATATGGCGGGTGATCGCGCGCTCGGACAAACCGCGCATCCGTGCGTAGAGAATATAGTTTTCCTGCTTATTCTGAATCATGTTGGCACGGATGAGCCGCGTATAGGTGGCGATATATGCAAGAGACAACGTGGCCGCAGGCAAAAGGACGGAGCTGGGGCCGTCCATCCCGCTCGTCGGAACGAGATCAAGTTTGACGGCAAACAGCCACATGAGGAGAAGCCCGGCCCAGAAACTGGGCATGGCCGTGCCAAGAAAGACACAGCCCCGGATGAGCCGGTCGAGAAAGGTTCCTTCATACAACGCACAGACGATCCCGGCGGAGAGGCTGCACACAAGCGTCAGGCACAGAGCTGCCCCGGCAAGGACGAGGGTCGCGGGCAGCGCCTTTTGGATTTCGCCAAGCACGGGTTTGTCGTCTACATAACGGTTGCCGAAATCCCCATGTAAGGAATTGTTCAGCCAAGTCACATAACGCGTCAAAAAGGGTTTATCCAAACCGAGCTTCGCACGGGTTTCGGCAAGCACCTCTTCAGTGGGAGTGACTTCATTGACACGCACGGCCACTTCCGCCGGGTCGCTGGGGCTCAGAGTGATCAGCACGAAAGACAGAAACGAAATCCCAATAAGGATAGGGATGAGGTTGAGCAGGCGGCGAAAAAGATAACTCCCCATGCGAAGCTCCTTAGGCATTGCAGCGGTTCGGGAGATGCGCCTCCCGAACCAGTCCGCTAGACCGTGTCGTCGATTAGATATAATCTATTGAAATCATTTAACTGTTTTTAAATCGCAAAAGTTATTGCTTTCAATAATTTCAAATAGTTATAGATGGAATGACGACACGGCCTAGAACGACATCCTTTCAAAGGGAATTTCATATTGGGAGGTGCTGAACGTAACCCCCTTGAGAGCCGGGACATGTACGGCCTTGGTACGCGAATAGCTCAGAGGCACATACACGCTTTGCTCATGGATATATGTCAGCAATTCCTTGTAGGTATTCTTACGGATATCCTCATTCGACTCGATCATAAGCGCGGTGATCGTCTTATCCAGCCACTCCTTGCGTTCCAAGCCGACCTGCGCTTGATAATCCCCGTGAGCGGGAATGCGCCAAGAAGACAGATAGGACTGCGGATCATACGGCGTCCCCCACGACAGGGAGTATTGCAGGTCGAATTCGCCAGTACGCTGCCGATCCAGAAACGCCTGCTTTTCCTCGCCCACAATCTTGAGTTCCACGCCGATCTTCTTAAGATCGTTCTGCATGTATTCGCTGATGGTCCGTTCCTGTGCGTTGTTGGAATTATAGTAGATGGTGACGACGCACTTTTTGCCGTCCTTGTAACGGTATCCGTCCTTGCCCATGCTCCAGCCAGCCTTTTCCATCAGTTCATTGGCTTTCACGACATCATGGGAGCGTACCGGGAGAGCAACGTCGCAATAGGGAACGGTCTTGGCCATCAACGTGTCGGCTATCGTTTCCGAACCGTTGAGTATGCCGTCGACGATGGCCTTCTTATCGATGGCGTACTGGAATGCTTCGCGTACATTGATATCTTTGGTAATCGGCTGGTGTGCGTTTAGAAGGATGGCCCGTGAGGCGATGGGGGCGCTGATCTCCGTCTTGTACTTGCCTTCCTTTTGCAATGCAGCAAACGTATCGAGGTTCAGCATGTCACCGTCAGAGCCGAAGATCAGATCGATTTCCCCCTTCTGGAGTGCAAGCAGAATAGTCTGATGATCCGGCATAACCTTCCAGCGTACGCGCTCCAGAGCCGGCTTAGGCCCCCAATAGCGTTCATTTCGCGTGAACACGGCATACTGCTTGTCCTTGTGCTCGGTCAGAACCCACGGCCCTGTGCCGACATAGCCGGACACGCCGTTCTTGGTTTCACCATCAATGAAACACTTTGGAGAAATGAAACGGAAAGGCCGGGTCAGCCCCAGCTCTACCAGCGTAGGGTAGTAGGGATGCTTGAGCACCAGCTTGTAGGTATATTCGTCAACGACCTCATTGCGGTCGATTTCGTTGACCATATCCAACCACGCGTGCCGGGGAAGGTTGCTCACGATAGCGTCCATATTCGCTTTAACGGCCTCGGCGTTGAAAGGCGTTCCATCCGTAAAGGTGACGTCTTTCCGAAGATGGAAGGTGTATTCCTTCCCATCGGGAGATATTTCCCAGCTTTCCGCGAGCCAAGGCTTGACGCCTTCCTCCGTATTGACGACCAATGGTTCAAACACCATGTTTTGCGCCGCCATCTCCCCGGAATACAAATGAGGATTGATATTTCGAATATCCTTTGTACTTGCATACGCCAGTTCCGTACGAGGCGCTTCGGCTTTGGAGGCGGGTTCCTCCTGCGAGCACCCCGCAAGCCCCAAGAGTGCGATGATAACGACGAACAGCTTTTTCACAGCCATGACTTCTCTCCGTTAACAATTTGAACTATAAATCTTTTTTGTACCGATTCCACACTGGATAGCACCCTTGAGGACGTCAATCCCATCTGACGATGTACATCAAGGTAATATTTTTTTTTATTTCGTAACACCAAAAGGGAATATAGGCAATGATTACCGAAGAAGGCAGGATAGCGAGCTGCGTTTTTAACCAGAGTCCCTGCCCCTACCGAATAAAGCCAGCCTCTACAGGGTAATATCCCCTGCTCTGGGAACAGGCTATTCTGCTTTTTTCTGTACCAGTAAGGCCAGTTGCAGTTGTGAACTGCGCTCCCACTCCAAAAGAAGCCTCGGCGCGAGGACAAAGATTTCCAATGGCTGTGCCATAGGAAACGGTTGATTTTTTTGAAATTCCAAAGGAATAACGCATAAAATGCCCCAATCACGGAGCCCATCAGCGAGAAGATCTAAAAAATCTATATTTTCAGTATATTGTAAAAATAAACAACCAGATGCTATGACAGAGCCTTTCCAATCTATCCGGAAGAGGGAACGGCTTGTTGTTTAGGGTGGCTCTGTCATAGCATCTGGTTGCTTCATCTCAATAGTGCGGTGAAAATACAGCCTTTTCTCTTCGGTTTTTCTCTTGGCGGAATACAGGGCTAAGGCATTTTTTCGGTTATCCCTTTGGAACTTCAAGGAAAAAGGCATCAACCATTTTTATGACACAGCCTTTAGGATTACCCTTCTTTTTGGGCTGAAACCATGAAGCTCTTAATGATGGATATGGGGTGTCCCGTGCCGCCCATGAAATGTTTTCGTTCCACATCAACTGTCACATTGCCCGCTCCCAGCCTGAGGAGCGTTTCCACATCCCACTGCGGACGATCGACCCTGCTCAAAGGCAGGTTTGCGGCAATGGCGTTGATCGGCGCTGGATCGACGCCGAGCATGAAATCAGGATTGTGTCCGTCCGTATAATCAGGCTGTTTCAGCTCCTCAGCATAGGGGGAGCTGTAAAGGTAGCGGTAGTGGTTGCCATCAAAATTGACGAGGCGTCCTCCCGGCCTGAGGACGCGCAGCCACTCGGCGTAGGCCGTTTCCGGGGCTTCAAGGTTCCACGTCAGATTGCGGGACACGATCAGATCGAATGCGGCATTCGGGAACGGAAGGGCCTGAGCATCCCCCTGCCGTACCGTAAGAGATACGCAGGCTTCGGCTGCATTTTGGGAAGCACGTTCCAGCATCCCTTCCGTGTAGTCGAAGGCGACTACGGAATGTCCCAGCCGAGCCAGCAGAATGGAAAAGAACCCCGGCCCGCATCCTATATCCAAAACCTCCAGCCTACCGGACTCGGGGAGAAACGGGCGCAGGCGTTCCAGCCAAACCGTTTCCGCATGTTGCAGATCGTATGCGGTCTTCAGGGAATACCCTTCCGCCCGCGTATTCCAGTAACGCCGTATCGCTTCCAATTCCGTCATATAATTCTCCCTGTTTGATTCCCCTCACGAGGAACATTGGAGTATGGGTATACCGAATCCGGTAATAGATGTTCATGATATCCGGAGGCAACGCCGTCCTGACGAACACATCCCGACAGCCCAGCCGTTCGAGACACGTCTTGTCCCATGCCGGACGCTGTTCACGGCTGAGGGGGAGCTGCGGGATCAGCTCGTCCAAGCCGGATCCCCATGTTCATCTTCGACGGCATACCCCATGTCACGCAGCTTTTGAGCGTCTTCCGCGTACAGCCGGGCAAGCTCCATATCGAATAGATGTGCATGCCGATTGGCGTCGAAATTAAGCAGGACGCCGCCGGGCTTAAGGACACGCAGCCATTCCGCGTACACCCTGCCCGGATGTTCCAGATTCCACGTGAGGTTGCAACTCAAAACGGCATCGAAGGCATTATCCCCGAATGTCAGATTCTGAGCATCCATTTTGAGAAAACGCGCCCTTGCCTCCACGGAATATTTTTTGAAATTTTACCGGGCACATTCCATCATAGTCCCGCTGTAGTCCACCCCCGTAACCTTATGCCCACGGCGCGCCATGAGTATGGAAAAAAGCCGGGACTACATCCTATGTCGAGGATGCGGAGAGGGGGACTCCACGGAAGCTGTTCTGCAACCAGCTCATCCCATACCTTGGCCTGAATATTCTCAAGTTCATCAGCGTTGACGGAAGCATAGGCAGCAACCCTTCCCGACCAATAGATCCGAATCGCTTCCAGATGGTCCTGCTCACAACGGCCTCACGGGGATAACATTCAAAAAGCCGGGGAGCGTCCGTTCGACGCTCGCTTCCACATC
>ENA-ORNW01002382-ORNW01002382.1-human-gut-metagenome-genome-assembly--contig:-NODE-2382-length-12455-cov-5.203387_pt1 | contig 12455 bp, 5 predicted proteins | sample MGYA00242121_ERZ509034 | MGnify/ENA primary metagenome ERZ509034 (study PRJEB26280, sample SAMEA2338689) | human gut metagenome | biome: human gut; feature: human-associated habitat; material: faeces... | reverse complement strand
GCCTTGAGCGCCTGCGAGCCCGAATAGTCGAACTCGCCGGCCTCGCCGATCTTCAGGGCGCCCGAACCGAGCAGGATGACTTTTTCTATTTTGTTTTGCATAATTCTTGATTTTAAGGCTTTCTCAATCTGGTAATTCCGTTCAGGTGTTGCGCCCGGTTCGCCGGGCCCGCACACGGCCCGGCGAACCGGGCTTACCGTTTTGAGCCGGCGTGATCCCGGATGTTGCGGATGAAGTCGTCGAACAGGAATTCAGTGTCTACCGGGCCGCCCGAGGCCTCCGGGTGGAACTGCACCGAGAAGAAGGGAAGGCGTTTGTGCCGGATGCCTTCGCTCGTACCGTCGTTCAGGTTGACGAAGTAAGGTTCCCAGTCGGGGCCCAGCGTGTCGGTGTTGACCGCGAAGCCGTGATTCTGCGACGTGATGACCGCTTTGTTCGTGCCGACCATTAGCGCGGGCTGGTTGTGACTGCGGTGGCCGTACTTGAGTTTGAAAGTGGTCGCGCCGGCGGCGATCGAAAGCAGCTGGTTGCCGAGGCAGATGCCGAAGATCGGCTTACCCAGGGCCATCGCCTTTTTGATGTTCGAGATCGTGGCGGTGCATTGCTGCGGGTCGCCGGGACCGTTGGAGAGCATCACCCCGTCGTAATCGAGGGCGGTGAAATCATAGTCCCACGGCACGCGGATCACCGTGGCGCCGCGCGAAAGCAGGCAGCGGATGATGTTGTACTTGCAGCCGCAGTCGACCAGCACGACGGGCTGATCGGTAGGACATACGCGGTCGGGGTTCGTGGCGATGTAGGGAAGCCCCTGCTTCGCCCACCAGGCCGCGCGGCACAGACGGCTGTATTCGAGCGTCATGTCGAAGGCCGCGACGACGGCGTCGGGCACGTCGTCCGCCGAATCGGCCGTCGGGACGTATCCCGCGGCCTCGAACTCCGAGACCATCGAAGGGGTGCCGAGCAGGAACAGCCGCCGGGCTGCGGGGTAGTGCTCCCGCAGGTAGTCGATGGTGGCCAGCGTCGTGGTGTACATCTCTTCGCGTGTGGCCGCGATACCCAGCGAAGCGAGCTTCGTGAGGTAGTCGGCGATCGACTTCGAGGGGTTGTTCGTCAGGAACGAGTAGCCTATGCCCAGCTCCCGCAGCTCCGAGAGGAACGCCCCGGTCCAGGGAAACAGCGATCCGCCCATGTAGATCGTGCCGTCCATGTCGAGCGCCACATGGCGGATCCGGCCGAGGCGGCCGAGCAGCTCTTCGTGCTCCCAGACGGAGCGGTAACGGTGGAATTGCATCATTGGTCTGTTTTTTTTGTTGATCGTTCGGGGATGTGTCGGGTGCGGCGCAGGTCGAGGTCCCGGAACAGGTAGGGGTAGTCGGTCTCTATGACGTCGCAGCCGCTCGGGATTTCGAGTTCGTAGCCGCGGACCCGCTCGTCGTCCGAAGCCCGCCGGTCGTGGGTCGGCGCGACGGAGATCATGCACATCACGCCGTTGGCATGGAGGCTGTCGTAAAGCTCCTGCCGGGCGGGAATCATCATCGGACCGACGTAGGCCTGCATCTGCGACCACGGGATCCGGGCCTCTTCGTAGGCGCGGTATTCGTCCATGTCCTTGCACCAGGCCGAGAACATGGCGTCGGGGTCGCGGTCGAGCAGCATCCGGGCCTGTCGGGCGTCGTGCACCGTATACATGACGTTGGGCGGGTCGAGGCGGTTGATGAACGCCGACATGACGTCGAGCGGCACGTCCTTTATGTCGAGGTTGAGGACCGTCTTGCCCCGGCTCCAGCGGATGCACTCCTCGAGCGTCGGAATCCGGAACTGCGTGAGGTTGCCTTCGCGGTCCCGGAGGCGGAATCGCCGCAGCTCGTCGTAGGTGTAGTCCGAGACGCGGCCCGTACCGTCGGTGGTGCGGTCGATCGTGGCGTCGTGCATCAGTACGATCACGCTGTCTTTGGTCAGCCGGGGGTCGATTTCGAAAAACGACGGCATCATCGAGAGGGTCTTCTCGAACGATTCGATACAGTTCTCGGGATAGCCCGTGACCATGCCGCCGCGGTGTCCGCTGACGACTATGGGACGGTCGGGCGAGTAGCGGAACCATTCGTGCAGTTCGGCGCGGGTTCGGATGTCCGTGTAATGAGGTCCTTCGGTTCCGGAAGCTCCTCCGGAACAGGCTGCGCAGGACAGTGCCCCTGCGCAGAGAAGCGTGTATGGAACGATTTTCATGGCGTAGCGGCGTTTAGGGGCGTCGGTCCGGCGCGGTGTCCGCGCTCCGGCTGTCGATGCGGTGGCGTTTGAGCGTCGTGCCCGCTGGGTCGATCACTTCGAGGTCGATGCCCCGGCTGTCGGCCTTCACGACGAGTTTGTCGCGGTTCGAGTTGATGAGGATGGGAAAGTTCGTGCCGCGGCTTCCGTCGTCGATCCAGCCGTAGCGGTGGTAGTGCCCGCAGAGCATGACATCGACCTCGGCCTCGTTGAGAATCGGCACGAACAGCCGGCGGATCTCCTGTTCGCCGTGCCAACTGCTCTTGCCGCCCGGGACCATGTGCAGGAATACCACGTGCAGCGGAGCTTCGCGGTAGGCGTCGCTGGCCACCACCTGCCGCAGCCATTCGGCCTCCTGCGCGCGGTAGGCGTCCGTGGCGGCCAGTCCGTAGTAGCGGATGTCGCTGTCGGGTTTGTCTTCGCCGCAGTCGAGCATCAGGAAGAAGACCGGACCCTGCCGGAAGGCGTAGTAGGCTTCGCCGGTCGGGGTGGGGAAGTAGTCGAGGTAGCGGTGCGACGCCGACCCGCGGTTTTCATGGTTGCCGCGCGTGGCGAAGATCGGGATGCCGGCCGGCGAGAGCAGCTCCGCGGCCGTGTCGAGGTATCCGTCGAATAGTTCCGACACGGATTCGATCTGCGTCAGCATGTCGCCGTTGAAACAGACGAAGTCGGGCCTGCGTTCCGGAGCGTCGGCCAGAAGCTGCCGCAGGATCGAGTCCCGCCCGTGGATGTCGTTCACGACCCAGCATTCGATCCGCTCCCTGGACGGGTCGAGCGTCGTGGCTCTGTACGGTTCGTGTTTGAGTATGTCGCTGCCGTACCCCTCGCCCAGTATGACGCGCTTGTTGCCCTCGTCGCGGAGCACGGCCTGCTGCATGATTCGGTAGCGGTAGGTCGTGCCGGGGCGCAATCCCCCGACGCGGACGCGGTGCAACTGCCCGGTGCGGCGTTTGCCGATGTGGGTGTCGTAGTATTTCGGGCGTTCTTCGGCGTAGAAGTGCGTGCCGTCGTCGGGCGCCACCTCGACCCATGCCGCGGCATCGACGGTTGTGGTCCATACGACGGTGAAACCGTCTTCGGAGACCTGTTGCAGATAGGGTCCGTGGGCGATGCGCACCGAGGGTTGCCCGCAGGCGGCGGCTGCGAGCAGCGATGTGGCGCACAGAAAAAGAAAGCGTTTCATGCGATCGTTTTTCGTTTATCGTTCAAAGATACGAATAATTATCGGGCTGCGCGTCATTCGTAGGCCGGGTAATCGGCGGCCGAGCCTGTCGTGAGGTGCGATTGCGTGTAAACGTTGCCGAACGGATCGGTCGCGCGGACCTCCGTTTCGGCCGACGGGTTGCGGAGCGTGTAGTGGAACAGATGCGAGGTGTTCGTGCGGTCGTAGTTGTCCGGATTGCGTCCCAGCACGCCGCAGTGGTAGCCCGAGGCCCATGCGTCGCGTTTGGTCGCGTCGTCCCCGAAGGGTTCCATTTCGCCTGTCCGTACGCCGTTCTCGTACACCTCGATCTTCCATGTCTCGTCGGCGTTCCAGACGTTGGCTACGATCTGCCCCTCCTCGGCGTAGGAGAAACGGTAATTGGGCGTGTAGCCCTCCATGAAGAGGTCGCCGGCACGGTAGAGCCGGATCTGGCAGCCGATGTCGAGCCCCGTGCCTTTGTATTTCCACGAGGCGATCGAAGGCCCTTCGATCCGGTAAACGGCGTATCCGTTCGGCGTGCCGTCGGTGTTGATCGTCGATTGCCACCATGCGCCGCACACGGCTCCGTGGACGTGTTCGTAGATGCCCGGATGCCGGTCCGCGTAGATCAGGTTCTCGGCGTAGTGCGTGTGGCCGGTCATGACGTGCACCTCGGCATAGCCTTCCAGCAGGTCCAGCACCGCCTGTACGTTTTGCGCCGTTCCGTCGCGCAGCGGCATGTGCGTGCAGAGAATCACCATCTTCTCCTTCGGTACGAAACTCAGATCCGCGGCGAGCCATGCCACCTGATCGTCGCGGAATCCGAGCGCGTAGTCGTCGTGGTTGCGGAAGATCATGTCGTCCATCGCCACGATGTGTACGTCGCCGCGGTCGAACGAGTAGTTGATCGGGCCGAAGGCGTATTCGAAGTTGCGCTGCGCGGCGATGTCGTGTGCGTCGGTGTACTCCTCCTTCGACACGGAGATCACCTCGTAGTCGTGGTTGCCCATGAGCTGAAAGAGCGGCAGACCGGTCTTTTGAGCCTGCATGGCGCGCTTCATCAGCGGGAACACGGCGTTGGTGTAGTCCGTGTTCGCCGTGTTGTAGCCGATGTCGCCCAGCGTGATGCCGTAGCAGGGGAGGTCCGATGCGGCCGCCTGTCCGGCGATGTCGGGCACGGTCTCGTTTTCGAAACGCGCGATGTGCGAGTTGTTCTGACACTGCGGGTCGGCTACGCAGAAGAGGTTGAAGGCGCTCTCCTTGCCGCCGGCCAGCGGCGTGAGCGTGAAGTCGTAGCGTTTGCGGCCTGCGGCGATCTGCTGCCAGAAGCGCGGCAGCCCTTCGCCGAGCGGAATCTCGTATTCGGCCGGAACCGAGACGTAGATCTGATAGGAGTGTTCGCAGCCCGTGAGCTGATAGACGCCGTTTTCGTCGGTCGCCGTGCAGGAGTAGCCGTCGCTCACCACGACGCCCTGCAACGGGCGTCCGTGGTTGTCGGCGACTACGCCGTAGAAGTCCGTTTCGGGGTCGATCGGGCTCTTCACCGGACGGTCGTCGTCGTTCGCGCACCCCGGCGACAGCAGCGCGACGGCGGCGAGAAGTGTTATGATGCTTTTCATGTGACGTTGCGTGTTTGCGGGTTATTTCCAGTAATGGTTTTGTCCCAGGTCGGGATTGATGTTCAGCGCCGTCTGCGGCACGGGACGCAGGTAGCGTTTCTCCTCGAAGTTGCGTCCGACGGAGTAGAGCAGGCGTCCGCTGGTGTCGTTCTCGAGCGAGTAGAGCGACGATCCGCCTACCTGGATGTAGCTTACGCCCGGTTCGTTGCCGGCCTCGCCCTTCGTGAAGCAGACGTCGTTCGTCCCGTCGCCGTTGAGATCGTAGGGCGTGTCGAGCGCCGGAACGTAGATTCCGTACCACTGTTTGTTGAGCTTCTCGCCCAGATGCCAGCGCATCAGGTCGTCGTAGCGGCGTCCCTCGAGCAGCAGCTCGATGGCACGTTCGCGGCGGATCTCCAGCAGGTCGCAGTCGTCGATGCCGTAGTAGGTTTGCAGGAAGGGGTCGGCCGAGGAGGGCCGGTCGCCCCTGACCCCGGCGCGCTCGCGCAGCGGGCGGATCGTGGCGTTCCATACCTCGTCGCCGAATTCGTTCAGCTCGGCCTTCGCCTCGGCGTAGTTGAGCAGCACCTCGGCATAGCGGATGATCGGCAGCGAGTTGTAGGAGACCTTGGCCGATTCGTAGTTCTTGTCGTCGATGTTGTACTTGATGATCTGGTAGCCGGTCAGCGTGACGGTGAAATCCGGCGGCGTGGGGGTCGCCGTGCCGCCGACGAGTTTCTCGTAGCCCGGCGTGATGATGCTCTGCCCGAGGCGGTAGTCGCGGTTCTCGACCTCGCGGGCGAACTCCTCGCCGGTGGCCGTGTGGCGCGAACCGTCGAGGTTGAGGTAGGTCTTCACGAAGTCCTGGTCGAGCGACCAGCGCTGTCCGTAGCTGCCCGACGTGTAGCGCCACGTCAGGTCGTGGAAAGTGGTCATGCCGACGCTCATTTCGCGGGCCCAGATGATCTCCGTGCGGTCGATCGCCTCCTCGGTGAAGAGTTTGCGGTACTGCGTCCGGACGTTGGCCGGGTTGTTCACGATCGAGTAGATGCCGGCCTGCATCAGTTCGTAGGCGGCTTCGGCTGCGGCGCGCAGGAAGCGTTCCGAGGCCTGCGTGTCCTCCCACGGTTTGCCGGTCGAAGGATCGACGGAATGGTACTTCCGGTAGGTGCCTTCGAACAGGCATACGCGGGACTTGTAGGCCAGCGCGATGTAGCGGTTGATCTGGGCCGAGTTGATCCAGGCGCCCGAATCGTAGCAGTGTTCGCAGGCGAAGTCGAGGTCCTCGAGCACGCGGTCCATGACGTATTCGCGGCTGTCGCGCGGTTTGTAGAGGGCCGCCATGTCCTCCGGGTCGATCGGTGCGTCGTACCAGGGGACGGCGCCGAAGGTTTTCACCTTTTCGAAGTACTGCCATGCGCGCCAGAACCGCGCCGTGCCTTCGTAGTGGGCGTACACCTCCTCGGAGAGTCCCTGCGCTTCGCGCATGTGCGCGAGGAAGTAGTTGATGTTGTAGATCGGCGTCCAGTCGCCGATCGACCAGCCCGATTGCAGGTCGGATGTCCACGAAGCGTTGGTCAGGAAGGTGAACGACTGTTTCGTGGCCACGATGTCCGAATAGCCGTCGCCGTAGCCCAGGTCCTCGACGCCCGGCGTGTACTTCTGCAAGAATCCGTTCGTGTAGGTCAGCAGCGACGTTTCGTCCTTGAAGTAGTCGCCCGACCCCACCTCGGCGACCGGTTCCCGGTCGAGGAAACTCTCGCAGGAGGTCAGCGCAATGCAGGCCGAAAGCAATATGCTGATAGTCTTTTTCATAAGTCGTGCGGATTTAGAATGTTAAGGTCAGGCCGATCGTGTAGGACTTCATCACGGGATAACCGTCTCCGTCGCCGAAGTTGTCCGTGCCGTACTTGCCGGTTCCGTAGTCGGCGTCGCCGGCGTAGATGCCCTCCGGGTCGTAGTTCTTGGCGTGCTTCTTCAGCGGCGAGAAGGTCAGCAGGTTTTCGCCCGAGAAGTAGATCTTCAGCGCCTGGAGACCGATCTTGCCGATCAGCTCTTTGGGGAAGTTGTAGTCGATCGTGAGGTTCTTCAGCCGGATGTACGAAGCGTCCTGCAGGTAGCGCGTGTTGGGCTGCGAGAGGATCGTGCCCGAGTCGCAGGCCGCGTAGGCCACCAGCCTCGGCCAGTAGGCGCCGCGGTTTTCGGGCGACCAGCGGTCGGTCGTGTGCCACGGCAGGGCCATGCTGTACGGTCGGCCGTACTGTCCCCAGAAGTAGCCCGACTCCTTGGCCGGATACCAGTCGCGTTTGCCTACGCCCTGCCACATCATGCTCAGCCCGATGCCGTTCCAGCGGATGCCGCCCTGGATGCTGTAACAGTAGCGCGGCGTCGTGTTGCCGATCTTCTCCAGGTCGCCGTGGTCGTAGATCGTGTTGTTGCCGTTGTTCACGTATCCGTCGCCGTTCAGGTCGAGGTAGCGCGGGTCTCCGGCCGACCATTTGGCCGATCGGTTGGTGAATTTCGAGTAGTTGGCGTAGGTCTGTGCCTCCTCGTCGCTTTGGAACAGGCCGTCGCACCGGTATCCCCAGATTTCGCCGAGCGTCATGCCCTCGTAGTAGTTCACCTTGTAGTTGGTCGGCAGCGTTCCGGTCTTGCTCGTGTAGCGGGTGATCTTGCTGGTGTTGTCCCACACCGACACCTTGATGTTGTAGCTCAGGGGCTTGCCTCCGACGGTGTGGGTGTTGCGCCACGAGATGCTGGCCTCCCAGCCGTCGGTGTGCATGTCGGCGTAGTTGCCTTTCGGGGCGCTGTTGCCGTAGACGGCCGGAAGCTCTTCGCCCACTACGTACATGTCGGTGGTTTTCTTGCGGTAGATGTCCGCCGAGAAATTCAGCCGGCCGTTGAAGGCTTCGAAGTCCACTCCGAGGTCGTAGGTCGTAGCCGTTTCCCAGGTCAGCCCGTCGGGGATCGGCGACGGTGCGGCCGTGTAGTTGAATACGCTGCCGTTGTTGAGCAGCGACGACTGGGAGATGCTCATGGTCGAGAGATAGGCATAGGTGTCGCTGATGAGTCCGTTGCCGGCCGAACCGACCGATACGCGCAGTTTGAGGTTGTCGAGCCATTCGGCATTCCTGAGGAAGCTCTCCTCCGAAATGCGCCATCCGGCCGATCCCGACGGGAAGAATCCCCAGCGCTGGTTGGAGGGGAATTTCGAATTGCCGTCGTAGCGGCCGCTCGTTTCGAAGAGGTACTTGCCCTTGTAGGAGTAGCTGATGCGGTAGAACGCTCCGACGAGTCCCCAGTCGTAGCTGCCGTTGTCCTTGAGCGTGATGGCCTCGCCCTCGAGCAGGCTGAAGTTCGGCATGCCGGGAATGATGATGCCCTCGCGGTTCATCAGGTTGCTCTTGTAGGTGTAGTCCTCGATGTTCCAGCCGCCGAGCACCGTCAGCGAGTGGTCGTCGCCCAGGCGGGGCGTGTAGGTCAGCGTGGCGTTCGAGGCTACCTTCTGGCGGTTGTACGAACGCTCCTCGTAGAGCGATCCCGAGGGCCGTTCGGCCGAGCTGTTCGGTCCGGTGTGGAAGGTGTAGCTGTTCACGGCTTGCCGGCGGTCGGTCTGATTGAAGTAGAAGCTGACGTCGATGTTGCCCACCAGTACGTCCTTTATCAGGTCGAGGTTCACCGACGTGCGGTTGTTCATGTCGAACTTGCGGTCCTTGCGCCACGAGTTGCCCTCGACGAATCCGGCCCAGCCCGTGTAGACGGCCGCTTCGGTCCAGGTGCCGTCGGGATTGGTGACCAGCGTGACGGGGAACGCCTGGTGGTTGAGCATGCGGTTGATGTTCATCGGCGTGGACGTGATGTCGGTGTGGGCCGTCGGCTGGTGCGAATAGCGGTACATGAAGTCGGTCGTGTTCTCGATGCGCAGCCACGGTTTCACCCGGACGTCGCCTTTGGCCTTGACGTTGAACTGCTGGTACTTCTCGTCTCCGGCATTGTAGATGCCGTCCTGTTCGAAGATACGTCCCGAGACGTAGTAGGAGGCCGTTTCGCCGCCGCCTGTCACGCTCAGGTTGTGCTGGTGGCCGGTCGTGTAGTCGCGGTAGAACACGTCGTACCAGTTCGTGTTGCCGAAATATTCGTAGGCGTTCTGGTTGTTGATGCGCCATTTCTCGAACGACGGGTCGCTGTTGCGGCGGGCCAGCTCGTTGTACCACGTGCGGTTGAACTTGAAGACATTGTTGATGTTGGCCGGGTCCGTGCCGTAGGCGTTGGTGTAGGATTCGAGGAAGGAGGTGGTGAAGTCGTAGCCGTTGGTGACCATCTGCGGCGTCGTGGCCCGTTTGTAGAAGGTGTACGTGCCGTTGTAGGTCACCTTCGCGCGGCCTTTCTGGGGCGCTTTGGTCGTCATCAGGATTACGCCGAACGTACCCCGTGCGCCATAGACGGCCGTCGAGGAGGCGTCCTTGAGCACGGTGATCGACTCGATGTCGTCGGGGTTCACGGTGGACATGTCGGTTTCGACGCCATCTACCAGCACGAGCGCCGAACCGCCGGCTCCGATCGAGTTTTCCGCGCCGCGGATGCGGATCGTGGCGGCACGGTTGGGCTTGCCGTCGGAGAAGGTCATCGTCAGGCCCGGGATGGCGCCCTGAAGCGACCGCGAAATACTCATCGACGAACCGTTCCGCTCCTCGAGCGTCTCGGCCGAGAGGGTCTCGACCGCACCTACGATGTCGCGGCGTTTCTGGAGGCCGTATCCGACCACCACCACCTCTTCGAGGCTGGTGTTGTCCTCCTCGAGCGTGACGTCGATGCGGGTCTGTCCGTTCACCCGGAGCGTCTGCTGTTTATACCCGATATAACTGAAGTTCAAGGTTTCTCCCGTCGCGGCTTCGATCGTGTAGCGGCCGTCGGCATCGGTGGTCGTGCCGCGGGTCGTGCCCGGTACGACCACCGTGACGCCGAGAACGGGTTGTCCGTTCGGGTCTTTCACGATGCCCGACACGGACCCCCCCCCTCCGTTCTGTGCCCCGACGGACAGCGAGAGGAGAGCGAAGAGCAGTGCCAGCGCGAGGTTCCGGATGCGCGGGCGGTTCTTCTCCGCGGCGTCCGTGCTGGGCGAGTAGCATTGTTTCATTGTACTGCGTGTTTAGTGATTAATCGGTTTTCGCCGTTCCGCCGATATACCTTATTACATATACGAAGCGTCGATCGAACGGCCGTGCAGGTTGTTTCCGATTATATCCTGTGGGAAGAGGGCTGTTGAAAAATTTTAAAAATTAAGGTTTTAGTTTTGTTGGTTTCTTTTGGTTTTCAAATTTATGTTTTTATTTCTTTTTATGCAACTTTTGGTGCGAAAAATTTCTTCTGATGTGTTTCTTTATTCTTCGCCGGATCTTTTGCTTTGCGAATGGTCGTGTGTAACATATTGATTGATATGTGTTTTGTTGTTTCGGTGCGAAAGTCGGAAAAGTTTGTTATAAAAGTGTTTCAGAGTTGTGTAAATGTTATTAAAGGAAAATTTTTCTTTCTAAAAGTTGTTTTTCGTATGGTTTGATTTGTGAAAAAGAAAAATAGTTTTTACTTTTGTCGTGCAGGTTATTCGATTCATATTCTTTTGCAGGGTAAAGAAGTGCCGTTCCGGGACCTTTGTCCTGCTGTTCTGTCGGCGATCGTTCTGTTTACTCTAATCGAATTGTGTATGAAACTTATGAAACGTTCTATGGGCATGATGCTCGCCCTGTCGGTCTGTTCGCTCGCGGCCTGTTCCGACGATCAGGATGCGGCGCCGCTCAGGCGCGACTCCGACGCGGTCGAGCTGGCGTATAACGCGGATGCCGCGACACGTGTCTCGGTCCGGTACGACGGGGCCTGGGAGGCGCGCGCGGAGTGTCCCGACCCCACCGGAGAGCCGGGCGAAGCCTGGTTCTCAGTCTCGCCGGCGAGCGGCGTGGGCAACGGTCGGGATTATCAGTATGTGACCGTTACGGCGCAGCGCAATCCGGGCGGCAAGCGCACCGGCTACCTTTATCTGAAATCGGCCGGCGGCGAGGTCGCCGTGACGGTTACGCAGTCCGACGGCCGCTTCTCGGTCGAGGATCCGGTGATTTCGGGATCGCTGCGCACGGGCTCGGAGTCGGCGGCTTCGCTCGATATCGTTTACGACAAGGCGTTCGGCGGCGAGCGGGTGCTCGTCGAGGCTTCGCTCGCAGGAGCCGGTTCGGACGGACTGCGGATCGAGGAGACTTTCGAGACGGAGATCGAGCGCGAAGGCAGCGGCACGATTTCGGTGCCGATCACCGGAACGCCCTCCTCGCTCGGCGACCTGGTTTGCCGGGTGAGGTTTTCACTCGACGGCGAAGTGAAGTTCGAGGGCGAGGTGCAGGGCAGCGTCAATTCGTCGAACGAGCTGTTCCGCATGGGCTTCGACCTGTTCGTCTGGGGCGGCAACTACCCCGACAACCGGAAGGGACCGGGCCCCAACGGTTCGGCGACGGCCGGCAAGGACTTCGTCGGTACGGAGCCTTCCGAACCGGATGTGATCACGGCCGGGTCGGACGGTACGAACGACGTTTTCAAGACGATGTCCGAGGAGTACCGCATCAACCGCGGCGTGGAGAAGTGGGACGGGCAGCGCGTTTACGAACACCCGGGCTATGTGAAGTTGGGTGTGACGAACAACGGCGGCTGGATCATGACGCCCGAGCTGGAGCAACTGTCGGCCGTCCCGGAGACCGTCGTCGTGTCGGTCGATTTCCTGCGTTTCGACAACGAGGAGGGAACCTACCTCGTTTCGGCCGAAGGGGCGGGCACGGTGCTCAACGGCAAGGTCGATGCCGCGGTGCTGCCGACGCAGTCCTCGGCGGCGGACAGGAAGTGGAAGACGCTGAGCTTCACCGTGCAGGACGCCACGAACAAGACGCGGATCAAGATATGCGCCGAATCGCTCGACGGCGCAGGGTATCGCATCAATATCGACAATATCGTCGTGATGGGTTCCGACGAGACGGAGGTGACCGAGAAGCTGCCGGCTCCCGACGCCGGGTCGATCGCCTACACGCCGGGCGACACGTCGATCGCGGTCGCCTGGGAGGGCGTGAAGGGCGCCTCCTCCTATGAGATCTCCCTGGCGGCGCGCAGCAACCCGGATTTCCGCAAGACGGTGGAGACGGCCGAAGCGGGCTACGAGTTCACCGGTCTCGTCCCCGGGCGCTACCTTTTCACGGTGAAGGCGCTCTGTGCCGGCAATGCCGAATTCGATTCCGACGAGACATCGAAGAACGTGGGAACCCTCGGCTTCGCCGACGAAAAGCTGGCCGCACCGGCCGGGCTTTCGGTCGGCGGGGCGACGGCGACCGGCGCCACGGTGTCGTGGAGTGCCGTGAGCGGAGCCTACGGCTACCGGGTTT
>ENA-ORNW01002372-ORNW01002372.1-human-gut-metagenome-genome-assembly--contig:-NODE-2372-length-12482-cov-3.656071_pt1 | contig 12482 bp, 9 predicted proteins | sample MGYA00242121_ERZ509034 | MGnify/ENA primary metagenome ERZ509034 (study PRJEB26280, sample SAMEA2338689) | human gut metagenome | biome: human gut; feature: human-associated habitat; material: faeces... | reverse complement strand
AAAGCAGCGCGATATGCTCGCGCTGCTTGGATTGAAACTGCCGCCTAAAACTCTCTGCTGATTTATGGATCAGTTAACCGGGAGTTCCGGCGGCAGGTGAGTGCCGAGGCCTGTTAAAAAAGTGGTTGCTTAAGCGGTTATGCTCTGCTTAGACTGGTGTGAAGTTCAGGACTTGCAACAGTCCAATTTCAGAGTAATTTTTTCTTTTGAATACATATGGGAATAATTGATCAAACAAAACATGTATTTGAATGCCCCAAGTGCGGTGAACAAGAATCTTGTACTGTGCTTGATAAAGGATCTGGGTATGGAGGAACCTGGTGGCAAGGCGGCCCTAATCTTAAGAAATTCAATGTGTTGTGGGAAGGTGGTTGTAGAACAGAGCCACGGGTTTTGAAAGCAACATGTAAGCGATGCGGCGAAGAAGCGAAGCATTCGGAGTCGTATTAATCACGTTTATTTTTCAAATTCATAGCGTTCTTGAACTGGTATGAAAAAGCCCGATGCCAGAGTGTTAGCGCTTGAGAGGATCTCCATGCCGTGTTCAGACAAGATGGTTAGGCGTGCCTGGCGATTGCTTGTATGGGTCTTTGATGCGGTTAATTAGTTCTTGAGCCTGTTCACGGAGTCGAGTCATGAGCCAGAGATACGCGCCAGATCCTTGGCAATAATCTGCTTCTGCAATCATTTGTATACGATGATCTCGACTCAGTTTATCGACCTCTTTGAATGCCCTTACATCCCCCTTTGGATAGACGGCCATAGTCGCGCCACCTTTCTGATTTAATACGGAAAACGCAGGTACATCGCTGGGGCCGTCGGCAACATAAATCATGTTGCAGAACTGAACACGGCGCTTTTCAAGAGGGATCTTCGTATTGACGTCTATCGTGCTGCCTTCAATGATCCCCACTCCCTTATTGATCTCAAAGATTGCTCGGGTTTTGGTCGTGTTATCGAGGCTATACGCAATTTCTCCAAGTCGATATTTCCCGTCAGGCCCTGGAATATCGACTAGTTCGGCTCCCCAAACCTTCCTCACATGAGTCGCAATGAGACTTCCTTGAATCATCTTCTTGAAACCGGTACTGACAATGTAGTTTTCGAACTTAATGCCGAACTCTTTATACGTTTCATCATCGTTCATTTGTGCGATCTCATGGAATAAATCGACGGCGCCAGGGTAGAACTCAAGTTGTGCCCCTAGTTTGACAAGCAACTCATTATTGAGGCCGTCGAACGGTTGCTCTGGTTGGCTGAAGCGAATAAAGCGGTTAAGGTAGTAGGCGTCTTTGTTGACATCGAGCTTCTTTTTTTGAAGCGCTTCAATTTCATCGCTGTTTTCCTTCCAGAAAGTCGCGGCTTCAACGCCGTAGTGTTTGAAGATGGGATCTTGCATATAGCCGGGGATTAGGGTTTTGTCAAAGTCCCAGACTGTTGCGATGACGTCGCTCATGTTCCTTCCTCTGAATAAGATGCATTTCTGCGTTTGGTAGCTCAAAGCGATGCAGGCGTCTATTGCCTGAATTAGATCCCGAACTCGAGTGACTAAGATCATTGGCGGGCGTGTTGCTTTGGCTAAACAGTGTGGTGTTCTACGTTAGACTGTTCAACTGTGGATTTCAGTAGTTCGCGTACCTGTGCGGCAGGTTTTTCGTGTGTCGAAGGTAAGCGGCATTCTGGTTGAACAGCTGAATCCTGATATCCTAAACCTTCCTCCAGTGAAGTAATCCATAGGGAAAGTTATCTAGGAAGCGGGATGAGCTAGTCTGACTACTTTGCTGATCTAAATGCGATTTATGCGCGCAAAGGATTCTGTCCGCTAGAAAAACATTTTGTTATCAATATGGGAGAGTGAAATCCACCTATTAAATCCAACTTCATCAGAGAAAATGGACAAATGGTAGAGGATATTGTTGATAGTTCGGGAAAGCTATTCAGAACAATTTGAATTCTCTTGAGATGAAGGCAGTACGTGTTTCGCATGTGTCGGTAGGGTGTTGCATCTGATATTTCGTTCATCGTCCCCGCTATGTCTTCCCGGTGTCACGAGAGCACATGCTCTTTTTGGTTCGCCGCTATTACGGACTACATATCCACGTTGATAACTGTCTCAGTCGCGGCAGAGTAACTGATTCGAAACCGACTTGAAAAATTTTATATACTCATTTTTGATCACTTAAAATTTGTTTACTATCTTAGCTGTGGTTGATTTGCTCTCGTTAAGTGGTCTTTTTGCGCTAGAGAAAATACAAGCTAATATCAGTTGTCGAACAGGCTTTTTGTTTGGATAGTGTTTGAAATTGTCAAACTAACTGTGCTGGGACATAACTTATGGGGTCCTCTTCTATGTTCTCATGTCGGGTGCAACTGCAATCTTCCTGCGATACTATGGACTCTGGTGTCTGATTTACGGTAGCGTGGATATTCTGTTCTGGACCTTCGAAAAGATTCGCCCAAACCGTTAGCGGATCCGGCAGCACGCCAAGGGATGTTAGGGCGGCATATAAATTAATTATGTCACATATGAAGTTAACACTCTTCTTCAACGAAATGCCTCTTCCTTTCTGTGGCTGACGTTTAAGGAAGCACGCATCAAGGATTTCTTTATATTCGCAAGGCTTTGCATCAATCAAAGCGTTCACCACGTCGGCTAAGTCGGCATCTCCGTATGGATGCAGGTCGAGTTGTATGTCATTGATTGTCTGAAGCACATGCAGGCGTCTACGAAACGTTTCTGACTGAAGTGCCTCGGCGAAGGTTTGTATTTGGTCATGAACCTGCAAGGCAATCGGTTGGATTTGTTCGGCGAATTTTTGGAACGACTCCGCGAACTCTATTGAGATAACTTGGAGAATTTGAAGGGGCTCTTCTGCTTCTGGAGAAAGTGGAGTCATGGATTTAACTTGTATTAACTGACGTTCCTCGCTTAGCTAGCAGATGCTCTCTAAGCGAAACTAGTTTACTAAAGTTATTATGCCTCTTATTGTTTTTTTGAAAACACTCAAGTTCTAAGCATCCAGTGCTAAGAGGAGGAGGTTTTTTCGAGCTACACGAGAGCAATACTTAAAAGTATGCCGTTGCGGCTTGTAAAACTCGAGAGGCACGTAAGGCCGCTTTTAAAGCAGTCTTCTACAAAATGAGGTTATGTTTACTGACGACAGAAGCTTCGTAATTGCTTTGTTGTATAGCAATCTCATTCGGTAAGCAACGCATGAAGCAAGAACACCTCACGCTTGCTACGGGCATTGATCACATCAAGCCGCACCATGGCGATCCGATTTTTTTGATAAGGGAAATCGGTAATCTCTCTGCTAAACTTACACTTCTTGAAAGAAGGTAAGTGAGGATAGAGGTTTTAGTCACGAGATAAAAGCTGTTTCGTTAGGATAACATAAGATTAATTTTAGCAGTTTGATTTGCTTGGATACTCTTATCCAAAAAGGGGTTCTAATAAGCGTTTAACAGTCTCAGTCAGTGGTAGTCCTTTAATTGATGGAATTTGGTCTACTGATCCTCTTCCGGAAGAGAAAGATCTTCTAAACGATTCTCAATCAAGACTTTGATAGCGCCTGGGTGAAGCCTTATTGTCTGCACGTTAAGAGTGGCGCTAATACCTCCATCTTGGCGTATGAAATCAATACCTGTTTTCGTGATTTCCGGAAAAGGTGCAACGATGAAGGAGGCTTTCCCGTTCACGCTAATAGATTGTGTGACCCCGTTTTTTAAAGATCATGATTTTGCTAGTAGTAGACGTTGCTAACATATTTAGCTCTATTTGACATGTAGAGTATTTGGCAATGTTCCTTTGCGTGTTTGTACTCTGGGTACCCTTCAGGAAAAAGAGTGAGTAGATGTTTTGATATTGGCGGTCAAGAATCATGTTTATCTTCTGGATTGAAGCGCTTTAAAGGATATTTATGCCTAATTGTATATATTAGCCCTAATTGTAGACGGATTAATACCTAAATTTTTATGCATGTTGCATCGATATGTTTCATCTGTATGGCGATATAAAAAACCATGCGCCGAAAAAATGTTCGTAAGGTTTCAGCTATATCGTTCACTAGAAGTACAAGATAAAACCTGGATCATTCTTCGTAACCTCAAAATTTTTGACGAAGGAAATACGCGAGACGTAGAGGCTCGCTGTCAAAAATACGTTGAATGGTCTATTATCAGCTGTCGATTTCGTCGCACTCGAAAGATGACGCGAAATTACGCTTGCTATCGCAAGCTCGCTAAAATTGTTAAGCACGATGGTACGATGATTGTCACTGTGGAGGCTGGCGGTACTGTACGGCGGGAATTGAATTCTGAAACAAAACCAATCGTTCATATCTGTGTTCCGTCAAGTAAAAACAAACCACTATTGACGGCAAAGTCCACAGTGAGTGGTTTGTTTTTAATCTATTAATGAGTGAGTCATACCCGGATGTTTAGAGGAAAAGTGTCAAGCGAACGATAAATTGACCTACCTGTTGATGTTCGTTTTTTACGTCTTTTCGGCTCACAGCGAGGAGTCCAACGGGGGATGGCCGTGAGCTGTCCTGGTTGTTGCTCCGCCCATTCAATCGGGGTTTCCTGCAAGACTGATTCTTTCTGTTCCTGCAGCATGCGGTAGCTTTCCCCTTGCATCAGAATCACCTTGCTGTGATGCAGCAGTCGATCCAAGATCGCCGTGGTCATGGCGGTGTCGCCTAAAACCTGCGCCCATTCACTAGCCGATTTATTACTGGTGATTAGGATGCTGCGGTGTTCGTAGCGCATGTTGATCAGCTTGAAAAGCCAGGGGGCCACTTGTTTACTTAGCGGTGTATATCCAAACTCGTCGATGATTAAAAGTTTGGGCTTGCTCAGCTGCTGCAGACGCTGGGCCATCGTGCCTTCTTTCACGGCTTGTTCCAGCTTCTCGACGAGATGATCCGTGCTGTAGAAAGCGACTTTATAGCCGGCTGTAATGGCGGCTCGTCCGAGGCCAATGGCCAAATGAGTTTTCCCGGTTCCCGGGGGGCCAAAAAAGATGACGTTCTGGGCTTGCTCGAGCCACTCCAATTGCGCTAATTCCCTTAAAACTCGGGGATCAATGGTACTTTGCTCCGTTTGAGAAAAACCCTCCAACGTTCGGACCATGGGAAAGTGGGCGCCCATGATTCCTTGGCGGATGCGATTTTCTTCCCGCCGCAGGATTTCCTGCGTAAAGAAATATTCCAGCGTCTCTCGAGGCGTTAATTTCTTTTCCGTTGCCATGCAGAGAAACTCCGTCATGCGGTCGCGGATCAGTGTCAGACGGAGCCGGTTGGCCAGCGACGCTAACTGCACATTGGTGGCGGCCTTAGCGATGGGCATGGCTCACCTCCAACATGTATTTCTCATAAACCTTCAAAGACCGTTGCCAGGGCTGTACCACCGGTAAAGGCGGCAGCCATGGTGCAGGTCGCTGTTCATGCCGGAATGTGTTAGCTTTGTACTCGTCAGTGGCCTTGTTCTTTGTACAAAGCTTTTGGCCGTGGTGATACACCGTAATGGTTTCTGGTTCTTCCATGATCTCGACTTGGGTGCCGGGCTCGGTGTCGACGAGCTCGTAACGACGGTTATTGACAATGATCAGGCCGCTGGCATTGACGATGCGCGTTTGAAGGCGCAGATTCGTTACCGGGACTTTGTCACACGGACTCAGAGCGCTCATTTCAGTGAGAAAACGATCACGGGGAGTTCCTGCTAATCCTTGGATGGTGCGGATGTCTGCGACTTCCTGCAGCCAGTGATCAATCTCTTGCTGGGCCTGTTCGAGGCAGTCGACTTTCATCCCCGCCAAACAACTGGTTTTGACATATCCCACCACGCGTTCCACCTTGCCTTTGGTTTTGGCGCGATAGGGGCGACAGGCCGTTTTAACGAAGCCCCAATACTGGGCTAGAAATTGATAAGCCCGCGTAAATACGGCCCGACCGTTTTCATCTCGTCCTTGTATCAAACAGCGGGTGTTGTCTGACACCACGGCTACGGGGACGCCTTGGAAATAAGCAAAGGCGGATTCAATGCCATCGAGCCAGGCCGCTTGATTTTCACCGGGATAGATCTTGACAAACAGGCGGCGGGAGTAACTCAGAACCGCCACAAAAATGCAGATACGAGTTTTCTGTCATAACTGTAGGGGTCAAGATTTGTCCGCTAGGGGGTCAACTTACCTGACCGTTGACATAGAAACGACTGTTTTGTGTCCTTCCCGACGAAATAACGGTACGGCATTGGATTTCAGCGTACTCAGATGAGCCATATGTTATTTGGACGACGAATTTGGATCTGGCGGTTCGTTCCTTCTCGGTAGCTTGCTGTTTTTTCTCAAGCCGGACCGCAGAAGGCTGAACGTTTGCAGATGAACCCTGAATCACCTAGGCAGAGAGCATGACGAACTAACGAGATCTTCAAGCGAAATATTCGACAGATTTTTTGTTCCGAGCTTTCGGTAAATGGCATTCCGGTGTGCATAGATGGTGCGGTCGCTCAAGCCCAAACGTTCGGCAATCTGCTGAGAAGATACGTCTTGGATCATGAGTTCCAGTATTTCGCGTTCTCGCTCAGTAAGGAGGTCAAATGCTTTTTCAAGATCCCGGCCGGTAAGTTCGCCGCAGCTTTTGGCGAGACTTTCTCTGCACAGTTTGGCGATCGCCTTCATCAGGCGGTCTTCGTCAACAGGTTTTTCAAAAAATTCTGCTGCACCCGCCTTCAGCGTCGTAACGGCGAGATCAACGTTGGCGTGTCCTGTAAGGATGATGATGGGCAGCGAATACCGGCGGCGGCGCATTTCCATCTGCAGCTCTGTGCCGGTCATGTCCGGCATGCTGATGTCGAGAATAAGACAGCCAGGCACAGATGGTGCGTCATCCATAAGGAAAGACCATGCACCAGCATAAGTACGAACTTGCCAGCCGGCATAGGTGAGCATCATTTCGCACGTTTCACGAAGATCTTCGTTGTCATCAACGATGCGCACAAGTGTGTGCTCCTGAATATCCTTGAGCGTTCGTGTCACGAGGGGCCTCCGGGGAGAGGAAGAATGATGTGTACTTCGAGGCCTTTGTCGGCTCGTGCACTGAAGTGAATGCTGCCGCCGTGTGCGCTGATGATGCTCCGCACGATGCTGAGGCCAAGACCCAAACCGTCTCGTTTCTGTGACGGTCCGCAGGAGGCAATGCGCTCAAGCGCTTCAGCATCGAGTTGTTCGGTTTCGTCTGAAACGATCAGCTCGACGTGATCTTCGCTGCAGGTCAGTGCAATCTTGGACTGAGGATCCCGTCCGGCTGCAGCTTCTGAGGAGTTCTTGAGGAGATTCAGCACAACCAGCTGGAGTTCAAGGGGATTGCCTGTGATGAAGACATTGTTCGGCAGGACAAGCGTCACTGCATGATGAATGAGTTTCATCTGGACGGCTTCAGCCACTGTTTCCCGGATCAGCGCGGAAAGATTAATCGGAAGGTTGCGGCGGTCCGTTCGGGCATAGGAGCAGACGTGCTCGACAATGTCGTTGATTCGCTCTGTTTGTCTTCGGGCTTTGGCACAGGACTTCTCGATGACAGCAGAGTCCTCTTCGTCGCGGGCGGCAGCCATCTCGATCGTACGCAGCGCATAGCGCAGTGCTGAAAGCGGCTGACGGATTTCGTGCGCAACCATGTTTGAAAGCATGCCCATCGTGCTCATTTGCTCGTAGCGGTGGAACTTTTGGAGAAGCGCAGTGTTGCTCTCTTCCAGAGCCATGCGCCGGGCAGCTTCGTCATTAAGTTCTCGGGTTCGGCGCTCAACGAGGGCATTGACGCGACGAAGGTGCAGCATTAAGGCGAGGAAAGCAACTAGAGCAGCCAATGCGAACGGCCAGACGGCCTCCCAGACGCGCGTAAAAGTCCAATGCCGCAGGTATTCGTACCGCCCCCATTTGAGCTCTCGGTAGAGCTGATCGATGCTTTTGAAGCTGTTGGCGGTGCTCCATGCGATGCCCGCTTCTGTTTGCGGCGGCGCGGTGAGCAGTGCCAGAGAGATTCGCTTTGCAACGTCGGACGGCACCTGACTCATGGCGCCAACCGTCCAGTTAGGAAAGAGCCTCGAGGTGTGCGCGCAGGCGAGAGGAGAGTCTTCTGCCGGCTCGATTACCTTGAAGTGTTTTCTCCTCTCTATTGGAAGTCCTTCAAGAACGCAGGCCCGCATCAGTCCAACGTCAATGGTTCCGTCTTCAAGTGCCTGCAGAATTTTCGGCACTGGCTGATCCACCTGTCTGAGGGAACTGAAGAAGCGGTACGGATCCAAGCCTCTGTCAAGGAGCGCAGAAGCCGGCATCTGCCAGTTGAAGAACATCGATTCAAGACCCGACATCGCCGAGAGATGTTTCAGGTCCTTAAGACTGTTGAGATCAGTGCGCCGGCTGCTCACAACGACTGCGCCGGCAACCGCTTGGTTGGGATCCGGGGCGAAATTGGTGACGAGCGTGGCGAGCGGATAGATGCCGTCAGGCAGCAGCGATGCATAGCACCCGCTGCTGCCGAAAATCACATCTCCTTTGCCGCTGCGGGCCGCCTTGATGAGGGCGGCCGTACGGTAGACCATCACATCCACGCGGTATTCCGGGAGACTTTGCGAGAGAATCTGCGGAAGTTTGCGCAGCACGTAGTCGTCGGCATTCACATAGGTCGTGAATCCCGACGGAGTGCCTTCCTGCAAAAAGGCCATCATCCCAAAACGCAGCACGGGACGGAGGTCTTCCGCCCCGCAGACAGAAAATCCGGGGAACGCGCAGAGCAAAGCCGCTGCTGCGGCCGCGGATCTTATTCTCCAGCTGGATATGTGAAAGACCATTGTGAGGAAATGGGGAATTCCGCACCGACAAAGGTGAGGGGGAGTGCAGCCGATGCCGATGCGGAGATGAAAGACGCTGTGTGAAGGCTACTTCTCTAATCGCCCGAGCGCTTTGAGAATGGATTCACTCGCGACCTTGCCGGAGGTGAAGCCCCACGCCACGTTCATGCCGGGAGAGGAGTCATCGCCGTGCACAGCATTCACAATTTCACCGGCGGCATAAAGACCCGGAATCGGTTTGCCCTGTTGGTTAAGAACCTGAAGATTTTCGTCGACGATAACGCTTCCCATCGTAGTGGCAAAGCGCGGTTTTTGTTCAACGATGTAATACGGACCTTCAGACGAGATTGCGGCCTTCATAAATGCCGCAGGACGGCCAAAGTCCTCATCTTTGCCAAGCTTGACGAGTTCGTTATAGCGGGCAACGGTCTTCTCAAGCGTGCGGCCGTCAATGCCGGCTGCGGCAGCGGCTTCAGCGAGGGTTGCGCCATGAGCAAAGATCGGAGCTTTGCGGCCGTTTTCGGCGAGCCATTTTTCAAGATCTTCGTCCGTAATGCCCAGCGTGTGAACGCCGTCACGGAAGCCATTCCATGTGGCCTGATCCATCACGAGGTAGAGCATTCCGCCCTTTTGCTTCTCGAGCACAGTAAGAATATCGTGATTGGAGGCCTTTTCATTAATGAGGCGGCGTCCTTCATTGTTGACGAGAATGCCCGACTGAAGCCACGCACGGTAGTTGCCTTGAATAATCGACTTTGCTACGCCGGGAGCCGCTTCAACGCCGTTGGGATAGCGCTTGCCGAATTCCATGAGTTCAAGCTTGGCGCCGACGGCTTGGGCCATACGATGTCCGTCGCCGGTTGCTGAGGCCGGTCCGTAGTAGAGCGCGCTTTTGAGCGGTTCGATGAGCATCGCCTTATTCGCGCCGTAACCGCCGGTGGCGAGGAGGACTGCTTTGCTCGAGAAGATGTATTTCGTTCCGTCCTTCTTCTTTGCTTCAACACCCACGATCCGGCCGTCTTTAACAATCAGTCGTTCAGCCTTGGTGTCGGTGTGGATCTTGATGCCGAGATCCCGCACGGCCTTTTCTACCTTGCGGTAGGCCGGGCCGCAGCCGCCCTTGAGGTAGAGCGAGCGGTCGAATTGAAATTCGGCGCGGTACTGCAGTTTTTGGTCAATGAATTCCGGTTTGAAGCGATTGATCGCCCAGTCGGCAGCACGAGGAGAGTTCTCTGCGAACATCGTGAGCGTTGTCAGGTTGTTCTTCAGGTGGCCATTGCCGATCAGATCGTAGACCAGAGCTTGCGGAGGATCGTAGGGCACGCCTTTTTCCTTCTGGAGCTTCGTGCCCATGATGGCCCACTGCCCGCCGCAGATGGCCGATGCGCCGCCGGTAACGCTCATCTTCTCAAGCACTGTCACGCTGGCACCGTGCTCAGCAGCGTTGACGGCAGCGGCAAGTCCTGAAAAACCCGATCCGATGATGACGACGTCTTCAGCGGCTTCAATTGTTTTTCCGGCGTGTTTGTGCGCAGTGCTTCGGGCTGGCTGATTCGGATCGCCTTTGGCTTGACGAATGCAGTCTTCAACAGCCGCGAAGATGGCTTTGCTGGTCACCGTTGCTCCGCTCAGTCCGTCGATCTTGGTGCTCTGGGCTTCAACGATTTGCCGAGGAAGTTCGGCCGCCGCAGCCGTCCCGATGCCTGCGGTTTCCTTCCCTTCGATAACCTTGACTGAGGTCACCGCATCCTTTGAAAAAGTGACCGCAACTATCACCGGTCCCTTCATGCCCTGAGCCGATGCCTCATAGGTCCCCGGCGTGTACCCCCAGGATGGACCGGCAATGAGCGCGGTTAAAAAAGCCGCGGCAGCGGTAAGACGAAAGTATCTCATGACTGAATCTCCAAGTCGTTAGGCGGACCTCAAAGCCGCCTGACATGAGTTCATCGTCGTTGCGCGCTTTTCTAATCAACATGACCTAGATCAATCGGCTGATTAAGATAAAAACGCGGATGTGTTGAGAAATTCAGCAATTAAACCCAGTGTGGCCGGATGGTTTGTATAAAACCGTCAAATTGTCCGGCGAACGATAAATTGACCTGCCTGATGATGTGCAGGCGTTCTCTATGATTGACTCGGGTCCGAAAGTGCTTTGAAATACCGCCATTATTGTGATTGGCAAACTGGGGTTTCTGGGCTGCCGCTTGCTATCGGACGGAATGAAAGAAAACAGCCCGTTTCGGCGAATTGCGAAAAACATGTCCGTCAATTCGCCTGATCACGGGGCTGCTGCAGCAATTATTTCGTTTCAACACGCACGCCGTCAGCAGCGGCACGGAGCACGTGGCCCGCAAAATTCGGATGACGAGCACGAACGAGTTCGATGAAACGCTCGGCAACGGTCTCAGACTTTGTGAGCGCAATCATCGTTGAACCTGATCCGCTGATGAAAAAAGCTGGTGCTCCGGCTGCCTTGGCAGAGACCCGCACCGAATCGTAGTCTTTGATGAGTTTGCGCCGGCAGGGTTCATGAAGCACGTCCTGACAGGCCTCGGCCAAGAGTTCTTCGCTGCCGGAGCGGAGCGCTTCAATCATGGCAATGGCATGAGAGGTCGTAAAGACACTCTCTTTAACGGCAATCTCTTTAGGCATTGCACGTCGGGCGTCAGCCGTGCGCACTTCATAGTCGGGGATGATGACGGCAAACTTCCAATTTTCGTCAAGCGGCATACGCAGCGCGTGAAAGCGTTCGTCCGCGGCAAAGGACGCGGTGAAGCCGCCGAATGTCACAGGGGCTGCGTTGTCAGGGTGACCCTCAAAGCGAGCACAAATTTGGAAGAGTTCGTCCTTTGCAAAGGGACTGCCAAGGAAAGCATTGGCGGCGGCAGCGCCGGCGGCGATACAGGTGCTTGAACTGCCCAGGCCGCGGGCAACGGGAACCTCTGCGTCAATGTGAAGCTTCACGGGAAAGGGCGTCTGACCGGCTTCACGGAAGACTTCTCGAAAGCCCTGAAGCACCAGATTGTCTTCATTTTGAAAAGCTTCCGGACAGCCGGAAATCTGGAGCGCTTCAGAACGCTCAAAAGTGAAAACGGAGTAGAGCGAAAGTGCCAGGCCGAAGATGTCAAAACCCGGGCCGAGATTCGAAGTGGAGGCCGGAGCACGTACGGAGATCTGCATGAGACTGCTCGCGATGGAAGGGATGGAGATGAAGCAGCGGCAAAAGGGCTCCAGGCCGCTCGGCCGCTGCCTATGATTTGCAAAGCGTCAGAGCTTGGCGGCTGCGGCAAGCACGCGTTCAGGCGCCTGATCAACGTCATAGACCGCGTTGAAGCGCACGGACTGCGTGCGAAGTGCTGAGAGGCACTGCGGGGGTTCAACGCCCGTGGAGTCAGCAAGCGCATCCATATATTCGAATGCTGCGGCTTCCGGCGTCGTGCTCTTTAACTTCAGGGGACCGTAAAGGGCATTGAAGACGTCGCGGCAGAATTTGAAGGGCGAGGCAGTGGAGAGCACCACCATCGGCACTTCCGGAGACGCCTGCTCCTGCGCAATCTTCCAGGCAACAGCCGTGTGCGGGTCGATGAGCCGCCCGGTGGTTTCCCAGGCTTCTCGCACCGCATCGGACGTTTCCG
>ENA-ORNW01002370-ORNW01002370.1-human-gut-metagenome-genome-assembly--contig:-NODE-2370-length-12493-cov-3.856729_pt1 | contig 12493 bp, 10 predicted proteins | sample MGYA00242121_ERZ509034 | MGnify/ENA primary metagenome ERZ509034 (study PRJEB26280, sample SAMEA2338689) | human gut metagenome | biome: human gut; feature: human-associated habitat; material: faeces... | reverse complement strand
AATTGTACTCCATAGTGATAAAGTTTTTATTTATAGTGATTTATACTGTTATTTCAATTTGAGCCAGCAAATTTACGTGTTTATTTTCAGATAACCACGTAGTGAGTGAAAAAAACCTTTCTTTTATAATAAGGTATTGCCCGAATAACAAGGTAATACCTGATAAATGAAGAAATATCACGGCAAATACCGTCCGGCTATTGACTTTCTTGTTTTTATTTCGTATATTTGGAGGAATATAAAACGGAATAGTAATGATAGGATATATAAAAATTATAACATAAGTTCAATAGGTGGATGTGCAGAATTGCATAGCCAGGATAACGAATGGGCAAGAAACTGCGAAGGTTCTTGCCCGTTTTTGTTATAATAATTCTATTGAGGCCGCTGGAAACGCCTAAAAATAGTTTATAATAAACTTGGGGACCGTTTATAATAAACTCTCTCGTTATTTATTAAAAACGATGAAGGAGTTTATTCGATTCCGGGGGTGTAGTGTAAGAAAGGGAGAAAACTTTTTTTGAGTAAAGTTCTCTTCCTTTCTTTATGTGGTAAAAATATGATATATTAATAGGACTGTTTTGATAGTGGTGATTTGTTTACAAACGAGCGCTTCTATCTGTAAGAATCTCTTTTTCGTTAGACTTTTGGATAATATGTTTCTTTCATTTGGTATTATTATATACGTATTAATGTGAGTATATTTTGGGAGGATTGTTTGATCGTTTTATAATACAAAGAATATGGATAAAATGTGAGTGTATACTGGTTATAGTTGAAGTCCTGTCGGGATAATCTTTTTAGAGTGTTAGCTGAAAAAGCCTTTAAATAAACGTTAAACTAGCCTGGATACCGACTAAAAAGTATTTTTTCCAACCTATATCCTTTATTTTCTCCTCGAATTAATTGCAAATTAATTACTAAATTAACTAGCGGGACTTACATTTGTGCCAGTTATCATAAAATTCTAATAAATGAAAAAGTTGCTGGTACTATTAACAATGCTTCTTACATCCTTCTTTGCTGAAACGCAAAAAAGGAGAGACTATTGGAATAACAAGCTAAAGTTTATCTCATTCCGACTACCTCCTCCGGTAGGATATATTCCGAAGATTGGTCAATCCTGTTGTAACTAACCGAATAAATAAATTAAATATATATATGAAATATCTTATCAGCTTTTTATTCTTAGCTCTTGCTTTTTCAATGAAAAGTGAGGCTAAAGTGACATTACCTTCCATACTCGGAGATAATATGGTATTACAGCAGCAAGCAGAAGTCAAACTATGGGGAAAAGCCCGTCCCAATGCTACTGTAACGGTGAAGACTTCGTGGAACGGGCAGACATATAAATCCTCATCGGATGGCAAGGGAGGCTGGTCGTTAACAGTATCTACCCCTGTTGCGGGAGGCCCTTACAAGATCATCTTCAATGACGGCGAATTACTGACGTTGCAGAATGTACTGATCGGTGAAGTCTGGTTCTGTTCGGGACAATCGAATATGGAGATGCCGATGGGCGGTTTCGACCGGCAACCGGTCAGAGGGACGAACGACATTATTGCCAAAGCCAAACCATCCACGCCTATCCGAATGTATACTACAGATTCAAAGGATGGGAGATGGGTACGCCAGTTTAGTAAAACGCCTCAGGAGGACTGCCAGGGCGAATGGCTGGAAAATACGCCGGTAAACGTTTCCCATATCAGCGCTGTATCATATTACTTTGCGCGTTACATACAGGAAGTGCTGGAAGTTCCGGTCGGCATCGTCGTTTCTACGTGGGGAGGATCAAAAGTAGAGGCATGGATGAGCAGAGAATCCATAAAGCCTTTTAGTAGTATCGATCTTTCCATCCTCGATAACGATGCTGAAGTGAAGAACCCTACCGCCACTCCGTGTGTGCTCTACAATGGCAAGATAGCTCCTTTGACTAATTTTGCAGTGAAAGGCTTCTTGTGGTATCAGGGCGAAAGCAACCGTGACAATACCGATCTTTACCTGAACCTTATGCCCGCCTTTGTGGCTGACTTGCGTGCGAAATGGGGCAGGGGCGAACTTCCTTTCTACTTTGTGCAGATAGCGCCTTTCAATTACGAAGGAGCCGACGGTACATCGGCTGCCCGCCTGCGCGAGGTCCAGTTGCAGAATATGAAGGATATACCGAATAGCGGCATGGTTACGACGATGGATGTCGGCCACCCTGTTTTCATCCATCCCGTAGACAAGGAGACGGTAGGGAACCGACTGGCGTATTGGGCATTGGCGCAGACCTACGGCATGAAAGGATTCGGATACGCTCCTCCTGTTTATAAATCGATGGAGATACAGGAGAATAAAATCTATATAAACTTCGACAATGCCCAACGCGGCCTAAGTCCGATGTGGACATCTCTTAAAGGATTTGAGATTGCGGGCGAGGATAAAGTATTCTATCCGGCTTTTGCCGAAATAGAAACCACGACTGCCCGACTGGCGGTTTCGAGTGACAAAGTCCCTCATCCCGTTGCCGTGCGGTATGCGTATAAGAATTATGTGGAAGCAAGTATTTTCAGTATTCATGGCATCCCCGCGGCACCTTTCCGGACGGATAACTGGTAAAAGCAGATGATTACCTGAATAGATACGGCTATTTTATCAGACATCCGGATATTCGCTTTCTTGTTATATCCGGATGTATAACCGGTTCTCTTTCGGCGAAATTTTGTTGAAAATATATCTATCAAAGTCAGTGGGTATATCCATGAATCCTTGTATCTTTGCATTCTCATTAAAACCATAATTATGGAACTAAAGCATGGGTACTATCATCTGATTGCCATACTAACAGTAGCTATCTGGGGACTGACATTCATTTCGACTAAAGTATTGATAAACCACGGGCTGACACCTCAGGAAATCTTCTTTTACCGTTTTCTGATTGCATACCTTGGCATCTGGGTAATTTCTCCCAAACGTCTGTTCACCAATAACTGGCAAGATGAACTGTGGCTGGTAGCAGGCGGTATATTCGGTGGCTCCCTTTATTTCTTTACAGAGAATACCGCTTTAGGCATCACCCAGGCGTCGAATGTATCGTTTATCATCTGCACGGCTCCCTTGCTGACTACTATCCTTTCCCTGCTTTTCTATAAAAGTGAAAAGGCATCGAAAGGACTGATATACGGTTCCCTGCTGGCATTGATGGGGGTAGGGCTGATTGTCTTTAACGGCAGTTTTGTGCTCAAAATATCTCCGATAGGCGATCTGCTGACTTTGCTTGCCGCATTATCATGGGCATTCTATAGTCTGATTATTAAAAAGATGGCCGGGCGTTATCCTACCATATTTATCACCCGCAAGATTTTCTTTTACGGAGTACTGACGATTCTGCCTGCCTTCCTCCTGCATCCCCTGCATCCCGATACCGTTGTACTTCTTCAACCTGCCGTTCTGTTCAACCTTCTGTTTCTGACCGTATTGGCTTCGCTGATCTGCTATGTACTCTGGAATGTGGTGTTAAAACAGTTGGGAACGGTACGGGCATCCAATTATATTTATCTCAATCCTCTGGTCACGATGATTGCATCGTTCCTTATTCTGGATGAGAAGATTACGTTAGTCGCTTTAGGCGGCGCAGCTTGTATTGTCTGCGGGGTATATTGGGCTGAAAAGAAATAGAGTAGATAAGAAATAGAGTAGATTATGAGAAAAATGATGAATGAGCAGCTTCCTATATCGAAGTCATCTCCTCTGAAAGCTCGTTTTTATGATTATCCTTATTTTACTTACCCGTGGCATTTTCATACGGAGTATGAGATTATCTATGTCAAGGAGGGCACAGGAATGCGTTTTGTAGGAAATAACGCGGAGAAATACGCTGATGGTGATATTCTTCTGCTAGGCTCCGATTTGCCTCATTATATGAAGAGCGATGAGGTGTATCGGCAAGAAGGCAGTACGCTTCGGACAACAGGGACTATCATTCAGTTTGAAAAGGACTTCATGCACCATGCTTTCAATTATTATCCCCATTTTATGAAGATAAAGAACCTGCTTGAAGAGGCGCAACGGGGGATTTACTTTCCCGCGGGATGCTCCCCGCGGCTGGTTGATTTGCTTGAATCGATTCCGGTGGAGACAGGAGTCGATCAGATTACTTCTTTCCTGCAACTTCTGAAAGAAATGGCAAACGTCGCTTCACGGTCTGTGCTATCGACTTCCGATTTTGAAAATGATATTATCTACGACGGATCGAGAATAGACAAAATCATAGTTTACCTGAATAAGAACTATACACGGCAGATTGACCTGAATGAAATATCTTCTCTGGCAGCTATGAATCCTGCTGCATTCTGCCGCTTCTTCAAGAGCAAAACGGGGAAATCATTCAAGAATTACATATTGGAGATGCGGATAGGATATGCGTGTAAACTCTTGCTCATGGGCGATATGAATATTTCGCAGATCAGTGTGGAGTGTGGATTTGATACGATTTCTCATTTTAATAAGTCGTTCAAGAAGCATACCGGATTCACTCCGTCTTACTATAAAAAGATGATGCTGGCTGAATAGAAATGAATGAAAGAAAGAGGCAAACGGGACGTATGGACATAAAAAAAGGGTCAACGCCTTGACCCAACCTTTGTTAACCTTAAATCTAATACTATGAAAAACACATTGCAAAGATACGGACTATTGGGAAATTAGCAAATTATCCAAGTAAAATAGTATGTTTTATAACACGTTTTAATAGTTTTCCTTTACTTGTTAAGAAATATACCCTTCTTTTTTAAAAGGATGCAACACTAATTGTGAAAATTGAAACGGGAAATTCCGTTGATTCTCTGCCGGAAAACTGTTATCTTTGCAAGGTTAATCTCATTATTCACTCAACAAAAAAGAAAAGGAGCGAACCGTGAACGAGGAAGAAATCGTGCTTACCCCCATGATGAAACAGTTTCTGGATTTGAAAGCCAAACATCCGGATGCAGTGATGCTGTTTCGTTGCGGTGACTTTTATGAAACATATTCTACCGATGCCATTGTTGCATCCGAAATCTTAGGAATCACACTGACAAAACGCGCCAATGGAAAAGGAAAGACTATCGAGATGGCAGGATTTCCCCATCATGCGCTTGATACATATCTTCCGAAACTGATTCGTGCCGGAAAGCGTGTAGCTATCTGTGACCAGCTGGAAGACCCGAAACTGACGAAGAAACTGGTGAAAAGAGGTATTACCGAGTTGGTTACCCCCGGTGTATCTATCAATGATAACGTTCTGAATTATAAGGAGAATAACTTCCTGGCTGCCGTCCATTTCGGAAAGGCTTCCTGTGGAGTTGCCTTTCTTGATATATCTACCGGTGAGTTCCTCACCGCCGAAGGTCCCTTTGACTATGTAGACAAATTGCTGAATAACTTCGGACCGAAAGAGATTCTTTTCGAACGGGGCAAACGCCTGATGTTTGAAGGTAACTTCGGCAGCAAGTTCTTCACATTCGAACTGGACGACTGGGTATTTACCGAATCCACTGCCCGTGAGAAACTACTGAAACACTTTGAGACAAAGAATCTGAAAGGATTCGGGGTAGAGCATCTGAAGAATGGTATCATTGCTTCCGGTGCTATCCTGCAATACCTGACGATGACACAGCATACGCAGATCGGTCACATTACTTCCCTTGCCCGTATCGAGGAGGATAAGTATGTGCGTCTGGATAAGTTTACAGTTCGCAGCCTGGAGCTGATCGGCAGCATGAATGACGGCGGCAGCAGTTTGCTGAACGTGATCGACCGTACCATCAGTCCGATGGGAGCCCGCCTGCTGAAACGCTGGATGGTTTTCCCGTTGAAAGATGAGAAGCCGATCAACGACCGACTGAATGTGGTGGAATACTTCTTCCGCCAACCGGATTTTAAAGAGCTGATCGAGGAGCAGTTGCATCTGATAGGAGACTTGGAACGTATCATTTCCAAAGTAGCCGTAGGACGTGTGTCGCCACGTGAGGTGGTACAGTTGAAGGTTGCCTTGCAGGCCATTGAACCGATCAAGCAGGCTTGTCTTGAAGCGGATAACGCAAGTTTGAACCGGATAGGTGAACAGCTGAATCTTTGTATTTCTATTCGCGACCGGATTGCCAAAGAAATCAATAATGACCCTCCTTTATTGATCAACAAAGGGGGCGTGATTAAAGATGGTGTGAATGAGGAACTGGACGAATTACGCCGTATTTCATACTCCGGCAAAGACTATCTGTTGCAGATACAGCAGCGTGAAAGTGAGCAGACAGGCATTCCGAGTCTGAAGGTAGCTTACAATAATGTATTCGGTTATTATATTGAAGTCCGCAATATACATAAGGATAAAGTTCCGCAGGAATGGATTCGCAAGCAGACACTGGTCAATGCGGAACGTTATATTACGCAGGAACTGAAGGTTTACGAAGAAAAGATTCTGGGAGCCGAAGATAAGATTCTCGTGTTGGAGACTCAGTTATATACCGATTTGGTGCAGGCATTGACGGAGTTTATTCCGCAGATACAGATTAATGCGAATCAGATTGCCCGTCTGGACTGTCTGTTGTCTTTCGCTAATGTGGCGCGTGAGAATAATTATATCCGTCCGGTTATTGAGGACAATGATGTACTGGATATCCGTCAGGGACGTCACCCTGTGATTGAAAAGCAGCTTCCGATTGGTGAGAAGTATATTGCCAATGACGTGATGTTGGACAGCGCGTCACAGCAGATTATCATCATCACCGGTCCCAATATGGCCGGTAAGTCCGCGCTCTTGCGTCAGACGGCACTGATTACGCTGTTGGCGCAAATCGGTTCGTTTGTTCCTGCGGAGAGTGCCCATATCGGTCTGGTGGATAAGATTTTCACCCGTGTAGGTGCCAGCGATAATATCTCGGTGGGCGAATCTACTTTTATGGTGGAAATGAATGAGGCTGCGGATATTCTGAATAATGTCTCTTCCAGAAGTCTGGTGTTATTTGATGAGTTGGGACGTGGTACGTCTACCTATGACGGTATTTCCATTGCCTGGGCAATCGTCGAGTATATCCACGAACATCCGAAAGCGAAAGCCCGTACACTGTTTGCTACGCATTACCATGAGCTGAACGAGATGGAGAAATCCTTCAAACGTATCAAGAACTATAACGTGTCTGTGAAGGAAGTGGACAATAAAGTGATTTTCCTCCGTAAGCTGGAGCGTGGGGGAAGCGAACACTCCTTCGGTATTCATGTAGCAAAGATGGCAGGTATGCCGAAGAGTATTGTGAAGCGTGCAAATACTATATTGAAGCAACTGGAATCGGACAACCGCCAGCAAGGTATTTCCGGCAAACCATTGACGGAAGTCAGTGAAAACAGAAGCGGTATGCAGCTCAGCTTCTTCCAGTTGGACGACCCGATCCTTTGCCAGATTCGGGATGAGATACTGAATCTGGATGTGAATAACCTTACTCCGATTGAGGCGTTGAATAAGCTGAACGATATAAAGAAGATAGTCAGAGGCAAGTAAAAACTGATATAACTTATGCGGGGGCTGACTAAAAAGTCGTTAGTAACTCCAACGAAGATACTATAGACTTCTTATGTTGTAAGTTATAGGGTTACTTGCCGTGCCAATGGTATGGCCTTATGCTTATACCTTCTTTGTATAGAAAGAGAGGCCGGTTGGCTTCCATGTGCCTTTGTTTCCGTAGGTATCCTTTTCTTCCGTGGTATAGGCAAAGTTTTTTCCGTCTGATATTTCGTAGATACAGTTTAAGTCATCGCTCTTCTTTTCATAGACATACCCTATGATTGTTCCGTCTCCGTTCGGTGCCGGTTCTAATGTCAAACGGTGATTCTTTCCGTCGGAAGACAGGTAAAGCGGTACTGTACCCGGTTCGTGTCTGACAAATACGCTTCCTATCACACCTTGACAGATATCGGCCTTTGCGGTTAACTCCTTATAAGAGGTATAGTAGCGGTGATAGTGCCCGTCACTTGCCTGAAAGATGGGAGCCGTTTGTTGTAAGGACAGTTGGTGCCTTTTGATATGGGCTATTACCGCTTCTTTTATTTGCTGTTTCTTTATGGGGTCGGCTATTACCTCATAGATGGGGATAAGGTCTTCACCGGTCAGAGTAGTTAAGGCGCGATTCTTTTCATTGGCAGATTGTATCCAGGGGCTGATATCCATCGGATCGCCTGTCAGCTGATCAAAGACTTTGTAATCAGCCCCTTGCAATGACACTACAATTGTTCCCCCATAGTTCTTTTTTACTGTTTCTTCGGGATAAGTGATGGAAACATTGGGATGCTTAATAATGCTGCTCTGATGTGCGCCCATCCCTGTATTTGCGGTTCTCAATAAGTTCTCTTCATCATCCGCTACGATGCTGCGATAGAGGGTTTTGCTTATATAACCTAAATGAGTGTTCACCAATATATGAGTACCAAATAGTTCTATGATTGTTTCAGGTGATGCATCTTCCAGCTCTTGCCGGAAATCATCGGTCAGCCAGTTGGACCAATCCGCATTCAGAGTGAGTAATCTTTGAATCACTCCGTTAGCTCCTGAACTACCAAATGCAAATGTGTATTGGGATGAATAATCATAAGGTTTCTGAAAATAAGTATGACCGGTAATGGTAGCGGTGAACAGCAAATCATCTTTGTTTTCTGCCGGCACCACAAATTTCTTATATTCTGTGATTGACCGAAGAAACTCTTTCATATCACGACCAATGAAGCTGTCTCCTACCCCGCTCGAACCTACCAGATTGCTAATCTTTTCATTATCTATCTTGCTCAGATCGAGCACTGGTTCTTTTACCGAATTATTGTCTATGTAGCTGCCCATAATATCATATCCGGCACCCAGAAAAGGCTGTGTAAGTGACATGGAGGCTTCAGGCCAGCTATTACCTTGTGGTACGGCAGGGCTTATGTAACTGTCATTCGTTTCCTCCGGAGGAGTGTAAGGTAATTCTTCTTTGTCACTGCAACTTGCGAATACGGATGTGACGAAAGGTACCCATAGTAGTTTGAATAGTGTTTTTGTGCTCATATTTTTATCATTTAGTCGCGCTAAAGGTAGATAAAAGGAATGAGAAAATACGATTTGAACAGCACTATTATTTCAGAAACTCTTCTACCTTCTTATAAAACAAGGAAAGATGATGCCCGTCAATAAATCCGTGATGAATCGTCATCGCGATAGGCATCACCAGTTTGCCTTCCCTTATGATGGCTTTTCCGGCATTCAGCAACGGGTAGTTATTGCCGCTTCTCTTCTCCTGTGTACCGGTGATGGAAGTAAAATACAGGTCGGGAGTCGCACTTAACAGAATCAGTCCGTAATCTCCGTCGGCTACTTCTCCGTTTTCTGCTGCATACGGATCACCGTCTTCGGGGATGGCGTCGATAATTAGCCTTGCTTCCTGATAGAAAGTGTCGAAATCGTTGTGGTAAGGGAAACGGGTGGTGAAGAACTTGCCGTTCTCTTTTATCTTGATGGGAGACAGCATATCTATGGTGTCATAGAGCACTACACGTCCGTCCGGATCGATGCGGTAACGAAACTCCGGTATTTCGTTGGCTGCACGCAGCACAGCATAAAGATAATGGAGAAAGAAAGACTGTCCGGCGGCTTTGGCACGTTGCCTGGCTCCTCCGCACTCTACTTCGGAGGTAATGGATAATTGGGGATTCTGGAAGTGGCGGAAGAAGTTGAAATTCTCCTTCCGCTCCCAGTTTTCTATATCTATGATTTGTTTCATTTCTTTGCTACCTTCTTCCGGTCATAGAAGAACATGAAGTAGAAACCAATGATGATGAAAGGAACGCTCAGCCATTGTCCCATGTTGAACATCATGTTGTCTTCGAATGCTTCCTGGTTCTGCTTCACGAATTCGATAAAGAAACGGAAGGTAAAGATATAAGCCAGACAGAGTCCGAAGAAGAATCCGCGATGCAGTTTCTTGCTGTAATTCTTATAAAGATAGATCATGATGAAGAACAGGATCAGATAAGCTATCGCTTCATAGAGCTGTCCCGGATGACGGGGAAGCATATCTACCCGTTCGAATACGAACGCCCAGGGTACATCGGTCGGGTTACCGATAATTTCGGAGTTCATCAGATTCGCCAGACGGATGAAGCAGGCGGTGATCGGAGTAGCGACGGCAATCATGTCCACCACATCCATATAATGAAGTTTCGTCTTGCGGCAATACAGCCAAAGGGCGATCATCAATCCGAGTGTACCTCCGTGACTGGCAAGTCCTTCATAACCGGTGAATTTCCATCCGCCGCCTGCCAGGAACTTGATCGGCAGAAGCATTTCCACAAATCCCTTTCCGCTGGTCAGGTACTGTCCCGGATCGTAGAACAGGCAGTGCCCCAGACGTGCTCCAATCAGAATACCGAAGAAACAATAAAAGAAGAGGGGATCGAATTTCTTCTCGTCTATTTTTTTGTCGCGAAACTGGTAATGGACAATGATGTAAGCAAAGAAGATTCCTACTGCCCATAATAATCCGTAGTAACGGATAGAAATGCCGAACAGGTTGAATAGTTCGGGATTCGGATTCCAGTTGATTGATAATAAAAGGGTATTCATGTTGGATAACGGTTTACGGTTTGTAATTAGTGTTTTGTGAATTTTTCGGCAACCATCCGGTAAGTTGGTATGTCGATACCTTGCTCCTCGGCTGCTGCGATCATGTCAAACAGCAAACCTTGTATTTCCGATTCATGTCCCCGTGCCAAGTCCTTTTGCATGGATGCGGTACTGTCGGGATCGAGTTTATCAATGACTTTCAAATTGTAGCTGACGGGGTCTTCGGGAAATTCCACTCCCAACTTACGTCCCAGTGCGGCACTCTCAGTAGAAAGGCCGATGAACGTATCACGTACTTTCCCTGGCTTCTGAACTTCACCCATCGGTACATCATAGTAAGCACCAGTGACCGCCATTGCCGAGATGAACGACCATTTGACGAATGTATCCCGATTGATGTCCGGAGAAATCTCAGCTTTGATTCCACTTTCCTGAAGGTCTTTCTGAATAGCTTCCAGGATGGCGGGAGTCACCTGTGTCCTTTTGTGGGCGCCATACACCAGACGGAAGATTTTCCCCATCTGGGTGATCTCTCCCGTGCCGGAAACAAAGCCTACGATGTAGATGCAACCATCGAGCACCGTTACACCCGGAACGAGACGCTGAATGCGTGGTCCTGTCCCGTAAACATTCAGGATAGGGATGACAACTGTCTTCTCATGCGATGCCCTTTTGATGAGTTCGGTAATCGAATCGACGGAATATCCTTTCACGCAGACGAAGATCACATCCGCTTTTCCTTTGAACTCTTCGGCCGTCGTAGCCTTAATCTGAAGCGTATGTTCACCCTTCAGATCCGATTTCAATTTCAGACCATTGGTTTGTATTGACTGCAAATGAGCTCCACGGGCAATACAAGTTACATCTTTTCCTGCAAGCGACAGAAAGCCTGCTATACTGCCGCCTACTCCACCGGTTCCTGCTATGAGATATTTCATGTCATTGATGCTTATGTGATAATTAATAAGTCGTTAGTGATTACCGATAATCACACATTGAAGCGGAAGTGCATGATGTCGCCGTCCTGCACCACATATTCTTTTCCTTCCACACCGAGTTTTCCGGCTTCCTTGACAGCCGCTTCGGAGCCGTACTGGATATAATCATCGTATTTGATTACTTCCGCACGGATAAATCCTTTCTCAAAATCGGTATGGATGACGCCTGCGCATTGCGGAGCTTTCCATCCTTTCTCGTAAGTCCATGCACGTACTTCTTGTACGCCGGCTGTGAAGTAGGTTTCGAGGTTCAGCAGTTTGTAAGCTGACTTGATAAGACGTGCGACGCCCGATTCTTCCAGCCCTACTTCGGCAAGGAACATCTGACGGTCTTCGTATGTTTCCAGTTCGGCGATGTCTGCTTCGGTCTTTGCAGCGACAATGAGTATTTGTGCATTTTCATCTTTCACGGCGTCGCGCACCATGTCTACGTATTTGTTGCCGTTTACCGCACTTGCTTCGTCTACGTTGCAGACGTACATCACGGGTTTGCTGGTCAACAGGAAGAGTTCGTGAGCAATCTTTTGTTCGTCTTTCGTTTCGAAAGTGACGGTGCGGGCGGATTTGCCTTGTTCCAGTGCATCCTTGTATTGAACGAGTACGTCATAAGCCTGTTTTGCAGCCTTGTCGCCACCGGTCTGAGCCTGTTTCTGTACTTTCTGGATGCGGCTTTCGATGGTTTCCAGGTCTTTCAGCTGAAGTTCGTAGTCGATGATCTCTTTGTCTCGGACGGGGTTTACGCTTCCGTCTACATGAGTCACGTTGTCATCGTCGAAGCAGCGGAGTACATGGATGATTGCGTCTGTTTCGCGGATATTGGCGAGGAATTTGTTTCCCAGCCCTTCGCCTTTGCTTGCACCTTTCACCAGTCCGGCGATGTCTACGATTT
>ENA-ORNW01002334-ORNW01002334.1-human-gut-metagenome-genome-assembly--contig:-NODE-2334-length-12634-cov-2.443676_pt1 | contig 12634 bp, 13 predicted proteins | sample MGYA00242121_ERZ509034 | MGnify/ENA primary metagenome ERZ509034 (study PRJEB26280, sample SAMEA2338689) | human gut metagenome | biome: human gut; feature: human-associated habitat; material: faeces... | reverse complement strand
AAGTGATCCGGAAGTAGAGAAAGGGGAGCTTTTTTATGCTGGAATTTTTACAAACTGGAAAAGCGCTGTCCGTTCTTGCGGCAATGTTTCTTGCAAAGCCGATTGGTGCGTATCAGATGGGAGAGACTTATGCCAGAAATATGGGGGTTAATATAACGGTGCTCCGGGTAAGCCTGATTCTGTTATCCAGCTTATTGTCGGCTTGTGTAACAGCTTTTGCAGGACCGATTTCCTTTGTAGGAATTGCAGTGCCACATCTGATAAAATCTGCCACAGGAACAGCAAAACCACTGGTGTTGATACCGGGCTGCTTTCTGGGGGGAGCGGTAGTGACACTGTTTTGTGATGGAATCGCAAGAACACTCTTTGCACCGACAGAAGTAAGTATCAGTACCGTTACAGCGGTCTTTTTAGTTCCGGTGGTAATTGTAATGATGCTGCGCAGACAGGAGGAGCGGGGATGACAAAACAGATGGCAGGAAAAGCAGAGTACACAGAGAAAGAACGCATGGCAGGAAAAATGAAATCTTCTGAAAGAAAACAGGGGCTTGTAACAGACAAATTCAAAGTTGGATATGGAAAAAAGGTCATTCTTTCGAATGTTAATCTGATGGCAGAACCGGGAAGGGTATTGACGTTGATTGGCCCAAATGGTTCCGGTAAATCTACGATTCTAAAGAGTATTGTAAAGCAGTTGAAATCCCTTGGTGGTGTAGTATACCTGAACGGGAAAGCAACCTCGGAAATGAAAGAGACAGAAATCGCAAAGAGCCTTTCCATGGTAATGACAGAGCATATTCATCCGGAACTGATGTCCTGCCGGGATGTGGTTGCAACCGGACGATATCCCTATACCGGAAGACTTGGAATCTTAGATAAGCAGGACTGGAAACTGGTGGATGAGGCAATTACCATGGTTCATGCGGAAGAGGTGGCAGAGCAGTCATTTACAAGAATCAGTGACGGACAGAGACAGCGTGTTATGTTGGCGAGAGCCATCTGCCAGGATACAGCAATCCTGGTATTAGATGAACCTACCTCTTATCTGGATATCCGCTATAAGCTTGATATTTTAAACAGCATCCGGAAACTGGCAAGGGAACGAAATATAGCAGTAATTATGTCACTGCATGAACTTGACTTGGTACAGAAAGTATCGGATATGGTAGCCTGTGTAGATGGGACCACCGTCAGCCATATTGGACCACCGGAGGAAATCTTTCAGGGTTCGCTGGTACAGAAGCTTTATGGAATTGAGGAAAAGAACTTTGATTCCATGCTTGGAATCATGCAGATGCCGGGAAATAAAGCTGCCCCGAACGTATTCGTAATCGGAGGCGGTGGTGCTGCAATACCAACTTATTACAGACTGCAGAGAGAACATATTCCATTTGCAGCAGGAATCTTATTTGAAAATGACGTAGAATATCCTGTTGCAACGGCACTGGCATCAAAAGTCATTACTGCAAAAGCATTTTATCCGATGGAAGAAGCACAACTGGAAGAAGCAAAGAAAATACTTACGGGTTGTGAAACCTGTATTTGCACCTGCGAGAATTTCGGACCTTATAATATGTTAAATAAAGAACTGCGAAGCCTGGCAGAAGAACAGGGAAAATTGAAATAAAGAAATTGGAATAAAAGAAAAGCCCATGGAATCAAAGTTGTTTTATGATTTCATGGGCTTTGGTATATTTTACTGTTCAGTGTCTTCCGGTAAGATGAATTTTCCAACAAGTTCATCTAAGGAAGTTGCCTGTGCAGATAACTCCTGGCTGGTAGCAGAGGTCTCTTCTGCGGATGCGGAGTTGGACTGAACTACCTCAGAAATCTGGTTTACACCCTGTTCTGCCTGATCCATGGCATTTGCCTGAGTCTTAGCAACATCACTGATGTGCTTGGAAGATTCTGCAATCTGCTGGATACCATTTACAACGTTTCCGATAGATTCAGCAGCATGGTCTGCAGCAACATTACCTTCAGCAATCTCCTGAAGGGCACCTTCGATTAAGTCTCTGGTATCTACAGCAGATTTGGTTGTCTGCTCTGCAAGCTGACGAATCTGGTCAGCAACAACGGCGAATCCACGTCCTGCTTCGCCGGCTCTTGCAGCCTCGATAGAAGCATTCAGAGAAAGTAAGTTGGTCTGGGAAGCAATATCTTCGATTTCAGAAATAATATTTCCAATCTTCTTTTCTCTTTATCAACCTTTTTCTCCGTCATCAACTCTAACAGAATATCCGTTCTTTCATTAAATCCATATTCAGACTATTAATCATTTCGTTATCTCCTTATTTTCCTCTGCCACATAGATTACTTACTTTACTCTTCCATTCAAAAAATTTATTACATCATAATCTCAAAATCTTTTAATATTTTACCACAAAAACATGTTTACTCCAATATGCAGAAAGCCATTTCATCCACTGCTTATCTTAAATATACTTATATCACATTATTTGACCATCACGCGTGGCATCCTCAATATATGAATATAAACATTCAAGAATTGTAACTTTCCCTCTCGATGAAATTTCACTGCTCGAATAGATATATAAGCTAACACCATAACACGCATAACCAATCCCCCAGCTATCTCTTTCATACACTATCTCCTGTTGAATATGTGGCTTTGCAGTCATCCAAGTATTTTCGACAAATTGTCGATTTTCTGATACAATATATATTATCAATACAATTTACGGAGTCCTGCACATGATTTCATTCGCATTAGTCGAACGCCAATCCAAATTATGCTTATTCGAATCTCTTTACAGAACCTATTCTCAAGGTATGTTTCAAATAGCTTACGGCATTCTTCATGATGTTCAGCACGCCGAAGATATGGTTGCCGAAGCCTACATTCGAGTTGCCAAGAATATCAATCGAATTGCTGAAATACCTGTAGACAAGCATCGTAGCTACTTGAAAATGATTATTCGAAATATCTGTATCGATTATTATCGGAGTATACATCCAACCGATACCGTCTATGAAATACCACTGGATTTGTCAGATAATTCATCCGGACCCGAAGATATCATTGTCGACAGGATTACCGTTGAAGCAATTGTTCAAGCTATCAGCGAGTTACCGGATAAATATAGAGATGTCTTGAAATTAAGCTACCTATATAATCATACCACCGAGGAAATCGGCATTGCTTTAAATCTTTCTACTAATACTGTTCACAAACGCATCAGTCGCGCCAAAAAGTTACTTAAAGTAATTCTAACGAAAGAAGGTGTCTTACAGTGAAAATATCCGATAAGGATTTCGATAAACTCATTAGTGTCGCAATATCACAAATTTCTGATGACGATAACGTCGAACTCAAAACCGATGAGGAGCTACGTTCAGAAGAGGTCCATACGCATAAATTTTCCCCTGCTTTTGAAAAGCAAATGAAAACATTAATTCGAGAAAATCAAAAGCAGCAGTCTACTACATACCGTACAAAAAGATTTCACTCCAGGATTCGTATCGCGATTCTCGTTGCTGTTTTAGTCTGTGCAGCCACGATGTTCAGTGTTAATGCATTCAGAACTTCAATTATTAATTTCATTTTCAGTTCAGATAAAGATAACTCAAGCTTTGCATTTAACAAAGGAACCACATCGATATCGTCCAAATTTACCAAATATTTGCCAACATATACCCCTGCCGGATTTGGTATAGAAGCGATACAAGAACCATCTGATAATAGCATTTATATACAGTTTGTAGATGGAAACAATGGGTTTTATGATATACAATGCGTCTTACACGATTCGATGCTGTCAATAGATACCGAAAGTGGACAAATTACCGAATTACGAATTAATGGCGCTTATGTTACTATATCTAAACGTACTGATCGTCTTATTGCAACATATACTATAGATGATATTTTTTATTCAATTTCCGGAAATATCTCCCAAGATATAGTTATGCAGATATTAGAAAGCATTCCTCTATTATAGTTACCAATTCCCGCAGTATGAAACTGCGGGAATATTTTTAGCATTTTCTATTAAAATGTTGTCAGAATTTTTTCAAATAACACGTTAATTTATATAGAACGACATGCAGGAGGTATCATATGAAAAAGAGATTTATAAAATCAACAGTCGCAATTATACTGGCAATAGTTGCAGTATTTACCTGTTCCGGTGCTGTTACACAGCCGCGTTGGAAATATGTTTCGACTATAAGTGGTGATATTAATATTTCGGCTTTGGGAATTGCAACAGTATCTGGTGAAGGTAGTGCAGCATCAACTCAAGTCACAAAAACTGTATGCAAACTTCATCTACAGCAGTTAAAAAACCAAAAATGGACTACCATTAAGACATGGTCTGCTACATCAAATATGCGATATGCAGCGGTAACCTCTAAGCATTGGGCAGTTGACCGTGGCTATTCATATCGAATCTATGTAGAGTTAGAAGCTTACAACGGTAGTACATTACTTGAAACCGGCTCTTCCGTTAGCGAATTCAGATATTACGGCTGAGAGTAAAACGTCTTAATATACTCACGTTTGTATTTGAGTTAAAATATCGCATACCCATGAACGTAACAAAATCTATGTCGTTCTATTCGTTCGGACGGTATTCTTCATATCCAATCTGTCCACGTTGTAAAATTACTGTGGAACGCGAATATATGGCATTTTGTAGTAGATGCGGCCAAAAATTAGATTGGTGATGTTATATGTAAAAAGGATCCCATTCTAGGATGTTCAGTTAAGAAAGCATTCTAAGTAGAGAGAGAAACGGTATAGCTTCAGCTACGCCGTTTCTTTCATTTTTCTGCTATCAAATGCCTCGAGTATTCCCAAAATCTTGATACTTTTGTAGTAGATATCCATCTCTTGTTTGCGGTTGATTTTGCTATGGAGATTGGTCGCTACGTGAATAATGATCCTTTCAAGGAACTCATGCAGGATATGCTGAGACGATTCTATGACGAGAGGCGAAGCGATAAAAGATTCCTTTCGCAAGACTATTCAGTCTGTGACAACCACCGCACTGTTGTACTGCATCTTCTGATCTGCTTATGTAAAAATGGTAATTCGCACTATCTATGGTTATGAATACCCTACGTACTGTCGTTCGCCATCTATCGACTGTGTCTCTGGAGCATACCGAAAAACAGTTCCCTGAATAGAGAGATTGCACTGTTCGCGCTGAACTTTATCCTATCTATGATCATTGACGTTTCTGTTCTGGTATGGCGGTTGATCGTTGCGGTGTGGTATGTACCGCTGACGGTGTGGATACTAATGACATTCTGAAAATGATGGAAAAGATAAGAAGTTATGATATAGCAAAAATGAGAAAAATAAAACGAATGCGAGAGAAGCATTTATTATTTTTAAAACGACTTCACGGAAAAATCCGGCTTGAATTCCCACAGATTTGACTCAGCTACAAAGGCGCTCGAATATTGTAGTAGATAGCAAGCTCAGTACCATCCCTCCTTATTCCTATAAACGTCTTAAAAACAGTTTCTTTTCGGAGAGATTCTGGGCGTAGTCTAAAGTCTGCTTCGCCGTGTATCCGAACCGGCGGCTTTCCTCCCGCTACGAGGTGGTGAGATCATATTCTGTTGCTTCGTAACAGAAGCACAGGTGACGGCCGCATCCCTATACATAACCGCTGTCTGTTCCGCCTCCGCCAAATCAGCGAACTTTTCTACCACCGTCTCAGCCCATCCAGCATCAAGCGCAGCAGATGATACTTCTACTTGTGGAACAGCGTGATTTCGTGTCACGCTCCGCCAGCAGTGCCAGAATAAGTGTCTGCACGCGCCCCACCTTCAAGGTACGGTGATAGCGAACGGAGAAAAGCCGGATGACATTGATTTCCACCATCTGACGAAAAAGTGTGGGATTGATACAGAGCTTCATAATCGGCGTCTAGGTGTAGATCAGAAAATTCCACCCTAATGGTGCTGTCCTCCACCGAAGAAATCCAGAAATTGAGAAACAGCTTGTAGCATCCAGCTGTTTCATATACCAGATGGAAGATCAGCTCACCTTCACGTCCGACGTCACTATCCACGTCGGGGCAATCCATCAGGGCACGGAGATTTTCAAAAGCATCCGCCTTACCCTGTATCAACACATAGCGGAACGACTCCAGCAGAATCGGTAGATTGTCATAGCCGCTTGCATCCATCGGGTATACCGGATATTCCACACGCCAAAATACAAGAAGGTTGATGCAATAGATTTTGTCACACTCGTTTTTTCTGTAACAATCAGTTTTAATATAGTCCAATTGATTCTTAAGACGAATATGATATAATATATATTAAGTGGTGATAACTTGAAAAAAAGAGGTTTCTTTATCCTGAAAATTTTAATTACAGTAATTAGTCTCATCATTCTCATCATTTCAAAAAGCACTATTGACTGGTCGAATCTACAAAATAACTACATTGACCATTCTCTTGTGAAAGAAATAGCCTATGATCTTGCGGTCGGCGTCTTTTCCGCTATGATTCTCGTCTGGTTTATTGATGAAATCAGCAATCATATCCAAGAACACCAATCGCAAGAAAAAGAACGGTCGATAATAAAAAGGTTTGATAAGGTTTTACAGAAATACATAGAACGATATACCGTCATGTTTTATTGTGTTACAACACCAATTCAAAATCAAAACTTCGCACAAGTAGCTATGCCCGAAAATTTTACACTTAAAGATATGCGAGATTTGCATCAAATAACATTACTGACGAGTGAAGGATTATCTGATACGGCTGTAAAGTCTTTTGGGGAAATCGAACTTGCCCTTAGACGAGAATTCATCGCTCTTGTTGAACAACATGATTTCAATTACTATCCGAAATTTATTAACATCTTCTTGGATTTCATTCAAGTGTCGTTGACCTATGATAATAGAGCAAGCATTTTAAATGCCACCCAATATGTATGTGGGGATATATCGTTTCCAACCTTTATTCATGATATGCTTGACCAATGTGGAAATGATTTTTACGAAAAATACCTGACTGGCGAGGAAGGTAGTGGTAACATTATGCACCCCTATGTATATCTATATGAACTCATGAAAGCAGAACAAAAATTGATTTTGCAATATCAAGAAGAAATCCAGAAACTTAATTAATCACAACCACGCCCGTAAGGACATGGTATGAACAAAGACCCTATCAGGAACACAATACCAGTGGCGCCTAAAGGCGCGAAAAAGCGACACCAACTGCAAATGGTGTCGCTTATGCTTTATTTTTTGATCAGATTTTCATATTCTTTGAAACTCAGCTGATCCATGACTGCATAAATCGGAGTGAGAGCGGCATCTGCACGGAGTTTCAGCGACACTTTCACGCAGTGGAGCGACATAGTGAATAGTGCTTGCCACAGCGTAGATAAAAGCTGTCTCGCTGGAGAAACCACACCGCCCTCACGGACTTTCAGCTCCACTTTCACGGATTAAAGCTCCACCAAGAATAACAGCGTGCCGGACTGGGAGGACCGGCACGCTGTCAGGTTAATTTGTTTCGTATTTGAAAACTGGGATATTATCGCATTCCGCTGAACTAGTTATGCATCCGTCTTATCGTTCTTCAGAGAAGCTGCTCGAAGCCCCTTGCGTTCACGCATCGAGACGCGGCCTTCCACCAGAATCTCATACGAATTATGAATAATTCGGTCCATGATTGCTTCAGAAATCGGGCTCTGAGACTCCGGGTCCGGATTAATCCGGGTATACCAACCCTCTGGCTGGTACTGCGTACAAAAGATCGTAGAACGGTTGCTGCGGGCCTCCGCAATCTCAAGCAGATCGTAAGATTCCTGTGAGGTCAGAGGCCGGATCAGCCATTCGTCAAGAATAAGCAGCTCCACTTTCTTATACGCCTTCATCAGCTTTTTCAGGCTGCCGTTGCTGCGGGCGATATTCAACTCATCCAGCAACTCGGGCATACGGATATAGCGAACCGTTTTCATACGCCTGCATGCTGCATTGCCCAGCGCGCAGGAGATGTAAGTCTTGCCATTACCGGAGGCGCCTTCCAGTACAACGTGATGGCCTTCATCAATGTACTTGCAGGATGCAAGCCGCAGAAGCTGTGCCTTGTCCAGTTTGCGATCCTCATGGTACTCGATTTCTTCCATGACGGCGGAAGGAATGCCAAACTCGGCATTGCGCATTAACCGGGCCACTTTGTTATTCTGGCGGCGGTTCCATTCCGCGGTCACAAGCATGCTCAGCCGCTCTTCAAAGCCAATCGAATTGAATAAAGCGTCTTGGATCTGGTTTGCAAATTCAGCTGCCATGGCGGTCATTTTCATCTCGGTGAGCATATCAATCGTCTGCTGATTCATTCCTGCTCACCGCCCTTCTTGAAGTAGGCGGCACCACGCGTAATGCCGTAACGATTGATGTTTTTCGGCTGTTCCGGCTGTGGAATCTCAGGCAAGGCCTTCTCATTCTTCAAAAGACTGCTGATATTGCGAACAGAGGGCACGGCTGTAAACGCGAGAACCCGTCCGCAGGCGTTTTCAAGACGTTCTTTGCTGTAGCGTTCACCCAGCTTCATGAGGCTTGCACAGGCTTTGTAACCCTGCTCAGGAGCCTTGCCCGATTCGAGGAAGAATGTCACGACGCGCTCCGCCATCGGACCAACAGACATGGCCCAAACCCTAAAGTCATCTGCATTGCAGGTCATAAATTTCTGATGTGATTCCGGCATATGCTCCAGCTTCACCAGCGGCTCACGCTGCTTTGTCTGCAAACGGCGGTGGCTGGCAACACGACTTCCACGGAAATACACCTCAACAATAGTTTTTGTTACGCGAATGTCCACTTTTTCGCCAATCAGATTGTATGGAACGGAATATTTGTTCCGGCCGTCACTCACGAGATAGTCGTTCGGTACCTTAGCAGCAGACCATACAGCGGCTTCAAACGGTACGGCGGGCAGCGGCAGCATATACGCCTGTTCTTCCTCTAGATAGGCGCTGCGGCGGGTACCGGGGCGCTGCTTGAACTCGCGGCTATTCAATTCTTCGAGCTTCTCAGCAACCGCTTCGTTGACTTCATTCAAGGAGAAAAATTTACGATCTCGCAGTGCGGCAATAATCCAGGTTTCAGCGAAACGGACAGAAGCCTCTGCTGAACTCTTGTCCTTTGGACGACGTACTCGTGCAGGAACAATAGCTGTGTTGTAATAGTCCGCAAGTTCCTGATAACTGCGGTTCAGCGCCGTTTCATATCGAGTGTTAGACATAGTTTCGGTCTTGCAGTTATCCGGAATGAGCAGCCTGGCCACGCCGCCGAAATAATTGAAAGCGTGAACATGGCAGTTCAGCCAGTTCTCTGTTTTCATGTTATCGCAGGCTGCTGCATAGGCATAATAGCTGCATGGCAGCACGGCCACAAACAAATAGGCGCAGCTCCGCTCTCCGGTAGCGGAATCGTAGACCGGGATTGTATCTCCGGCCCAGTCCACCTGAATTGCATCTCCCGGCTTATGCTGAATACGCATGGTTGCCTTGGTAATGCGAGCCCATCTGCGGTATTTATCGCCAAACTGTGTACTCATGTACGGCGTGCGGCCGCCTTCATAACATTTGCGGCAGTATTCTTCCCAAAGAAGCGTCAGCGTAACGCCGGGCTTTGCAAGCTCACGGTGGATGTACGGATAATCCGGCTCAACGTAAGTGCTGATTTTCTGGTACTTGTCCGGGAAAAGGATCCGTTCCAGTTCGGCGTTGGTAATATCCTCGTCAAGGGGCCAGTGGATATTGTGTTTAGCCGCTTCTTTCAGAATGGCCCGCACTGTGTGATCTGAGCAATGCATCGCGCTGCAAATATCACGCTGGACATGTTTCAAGGCTGAAAGCCTTAGGATTTCACGATAATTAACCATTTTAGTCCTCCGATATATGATTTGTCACATACTGATTGTGCATGTGCTAAGTCATTATATCGTGAATTCAAAAGGTTGTCGCTGCGTTCCGGCGAGGCGTCGCTATTTCTCCGGCAAGATGTCGCTGAAAGTCCGTGCAGACGCCGCTATATGGGCGATTTATCCCCTATTTTTTTAGTTGCGTTAATGATCAAGAAATGGGAATTCCAGAGTTCTTGAATGGGAAAAGACTCGTACGTTGTGTACAGGTCTTTTTCTGTGTGGATTATTTGAGATGAAAGGTCATGCGTTTTTCAGAACATGCGATTTTGCGTATCTTTCCAGGAGGATCGACTTCATACTTATTTAGTGAGCGAAGACTATAGAAAGGAATCAATGTATGGAGTGTAGTATCTCACGGTTTCACTCTTTATTTTGCTATTTTCTCTAAGAAAATAGCCTTGATTGACATTAATAGTAGGTAGGAAGACACATTCTGTAGAGTATAAATATCAATGAATTTCTTTAATTGATACCGAATTTGCTTACAACTGGGGACTGCGGACAAAATCTTGGACCATATTGTTATCCTGCGGATAAATTTGGTGTCCGTATTCCTTTAGATTGTCTATATTCCAGAGGACTCATTCCGCCAAGAGAAAGCTTGATATGTTTCTCGCAATACCAATGCAGGTATTGATCTGCTGCATTGATAAATTGATCGATAGAGTACCCCGCCCAGGAAACATAATAAAACATCTCATTTTTCAAACGTCCGAACACACCTTCACAGGCTGAATTATCAGGTGAACAGCCTTTCTTCGACATTGATCTTATAAGCCTGCTGTATTCATTCGTTCAATCCATCCCGACCATCTATAGTGACGGCCACGATCGGAATGGATTATAGGATGCTCGTCTTCAGACAATTGTTCTATTGCGTTATCTAACATCGTGTTAACAAGTTCAGCATTCGGACTGGTACCAATAGTCCACGTAACAATGAGCCCATCATAGCAGTCGATGACCGGAGAAAGATATACTTTACCTGCTGGAATTAAAAACTCGGTGATATCAGTAAGCCATTTCTCATTTGGCCTTTCCGCACTGAAATCACGTTGAATCAGATTGTCAACTTCAGGGCTGATTTCTCCCTTATATGAACTATATTTTCTCTTATGCGTGGTATATGGAACTATAAGATGCTCCTGCTGCATAATGCGTCGAACAATCTTCTCGGAAACGGTTATACCTGCATTTTTTAAGTGAGCATGAATTCGTCGATATCCATAGCTGCAATACGCTTCTGTAAACACGGTCTTAATTTTGCTGCGCAGCGCAAAGTATTTATCCTGTGCTTTGAGAACATTAGTCTGATAACAATAGCTGCTCTTTGCTATCTTTATTTCTGAAAGCAGTATTTTCAAAGAGTATGTTCCTCTGAGGGCATTGATCAAGATAGCTTTCTCCTTATTCGTAAGCTTGTCCAGATCAATGCCCGCTTCTTTTTTTATGAGTTCACTTGCTTTCTCATAAATGTCCCTTTGGAGACGAGCCCGAAATGTTTCCTGTTCATACTTTGCAGCTTCTTGTTGAAGTTTAGCAATTTTCTCTTCCAATCTTGCTACTTCAGAGCGCAAGCTTTCTGTAGACTGTTCTGCATCATCGGATTGAATAACGAACGGTTCAGACATTTTCGGTTCACGTTTCCTTCCCAGCAGTTCAGCTTTCCATTTGTACAAAGAGGCCCGGCTGACTCCATGTTTAGAAGCAATTTTTTCAGCCGAGGATTCTCGAATGCAAAGATCGATTACATCCTGTTCTTTTTGATCCTGCTGTAATTTTATCACTGGGGTCCCAGAATGACAAGGATGCGTTGATCTGCCGATATCCTCTTTTAGCCAGTTAAACAATGTTGCTCTGCTGGGATATCCAAGCTTTTTCACCGTACGCGCCAGGTTTTAACCATGTTCCTGATAATATGCTACCGCTGCCTTGCGCTGTTCCATAGTGAATTTGCACCGACGCCTGTGCCGGACGCATTTCGCATGCAAGTCACCTTGCGTTATATATTCCCGATACCATTGAAGCATTGCCTGATGTGACGGATATCCCAGTTCTCTAATTACAGCTGAAAGGCTGTGGTCATATTTTATATACAGCTTTACCGCTCTAAGCCGTTCTTCATAAGAGTACATATGTTTTCCTCCTTGCAGAGGTCCAACTTTTCGTCCGCAGTCCCTTACAAACTGCCATGTTCATGCGTTCAACTATTTCGGCGGCGTAACACGGCTGCTTATCCCAGATAACTGCAAAACTGCAACAACGTCTAACACCCGTTATGAAACTGTACTGAACCGCAGTTATCAGGAACTTGCCGAGTATTACGGTACCGCAATCGTGCCGGCCCGTGTCCGCAAGCCGCAGGACAAAAGTGCTGCGGAAGCGTCTATTCGTTTGGTGGAGACCTGGATTATTGCGGCACTGCGTGATATGAAGTTCTTCTCGTTGCGCGAACTCAACGAAGCTGTTGCTGAAAAGCTCGAAGAACTGAACAACCGGAAATTCAAGCAGCACACCGGCACGCGCCGCAGTGCTTATCTTGAGGAAGAACAGGCGTATATGCTGCCGCTTCCTGCTGCACCGTTTGAAGCCGCTGTCTGGTCTGCTGCCAAGGTGCCGAATGACTATCTCGCGAGTGACGGCAAGAACAAATACTCTGTGCCCTATAATCTGATTGGCGAAAAAGGGGACATTCGCGTAACAAAAA
>ENA-ORNW01002333-ORNW01002333.1-human-gut-metagenome-genome-assembly--contig:-NODE-2333-length-12636-cov-5.092679_pt1 | contig 12636 bp, 8 predicted proteins | sample MGYA00242121_ERZ509034 | MGnify/ENA primary metagenome ERZ509034 (study PRJEB26280, sample SAMEA2338689) | human gut metagenome | biome: human gut; feature: human-associated habitat; material: faeces... | reverse complement strand
CTTGGCTGGCCGGTGGTGGAACTGGAAAAGATGGGACGTTCTTGAATTCCCTCCGCTTTGCTCTGGGCATCACTTAAGGAATCTTTGTTTTAAAATTACCTAAAAAGCAAGGACGTGCAGCCCGCGGGCTGCACGTCCTTACTTATAGAACATTCTTTAACTGAACAGGCTTTTGGTGTTGTGAGAGTATACAGATAGTACTAAACCGACACAGATATACAGCATAAGCACCGAGCTGCCACCGGCGGAGTAGAAGGGCAGGGTGACGCCGATGACCGGCAGCACCCGCAGATTCATGCCCACGTTCACCGCGATCTGTGCCATCAGGGCACCTCCGATACCGGCGCAGATGTAGCTGCCCAGCAGATCCTCGCTGCGGGCACCGGTGGAAAAGGTCTTGATCACCAGCGCCAGCAGAACGCCCAGCACTACGCAGCAGCCCACGAAGCCCGCCACGTTGCCGATCCAGCTGAGGATGAAGTCGTTGTGGGCGTTGGGCACGCTGTAATACCTGCCTCCGAATAAGCCGTTGCCGAAGATGCCGCCGGAGCCCAGCGCGATCTCGCCGCGCTGCTGCTGGTAGATGATGTTCTTCCATACCGTCTCGCTGGGGGCCCAACCGGTGGTGTTTTCCGGGTCCAGCACCGCCAGAATGCGGTACCACTGGTACCCCTTGCCGATCTTATCGCTGAAAAAGGCAAAGGCCACCGCCACGGCAGCACCCGCCGCCGCAAAGGCTGCAAAGATATACTTCCAGCTCAGCCCCGCCGCAAACATCATGCAGCAGCCGATGATGCCGTAGATGATGGCCGTGCCGTCATCGCCCTGCACATGGATGATGGCAATGGGCACCAGCAGATGCAGCAGCAGCTTTGCCAGCTCCTTTGGTTCATTGATACGGCTGCGCACGTTGTTCAGGTGCATGGCAAAGGTCAGGATAAAGCTGATCTTTGCCAGCTCTGTGGGCTGAAAGGTAAAGCCGCCCAGTTTATACCAGGAGTAGTTGTCGGTATCGCCGGCGTTGTAGCCGATGGTCAGCGGGCCGATGGACACGTTGCGGATGACCAGCGTGGGCAGCACCAGACCCCACGTCAGCACAACGTGCACCGGCCACACCTTTACAAGGCTGCGGTAGTCCACGCAGGAGAGCAGCAGCGCAATCACGATGCCAATGGCGGCAGCGCCCGCCTGCACCAGTGCGCGGCGGTAGTCGCCAATGCCGATGATGGCACCGGTCACCTCATCGGTGGCAAAGCCGTTGCCCTGCTTGGCTGCCCAGGAGGACAGTGCCAGCACCGCCATCACGCTGCTGAAAATGCACAGCAGCAGATACATCTTATCGGTGCGCTTAAAATATTGTCGAATGCTATCCAAAGAAAGCACCGCCTTTCGTCAGAACAGTCTGCCGGGACGTGCCTGCGTACAGGCGATAAAAACCCAGCATACTGCTATTATACACAAACCTTTGCGCCAATGCAATGCGCCGGGTGTGACGGAATGGTAAAACATTGCCGGGATGCTTGACAAAGCTCCGGCAGCAGCCTACAATGAACCTGTGGACGCTACATTGCGCACAACAGCCCCGGCGGTGTGCCGGGGGAGAGGAACGGAAAAGAAGAAATGGAACATACGTTTTATCGCCGTCTGCTCAGCGCGGTGTGTGCCATTGCGCTGGCCTTTACGGCAGTGTGCCCGGCAGTGGCTGCCGCGCCGGAGGAAACCACCGGCACCCCCCAGACCCTGACCGCTTCCGAGGTAAAGGAGATGCAGCAGACAGATGCCGCCGTCACCGCCCTGACAGACAGCGCCGCCTACGCCGGAATGTCGGAGGAAGAGCGTCAGGCGAGCATCGAGCTGCGGGACATGGACGAACTGGCGGCGCAGGGGCTTGTGAAAAAAGACAGCATCTATGTGGATGCGAAAAACGGTATGGTAAGCTTTACTTACAGCTGCGGCGCACTGGGCGGTATTCTGCTCACCGATACCGAGAGCGAGGCGGACGCCGCCCTGCCCGGGCCGGAGATGGAGGATGCGCCCGCCCTGCTCGCTGCCGAGAACGGCACGGTGGGCAATGCGGTCATCTACTATGCCTTTGATAATGGCGTCAACAGTAACCGCTACCCCTACTATTCTTATATGAAGGACTACTGGAACGGCTACGGGCTGGACACCCATTTGGACATGATGGTGACCGTCTCCGACCTGAAGCGGATGGCAGACTACGACCTTGCCGTCCTCAGCGCCCACGGCGCGTACTATACCTATGAGTACGGCTGGCTGTGGAAAAAACAGGCCACCGCGCCCATCATCCTGCTGCTGGAAAAATCTGATTTCTGGAACGACCTGCGCTACGGCTTGGAGCTGCTTAGCCACCGGGTCATCAAGGTGAACGGCTGCTACGCCGTCACCGGGGACTTTTTCGGCAATGCCTACCGGGGCGGTAAGCTGAACGGCACCATCGTGCTTTCGGAGACCTGCGAGTTCTACGGACGCAGCGGCCATGTAGACACCGCCCTTTCGGACGGGCTGCTCTCCGGCGGGGCAAAGGCCGTGGCGGGCTTTGTGAACAACGTGTACAGCGTGTACTCTCGCAGTATGCTGTGGGCGACCGTGAACCGCCTGATCGAGGGCGAGACGTTGCAGCAGGCCATTGATTACGGCCTTGAGGTCTACGGCGAAAACGACATCGTGTGGTATCTCAACCAGAACACCGGACGGCGTCCCCACGCGGCGGCGTCCTATCCCATCATTCAGGGCGACGGCACCGCTCGGCTTACCGCGCCCGGCACGGCAACGAACAGCGCTGCAGAGCAGCAGACCCCTGCCGCCGCCTGACCATTGCACTTTTGTGCGTTTTATATTATACTTAGGGATGGCAGAGTGTCTGCCATCCCTTTTTTGAAACGATGAGGTAACCTTCATGTCAGAATATATCACCCATTCCCGCGCCGAGACGGTGGCGCTGGGCAAGCGGATGGCCGCTGTGCTGGCCCCCGGGGCGCTGATCGCCTTTACCGGCGGTCTGGGCGCGGGCAAGACCGCCTTTACCGAGGGTCTTGCCGAGGGTCTGGGCTGCACCGACCCGGTGTCCAGCCCCACCTTTGCCATCGTGAACTACTACCGGGGCCCGCGCCCGCTGGCACACTTTGACCTGTACCGCATTTCTACCGAGAATGATCTGTGCGCGGCAGGCTTCTACGATTATCTGGATCAGGGCGCTGTGGTGGCGGCAGAGTGGAGCGAGAACTTTGCCGACCTGCTGGCGCTGGAAAACCCCATCCGGGTGAACATCGAACGTCTGGACGATACCACCCGCAAGATCACTATTGAGGGGGTGACGGTATGAATATTCTGGCCGTGGATACGGCGGGCAAAACCGCCGGTGTGGCTCTGCTGCAGGACGACCGCCTGTTGTACGAGGTGTATCTGGACGGCGGCATGACCCACAGCGAAACGCTGATGCCCATGATCGACACCTGCTTAAAGCTGTGCGGGCTGACCTGCGCGGACATCGACCTGTACGCCGTCAACGCAGGCCCGGGCAGCTTTACCGGCCTGCGCATCGGGTTGGCTGCCGTCAAGGGTCTGGCCTTCCCGCGTGAGACGCTGTGTGCCCCGGTGTCTACCTTGGAAGCGCTGGCCGCTGCCCACACCGGCGAGGGTACCGTGCTCTGCGCACTGGACGCCCGCCGCGCACAGGTATACAGTGCAGCATTTGACCTTGCCACCCACACCCGTCTGCTGGACGATGACGCCCGGGCGGTGACAGATCTGGCTGATTTTGTAGAAAATTGCAAAAAGCCTCTGTTTTTTGTTGGTGATGGCGCGGGTCTGTGCTATAATAAATACAGCAATGTGCCGGGCGTGCTGCAAACACCCCCGGCGCTGCGGGGCGGCCGTGCCGCTGCCGTAGCACTTGTGGCAAAGCAGATGGCCGCAGCCGGGCAGGCTGTGCTGCCGGAAGGGGAGTTTTCCAACTATTCCGCCGCACCGGAGCAGACATCATGCCTGACCGTCACGATGGAGCAGCCGACGGCGCTCTATCTGCGCGGCTTTACCGGCGATACCTTCACCGACACGGCATGGCAGGCGCTTGATGCGCAGACGCTTGCCGAACAGACCGATCTTCTGTACTGGCTGCATAAGGAGGGCTTCTACCCGCAGACGCAGCTTGCCGCCGCGTCGCGCGGCCTGCACCGGCAGGAGCAGACGCAGACAGTCCTGATTGAAAATACCAGCGTTTGCAGCGCCTATGTATACGCGCCCTACGCGCTCTTTTCGCTCCCGCAGGAAAGCGCACTGCGCACAGACAGTCTGGAAAGCACCCAACTCCCGGCCAGCGGCCTGCGCGGAGCGCGGCAGTATCGCTTCACCATGCCCCTTGCCCCGGAGCAGACCGCAGCGGAATTATTGGACGCGCTGCGGGAGCAGCCCGAGACGGCGGACGCTTACCTCAGCGCAGAGGGAAGCTACCGTGCGTTCGTGCAGGAGCAGGACGTGACGCTGCCTGCGCAGATACGCGCACAGCTTGCCCCGATTCTGGATGAGTTCTGCCGGGAATACGGCTCTGCAGATTCGCTGACGCCGGAGCAGGCACAGCTCTGCACGGCGCGCTTTCTCGAACAGCTGGACGCGCTCCGCGAAGCCGGAACGCCGTTGCCGCTGGACGAGCTTGTAAAGGATACAACCTACCAGACCGCGACCCTGACCGTGCTGGCGCTTCGTTATTACGGCATCCCCGCGCGCTATGCCGAGGGCTTCGTCCTCACGCAGGAGACTGCCGCGCGTGCACAGGCCGGTTCTGCGATCACCCTGACCGCGGCAGACGCACAGGGCTGGGCCGAAGTCTATCAGGACGGCACCGGCTGGATGCCGCTGGCTCTCACACCGGGCTACGGCGAGTTGACGGATATTCTTTCCCCGCATCAGTCCGAATCCGCCAGTCAGACCGGCGACGCACACACGGACGACGGTTCCATTGCGCAGGCGGAAACGATTGAGGACGAATCCGACGAAACAGAGGATACGCCGCAGGAGCAGCCGGATGACGGCGCGCAGAGCGCCCCCGCAGTCAAAGCGCGGCTCTGGCTCTGGATCGTGCTGGCAGTTGGACTTCTGCTTTTCCTGCTGGCAGCCGCCGCGCTGCGCTATGCGCTCATCCGCCGCAGATGGCGCTACCGGTTTGAGCGCACTGCACCCGCACAATCTGTTGCCTGGGTGACGGGGGCGCTTGCGGCGCTCTGGCCCGCGATGGGGCTTGGCTACGACGGCGGCTCGGTCTTTGCGTTCGGCGAATCGCTCCGGGAGTCGGATGCGGAATACGCCGGAGCGGTTCGTGACCTTGCTGCGCTGAACGGCGAGGCCCGTTTCAGCAGTCACACTATGACGCGCGAACAGGCGAAGCGCGCCCTCCGGGTTTGGAAACAGACGGTAGACCGCCTGCAAAAGAATGTACCGCTGCCGCGCCGCGCGTGGCTGAAATGGATTCGCTGCCTGTACTGATAGGGGAGGACAGATATGAAACAAAAAAAGGTTCGGTTGCTCGGGCTGCTGCTTGCGGCCGTCATGCTGTTTAGCTGCCTGCCGGTGCAGGCACTGGCAGCGGAGGGCGGCTGGTTTTACCTCGCCGCCGACTGGAACGGAACACTGCTGATTGCGCCGGAGCGCGTCGCCTATACGGCAGATCAGACGCTTTTCGAAGCGCTGAACGCCAGCGGCCACAGCTTTGGCCCGCGCGTGGATAATGTCTCTAAAATCGACGGAAAAGCCGGCAGCTTTATTAGAAGCGATGAAAACGGCGATCATGATCTGGGAAGAAATGCGTCGGAGGCCAACATCCGCTACCTCCGTTTCGTGGATAACGCAAGCGGTTCGCGCACGGCGCAGCCGTCGGCGGCGATGCAGCAGTTCATTGCCGCAATGGCGGATTACAAGCTGGAAGCGGCGGATGTGCAAAAGGCGGCAAGGACGGAATATGACGCGGCCTGCGCCAAATACTGCACTGCAAGCGACGCAGATGCGCTGGAGCTGTACACGGCTTTGCAGAATGCCGTCAAGCAGTACAAGGACGCGCTGGACGGAACAAAGTATGTGGTTACATTCAAGGATCAGAGCAGTGTCTGGACACGCGGCGATACGCTCCTTGCAGAAAACCAGTATGGCCGTGTCTACGAGGATACCGACAAGGACGGTGCGCTGTCGCTCCCGGCCGGAAGTTATACCTTCACGATGCAGACGCAGACGGGCGGAATGACAGACAGCTTTACCGTCTCCGGTCAGAGCACGGTTTCGGTCACGTTTGACACAAAGAACTGGCTCCTGACGGACGGGTTCCAACTCTCGTCGCGCACAAAGACGAGTTTCGGCGACGGCCTGTTTCCTGTAGAGGTTAAAAGTGCGCGTGAGTTGGAAGCCGTAATCGAGGATACCTTCACGTCGAAGCTTTACGCCTACTGGCCATACGACACAGACGTGGACGCGCTTCCGACGCTGACGGCGATCTACACCCCGGCGGGAGATACCGAGCCGTGCGAGGCGAAGCAAACGCTGATCTCCAAGGTCAGCGGCATTGACAGAGTGCTCTCGGCGGGTTCGACGGGAAATACCGTTGTGTATCGTGCCAGTATGCCGACCAGACAGGGCTATACGCAGTATCAGGATTATACCCTGCGCATCCGGCGCACCCCGACGCTGAAGGGGATCGAGGTAACGGAGGAAAATGGTTCTCCGGCGGCGCTTCAGGAATATAACGAAGAGACAAAAACCTATACCTATCTTGTGCTCGGGGAAGCGGTGACACTGAAGCTGACACCCTCTGTCGCGGACGGATACGAGCTCTATGTGAACGGCGAAAACGTCACGCAGGACGGCGGCTGCACCATTACCCTGACCGGTGAACAGACCAGTGTTTCCATTGCGCTGCACGCAGGAGATGAGATTACAGAATACACGCTGATCCTTTGTGCGTCTGACGGGTGCACCGTAAGAATTCCGGTCGACAGTGCGGATATTGCGCTTCAGGTTTTCGACCAGAACGGGCAGGCTGTGACCGGGAGCTTCAACGAAAAAGCGCTGATCTATGTTTTTTCTCTAGTTCCGGGTCAGACGTATACCTATACGGCGACCAAAGATACCTATTACCACGCAGAAGGCAGCTTTACCGCCGCGTTTATGACGCTTACGAAGGTCAGCGTACCGACCGACACCTGGCTGAGCGATCTGTCTTTGTCCAAGGACGGTGCAACGTCCAGCAAGGGCAGCATCGCATTGGATCAGACGTTCCAGCCAAGCGTGCACGCGTATACCGCGGTCGTGCCGGATACGCCGCCCGCGGTGTACCTCTGGATCGACGGCGATATTGAAACGGCGGCTACCACCTTTACCGCGCGGTACCGCACCATCACCTCGACCTCTCTGGACGATCAGGAAAAGGAGATCCCCATTTCCGCAAGTCAGCTTGCGTCGCCGGTCTTCATGCAGCAGCTGCTGATGAACCAGAATGGGCGCGGCAATACGCTCACGATCCGCTGCCAGCGTGCCGGTAAGAGCGTCAACTATTATCAGGACTATGTGATCACGATCAAGCGGTCGTTCTCGCTGGAGAACCTCAGCATTTCCTGCGGCGGCGTTGAGAAGGTGCTGACGCACAGCGGCGGTCTGACCGGCTATACGCCCGCAGTCTGGGACTACATCGTCACCGTGCCCGCGGCGGCAGAATCTCTCAGCCTTTGTGCGGATGTCTACTCCGAGGACGCCTGCTACCGTGACAACGGCAACACCGGCTACCATGTGTGGCTGGGCGAGCAGGAACTGGTATCGAGCGAAGCCGTGGATGTTGCGCTCAACCATACCTCGCAGGCCGAGACGATCACGCTGACGGTCAAAAATGAATTTGCCGGGGACGATACGGCGTCCACCTATCAGATCCTTGTGCAGAAGGCGGAGCCTGTCCTCTTTACCCCGACGCTGCAGCCTGCGGGTGCGCTGCTGTTCGTCCGTGAGCATATTTCCGGACTTCGCATCTGGCCGGATGAAGACGGCACATTTGAACTCTCTGAGGGCTTTGATTACGATTATCTTCTGACGAGCCCCGGCTATGTCGGAAAAAGCGGAAAATTCGGAACGACGCATAACGCGGACGGTGCGCTGCTGCTCTGGATCGATGAAGACACGTTCTCGGTCAGCGGCGGCTCGGCCAGCGCTGCGATGACGCTTACGGCAGCGGAGAAAAACGAGACCTTGCAGCAGCTTCCTGCCGAATGGGCGGATTTCCGCGGAACGACCTACGACGAGACCGGCACGGCCGGCGGCAGCAAGGGCAGCAACAACAGTGTTCTGTCTGTCAAAACGCCGATCGACGCCGACGAGTCTACACTCTATTGGGCTGCGAAACTCGGCGATGGCTTTGACAGCGGCGCGACGGGCTGCCCGCTGCTGGTGGACGATGTGCTTATCACCTACGCGGGCCAGACCATCTACCGCATCGACCCGGTCTCCGGCGAAATTCTGGCAAGCGGCAAAATGGAGCGTGCCTCGAGTTTTGCCATCACGCCGCCGGCCTACGCCAAGGGCATGGTCTTTGTCGGTCTGTCGGACGGCACGATCCAGGCCTTTGACGCAAAGACGCTTCAATCCGTCTGGGTTTATCACGACGCGCTCAGAGGGCAGCCAAACTGCCCGATCACCATCTGCGGTGACTACCTCTATACCGGCTTCTGGCGCGGCGAGGAATTTACGGCAAACTTTGTCTGCCTGTCCATCACCGACGAAGACCCCGCGCAGACCAACGAGGAGAAGACGGCCAGCTGGTATTGGACAAGCAGAGGCGGCTACTATTGGGCAGGCGCTTACGCCAACGAGAACTATGTGCTCGTTGGAACGGACGACGGCTATGACGGCTATACCTCGCAAACCGGAAGCCTCCTGCTGCTTGATGCGAAGACGGGCAGGCTGCTGGATCAGTGGACCGGCCTTCTCGGCGATGTGCGCAGCACCGTCTGCTACGACGAGGCGACAGATGCGTTCTACTTTACCACCAAGGGCGGCTGGTTCTGCGGCGTAAAGACAGAGGAAACAGAAGACGGCTGGCGGCTGAAGGAGGACAGTAAGTGGCACCTCGTACTGGAAACCGGCCGCAACTCCACTGCGCCTGCCATGAGCACCTCCACGCCTGCGGTCTACAATGGCCGCGCGTATATCGGCGTGAGCGGAACCTCACAGTTCGGCGCATACAGCGGTCACAGTATCACCGTCGTGGATCTTTCCGCACATCAGATCGCTTACCGCACCGAGACGATGGGCTACCCCCAGACCTCCGGCATTCTCACGACTGCCTATGAAGAGGACTCAGGCTATGTCTACGTCTATTTCATCGACAATTATACGCCCGGCAAGCTCCGTGTCCTGCGGGACAAAGCGGGGCAGACAAAGGCAGACTATGTAACGAAGGAATTTGGCATGGACACGCCTTATGTGCTCTTTACGCCCAGTGGCGATGAGGCGCAGTATGCCATCTGCACACCGGTCGTGGATTCCTATGGTGTGATGTACTTCAAAAACGATACGGCACGCATGATGGCCTTTGGCCCGTCTGTAGAGCTGGAGATCGTCCAGCAGCCGACCAAAACACAGTACACAGCCGGAGAAGCATTTGATCCCACCGGAATGAAGGTCGAGCTTGTCTATGCAAGCGGCCTGCGGCGAGATGTGACGAAATACGTCACATGGTCGACTGCTCCGCTCACGGAGAAGGACGCAAGCTTTGCTATCAGCTTCCCCTATGTCAAGTACCACGATCAGGATACGGACAACGGGCACGAGACAAATGTATCGACCACAACTCCGTTCGCGACGGTCAGCCTGTCCATCAGCAGCGACGGAACAAGCTCGGGTGCGCTCAGCACGCTTTCCTGGGTCTACGATCTCAAGAGCGGAAGCTTGCGGGTCAGCGGCGCGTTTGAAAGCGGCTGGACGCTGACTGCCGGGTGCTATGACGCGGAGGGCCGCCTGCTGCAGACGATGCAGCTCAGCAGCGAGGGAACGCTTACGCTTCCGGCAGACAGCGCGTATATCCGCCTGTTCCTGTTCGACGCATCCAGCCGTCCGGTCTGCGCGTCTGCCGCTGTAAAGGGGTAAGCGTATGAAGCAGATCAGACTTTTACCGCTGCTGCTTGCGCTGGTGCATTGCTAATTCTTTTGCAGGTGTGCTCGCCGCTGCCGAACAGCGCTTGCGCAGCAATTCAACACTGATACACAGCAGGAGACCCATCCGCATTTGCAGACGGATCTCCTGCTTTTTCTATCATTCTGCATTCAGCGCCTCTGCAATCTCCTGCGCAATGCGCTGCCGTTCTTCCTCATTCTCCGCCCGCGCATATCGTTCCAGCGCAGCATCCCGCAGGGCTGCCGCCTGACGGGACCACACCTCAAACTCGCTCTTGGTCATCAGTCCGCTTCTGATGCGGGCAAAATATTTTTTGTAAGCCCGCTGGTGAACCTTCCAGACATCGTTGTTTTCCACCTTGCTTCGGAAACTGCTGCTTGCGCCGATCTCACGGCAGGTCTTGTCGTCCTGCCCCGGCGCAGCTCCGGTGCAATAGGCGTAGGTCGCCCCGGGTTTCTGCAAAAACCAGCACCCGCAGTTGGCGCAGCGCTTCGGCACAAATCCCTTTTGCAGCCCCTTCATGAACTCCACATAGACAAAATCCAGCAGCCGGTCGAAGTACATCCTCTCGACGATCTCGGCTTTTTCCTTCTCGCCGCGGATGCGGTACTGCGTCTTCACCGGCGGCGCGTCTGTCTCAGGGTTTTCACCGAGACTGACGCCGCTGATAAAGGCTTCATATCCGCGCGAACAGATCATCGGTGCCAGAGGAATTTTCTTCTGGCCTTTTTTCTTTTCAAATATTGCGTCCGCAAAAACACTATCGAGGAACCACGCATACCGCTCCTGAATCAAACGAATGTCATTGATCTGCTGCTGCATGAATGCGGGCAGATCGTTATCTTCCTGCATTATGAATTCTGCAAAGGCATCCTGTGCGTCTCCAACCACAAATTCTTCAACAGGCATATCGCCGAAGACGCGAAAGTCCTCCAGATACAGCCGGTAGAGCGGCAGAGAAGCAAGCCCCTTCTTCATGTCCATGTAAGCACGCAGAACATCACCACTTTTTTCTTGAACGGCTGTGTTCAGCCGATCCAGCAATTCCTGAAACGGCACAACGTCGAGATTCAATATTTCCGTCAGCACCGCTCCATACGGCTGCGGCTTCGGTCTGTCCTCTACCCAATAGGCTGATGCACCAAATTCGACCTTGGTGTTTGTCTGCGGCTGATGGAAATCAAATAAGTCTTTTCCTAAAACGCCCATAAGCTGTTTCCTCATTAGAGAATGTATTTGCATCGATATAGTGTATCTATTGAAATGATACATTACCTATTTTCAAAAGTCAATCCTTATGTTACGATATCGGTGCGGGAAATCGAAAATAAAAATCGCAGCAACAATATCGAAAGGAGGTGACAGTATGAACAAACTACACACTATCAATGCGGAAGATCTGCAAAACAGGACATATGAACCGACGCACTTTCTGGTAGATGAGCTTATTCCAGAGGGCTTGCACATCCTCGCGGGCGCACCGAAGATCGGCAAGTCTTGGCTGGCTTTGTGGCTCTGCTTATGCGTTGCACAGGGGCAGCCGCTGTGGAATTTTGCAGTAACGCAGGGTGAAGTGCTGTATCTCAGTCTTGAAGATTCGTTCCAGCGTATCCAGACGCGGCTCTTTGATCTGACGGAAGATGCGCCGCCGACGCTACATTTTACAATCATGGCTGATACATTAAAACACGGTCTGGAGCAGCAGATCGAGCAGTTTTTGAACGAACACCCCAGTACAAAACTGGTTGTCATTGATACTTTGCAGCGCGTCCGCAGCGTAGGCGGTGACAGCAATCTGTACGCAAATGACTATCAGGACATCGGGCTTTTGAAACAGCTTACGGACAAGCGGCACATCGCGATTCTCTTGATTCACCATCTGCGCAAGCTCCACGACGACGATCCGATGAATATGATCTCCGGCTCGACGGGCTTAAGCGGCGCGGCAGATTCGACCTTTGTTCTCCAGAAAAATTCGCGTCTTGCCAACATTGCCTCGCTGCACTGCACCGGGCGGGACATCGCAGATCGCACGTTAAAACTGGAATTCGGAGAGGAAGATCACGTCTGGAAACTGCTTGAGGACAGCAAAACTTGCAGCGGCGCTTCTAAGATTTCGGCACTTCAAATCGAAAATCTTCTCTCTGAACTTCTACAAAAAGAGACCGAAATCAGCGCCCCTGCGAAAGTGCTGTTGGAAAAGATCGACCCTGCCGGAATCGAGGGTTGGACACCGAACAGCTTTTCGCATCAAATCCGAAAAAGCGTTGACGCTCTAAGGAAAAACGGCATTTTCGTATCATTCCGAAAGAGTAACGGCGAGCGCCTCATCTGCCTGAAAAGGGTCGATGGTGCCGATCTTCCCACCGTGGAAAAAATCGACCCTATCGACCCTGCTGGCGTACCGAGCACCCGCAGTGCGCCGTGAGGCGCGTGTCGCCGCTGTGTGCGGTTTTCTGCCCAGACTGCGAGTG
>ENA-ORNW01002330-ORNW01002330.1-human-gut-metagenome-genome-assembly--contig:-NODE-2330-length-12650-cov-3.437872_pt1 | contig 12650 bp, 17 predicted proteins | sample MGYA00242121_ERZ509034 | MGnify/ENA primary metagenome ERZ509034 (study PRJEB26280, sample SAMEA2338689) | human gut metagenome | biome: human gut; feature: human-associated habitat; material: faeces... | reverse complement strand
CATCAAGAGCGGCATCGCCTCCCTCTCTGATGAGGGCGTCGCAGAGTTCACAAGCCTCGCGGCCCTGACCGCAAAGGCGACGAAGTCCACGGCGGGCGAGATGACCTCGCTATTTGCCACGGGCTACGGCATTTATAAGGGCTACTATGACGACATGAGCGATCTCGAGTTCGGCGAGATGTTCTCGGCAGGGATCGCGAAGTCGGTGCAGCAGTTCAAGACGACGGGCTCCGAGATGGCCTCGAGCATTGAGCGCCTGGGTGCGTCGGCCACGAACGCGAACGTCCCCCTTGAGGAGCAGCTCACCATCCTCGGCATGTTGCAGGGGACAATGAGCGGCAGCGAGGCGGGCACGAAATACGCCGCCTTCATCCAGTCCGCAGCGAAGGGCGGCGAGGAGCTGGGCCTCTCGTTCCTGGATGCAAACAACCAGCTCAAGAGCCTCCCCGAGATCCTCGACCAGCTCCGGGGCAAGTACGGCGACACCATCGACGCGATGGAGAAGCAGGAGCTCGCCTCCGCCTTCGGCACGGACGAGGCGGTCGACCTCATTGACCTCCTCTACAACAAGACCGAGGACTTGCAGGGGAACATCCTCACCATGTACGACGCCCTTGGCTCCGGCACAGGGGTCGCCACGGAGATGGCGAACGCAATCAACGAGACCGAGCCGGAGCGGTTTGAGCGGCTCACGCAGCGCATCCAGAACGTCAAGGAGTCCATCGGGAACAGTTTACTCCCCACAATCAACGATCTCATGTCGACGGGCGAGCAGGTGCTCACGAAGGTCGGCTCCTGGGTCGAGGAGAACCAGGAGCTCGTCCGGGTCATCATGCTTGTCGTCCTGGCGATCGGCGGCTTCCTCACCATAGCGGGCACGGTCATCGCCGTCGTCTCCGGCGTGGGCTTGATTATCACGAAGGTAATCTCCGGGTTCAAGCTCCTCAAGGCCGGGTTCCTATTAGCGAAGGGAGCGCTCACGCCGCTCATATCGAGCGTGTGGAGCTTTACAGCGGCACTCCTGGCGAACCCTGTCACCTGGATCGTGATCGGCATCGTGGCCCTCATCGCGGCCCTGGTGCTGCTCTACAACAAGTGCGAGTGGTTCCGAAACGCGGTCAACGCAATCATCGACTTTTTCAAGGAGAAGCTCGGCGCAGCTCTTGAGGTCGCGTCGGCGATCTTCTCCGGCATCGGCAACGTCATCGGCTCCGTCATGAACGCAGCGAAGGCGACGGTCTCCCAGAACCTCGACAACATGCGATCCGCATACGAGGCGCACGGCGGGGGAATCCGTGGTGCAGCAGCGGCAGCGGTCGAGGGCGTCAAGGGCATCTATACGGCGGGCTTTACCTTCCTGGATAATCTCACCGGCGGGCGGCTCTCGGCGATCCGTGACAAGTTTGTCGGCTTCGTGACGAGCATAGCCTCGGGCGTGTCCGAACGGTTCACAGCCGTCAAAACGGCGTTCTCGAATGGAATCACCGCGATCAAGAACACGGTCACGGGAGCCGTGACGTGGTTCTTTGAGTCGGGCAAGCGCGTCGTCACCACATTCGCGAACGGTATCAAATCGGCGTTCACGGGCGCGGTCGACGCGGTAAAGGGCGGCTTGCAGCGCATCCGAAATATGCTCCCCTTCTCCGACGCGAAAGAAGGCCCTCTCTCGACGCTGACCCTCTCGGGACAACGCACGATGACAACCTACGCCCACGGCCTCGAGCTGGCGCAGGATGCACCCGCCCAGGCAATCGAGAAGGGGCTCGACGGCGCGAAGGCTACGCTCGAACGCGAGCCCGTCCAGAAGGTCGACCTCACAAGCGGAGGCGGCAAGAAGGAAGGCTCCGAGAGCGGAGGCTCCGGCGAGGGCAGCTCCGGCAAGCAAGTCATCATTCAAAAGCTGCTCATTCCGGTCGACCTCAAGAAGATCAAAGACCTCGAGCAGCTCCTCGCGATGCTCAAGGAGGTCGAGGACTACGCCGAGGCCAACGGCAGCGAGGAACCCGCAGACGATCAAGACGCCGAACCGGCACCGGCATAACAAGGAGGGAGAGACGACAATGATTTACACCGAAGACCAGATCGTCAAGGTGAACGGGGTCGTCCTCCCTGGCCTTGTTAAGAGTATCGAGGTCAAGGAGTCGGCCCAGATCGACGAGCAAGAGGTCGAGGGCAGCGCCACAAAGCCCAAACAGGCGACGGGCTACGAGGACGCGAAGGTCAATATCGAACTCATTCTCGACGACACACCAACGCAAACGAAGTACCAGCGGCTCGAGACGCTTCGGGCGATCTTCCGAACGCCCGGCCAGTCAGGCCCGAAGCCGCTCTCTATTGTCAGCGAAGACACGGCAGCGCACGGCGTCGACAAGGTTCTATTCAAGGGGCTCACTCACAAAATGGAGAACAAGAAGGAGCAGCTCACCGTCTCCCTTGAGTTCTGGGAGTACGTCCCGCAGACCATACAGACGACGAGCAGCTCGTCGGGATCTTCGTCCGGCGGCGGCTCCTCTGGCGGGAGCTCCGGCGGAACCCAGCAGCAAACGACCTTGTCTTCTGACTATCAAAAATACTTGCAGACGAGCCGAGGGAAGTCCCCAGCCGTCGACGATGCAAGCACGGCGGCAGCTCTCGACAAGGTCTCACAGATGCCATACTAACCCGAGAGGAGGAACAGGATGGAAACGCTCGAATTATTCTACCCTCAAATCGCGGCCCGCGCTGGCCCCTATACCTTCGACAAGGGCATAGAGATCGAGGTCTACTCCTCGAAGTCTTCTTATTTTGATTGGGCGAAGATCCGCTTCACGGAGCAGTTTCAACCGAAGATCTCACTCGCCCGGAAAGACCCGGCAGCGATTGAGCTCGGGTATAACAATGTCTTTGAGGAGGTCTTCACCGGCTACGTCTCCAAGCCGTACAACGGAGGAGGCTTCACCGACGAAGTGACTCTCAAGGACGAGATGCTTCTCCTCGAGGAGACGCAGATCAACAACACATTCCTCGACACAACTCCGCAGGAGATGATCGCCTACTTTCTCGGGAAGGCCGGGCTCTCGAAGATGAAGCTCTCCTCCAAGGGATACCCGGAACGGAAACGGCTTCCCATTCGGCAGATGAACGTCATCGAGGCGATCAATGCCGTACATGCAGCATGGAACATCAAACAGCCGTTTTTCTTCTCTGGGGGCGTGTTCTATTGGGGAGAGAAGCCGGAGCAGAACAAGACCTACATCTTCGAGTATGGCGTCAACATCATCGCCCTCACCAGGAGCGGCGGCTCGTGGGAGCTCGAGACGGTCTCGGCCCCCTTTGTCCGACACTCCCACAAAATCAGTGTGAAGCACCCTAAAGTGAGCGGAGAGTTCGAGGTCTCGAAGGTCGTCTCGTCTACCAGCGAGAACGGCTTCATCCGCACGAAGATTTATTTCTAAGAAAGGAGGGGCGGGAAATGCTTGAGCAGATGATGAGGGCGGTCGCGAGGAAGATCATCGCGCAGGAGTACCCCCACGCAAAGAGCCCCGCCGTGGTCTACGCCACCGTCAGCAAGGCGACACAGCTCGGCGAGACGTTCGATCTCGAAGATCTTGTCATTCATAACGACGAGACCGGGAGCAGCTTCAAGGGCCACATAACGGCGCATTGGAACGAATACACCCTCACCGTCGTCGATCGCTGGGGGAACGAGGACGAGAGCTTCCCTCCTCTCCCTGGCGTCAGATCCAAAGGACAATATAAGGCCGGGGCCTTCGTGGCCGTTGCGATGGCATACGGGGACAGCCCGGCGATCATTGGGGAGGTGCAGCTATGACAGGGTTACACGACACCGACATCCGACTCAATGATGAATGGGCCCTCACGCAAGCGGCAGACGGAGACGCGCCCCTCTGTTCGGGGCTTGAATGTCTATATCAGAACATCATCCTCGAAGCGCTCACACAGCCCGGGGATCTCTTTTATGACGTTTCGTTCGGCTGGGGGCTATACGACTTCATTCAATCCGAAGACGACGATCTTGTGCGGCTTGAAATCGCGCAGCGGGCGCGGCTGGGCCTTCAAAAGCGGGAGGTCATCGTGCCCGAGAGCATAGAGATCGACGTCGGGTTTTCGGACGACACCTTCCGGCTCCGCTGCTCCTTCCAGTTTGCGGACGAGGAGGAGCCCCGGGAGCTCAATGTCGTCATTAGTGCGGTCGGCGTGGAGGTGATAACAACATGATCGACAAAGCAATACTCGACGAAGTTCTCCCGGTTCCCGAGCTTGAAACGCTCAAAGAGGAGAAGATCGCCGAGCTAAAAGAAGAAGGCTTCGCAATCACGAACTTCCATTCGGGCGGCGTCTTCTATACGCTGCTCTTGATAGTCCTCCGCATTAAGATCGAGTTCACGGAGTTACTACGGGCCATTCTGAACAATATGACCCTCACACACTCCACCGGCGCATGGCTCGACATTAAGGCGGCAGACTACGGGAAGAAGCGCAAGAAGGCCCAGAAGACGCAGGGCCTCGTCACACTGTCCAGGACGAACGACCAGGGCGAGGCCGTGAAGATCGAGAAGGGCCACATCTTCAAGACGCAAAAGGACATCAACGGAGAGGAGCTTCGCTTCTTTGCCATAGAGGCGGCGGTTCTGCAAAAAGGGAGCCGGTCGGTGGATGTCCTGGTAGAAGCGGAGAAAGAGGGCTCTCGGTACAATGTGCCGGAAGGACAGATCACCCGGAGCCTCACGTTCCTCAATGGGATCGACGGCATCTCAAACGGCGAGGACTGGATCGTCCGGGAAGGAAGCGACACCGAGGACGACGAGGGACTCCGAACGCGGGCGCTCCGATCCTGGTCGGAGCTCGCGGCCCGGTCTATTGAGGACACATTCATCAATGCAGCGGAGGCCGTCCAGGGCGTCCTATTTGCACAGGCTGACTGTGACCACCCGAGGGGGCAAGGGACGGTCGATGTGATTGTAACAGGGACAGCCGGAGAGGCGACGGAAGGACTTCTCGACGAGGTTCGTGAGGCCGTTGACAAGATTGCCGGGCCATACGATAATATTCTTGTGAAGTCGTCCGAGACCGTTCCCCAGGACATCGCGGTCACGGTATCGACTTCCGACGTCTCCTCGGAGGAGGAAATCAAGGAGAGGATCTCCTCGATCCTCTCGGAACTGCTCGCGGTCAGAAAGGGCCGGAGGTTCAACGAACTCCGGCGCTCCGACATCAACTTCGCGATCCGCAGCAGCTACAGCGCGGCCACCAATGCGGAGATCACAGCTCCCGCCGAAGACGTTGTCCTGGGGAAGGACAAGGTCATCACCCTCGGGGCCGTCTCTGTAACCGTCAGAAGGGAGTGAGCGGATGAAGCGCTTCGACACCTTCGGCGAGTATATGTTCGACCTGCTTTTTGCCCCGCTGAAACGAGGCAAACGGACGGCGAACCAGCTCTTTATCTTCTTCAAAGTCGTCGGGCGTGTGTTTGATGGGATGAAGAAGGACGCCTTCCGAGTCCGGGACGAGGCAAACGTCGCAACCGCGAGCCCGGTCATGCTTCCGGTACATGGACAGGATCGAGACATGCCAAGGCTCGAGGGTGAGGATATAGAGAGCTACCGGACACGCCTCTCCATGAAGGGAGTAATCTCCGAAGCGGGGGGCATCAAAAGCGGCATCCTCTATGCCCTGGCGTCGCTGGGGTATGAGCAAAGCACGATCGAGCCGTTCTCCTATCAAGATCCCGAACGCTGGGCCGAGTTCATTGTATTCCTCAAAGGCTCAAAGCAAAGCGGCGTCAACAATCTCGCAGTTATCGACGCCGAAGTTCGGAAGGTCAAGGAGGGCAGCTCGAAGCCCTCTTACGGGGCCGAGTCTGGCGGGGTCATCGAGATCCACTCCGAGACGATTTCCGGGTTCTCGCGGTATCCCCGTTGCGGGGAAATAGTTTGCGGCGTGTGGCCTCATGTTGTCAGCATCGGCCACCTGTTGAGCTCCGAAGTCCAGGCCGTCAGCACCCACGACTCCGGCGAGGTAGAGTTCCCCAAGGTGGGAACGATCGCGGCCTCCGAAAAATTCTATCAGCCGTGCGCGTTCGTCATGTATGAGGCCCTGTCCTCCGAAATTGAGGCGGGCTCCGCATTTGACCACGGCGCGAAGATCTACCCTGTTTGCTCTCCGGGGCTCCGGTGCTCCGGCGTGACACTTATGACGGAAGGAGGGGAAAAACATGCCGAAGACGATCACATCACTCGGGATTGAGAAAATCGGGCGTCGCTTTGCCGACTCGGTCGACCATGCGGCCTATACGCTGAACGGAGCGCCGAAGACGGTCGCGCCGTTCCGAAAAATCGTTGAAGCGGAGTCCGTGAAGATCTACATCTACTTCGACGACACAATCTCCGGCAATGTGGCGAACGTGCAGCTCGTCGACGCAGACGGCGACGTCGTCGCACAGTCTGACCGGGAGTTTGAAAAACCGCCGAGCAAGGGACTCTATGTAGCCTTCAAGTACACAATCATCGAAAAAGAAACGGAGGTACAGATCGAAAGTGAACAGTTATGAAAAAATCGGATGGCTTGACCACGTCGAGGATGTCGCGACGGGCGAGGTCATCCAGGAAGGAACGCCGGTCAGTCAGACGAACATGAACCACATGGACGAGGGCATCTATCAGAACCGAGAAGCTGTCATTCTCCATGAGGCCCAGATCGCCGACGCGCAGAAAGAGATCAAAGTGCTGAAAGACGCCACCCTCAACAACATGACGAACAACGTCTTTCTCATCAATTTTGACTCCGTGAACTCGGTCGCGATCACCTCTGGTATCTATGACCCCGTCGCGCGGAAACTCTATGTATAGGGCGGCTTGCACCCTAAAAGAAACAAGCTGCATACTCGGGAATTTTTTCGGTGAGCTTTGCCCGATATGCGAAAAGTGCCGAGACCTCTCGGAGGACGAGCTCGTTATTATGACCGCGAGCGGCCTCACCCTCGAAGGGGAGTCCGTCCTTGTTATCGAGGGGCACAGCTCCATCACGGGGAAGCCCGCGAAGGTAAAGCTCACCGAATTCGGCTTCGAGTTCTTCGGGGATGACGTCACCGAGGAGGAGGTCGCTCGCGTTAGAAATGCGAGGTGCTGCTACATTGGAACCGTCGATACTTCAAAAGAAAGCTGAAATCTTTCTTGAGAGAGATGTCTACCCCTTGCTCAAGAATTTCCCCCAGGCCGAAAAGTTTAGTTTGTCGCAAGAGATCAAGCAATCGTGCTTCCGGCTGATCCGCGCGGCGGTCATGGCGAACAACCTCACCGTTGTCAAGAAGCGGCTCGAATGGCTGGACGAGGCGGACGCCGAGAAGACGCTCCTCCTTGTGCTGTTTGGAGTCGCCCGGACGCAGAAGTACATCACCGAGAAGAAAGTCCACGAGCTGCAAACCAAACTCAACGAACTGGGGCGCATAATTGGAGGCTTGCAAAAGCACTTCATCAACAACCGATAAAAAAGTAAACCGCACCTACTTGGGGTTATCTCTGTATGGCGTCGAACCGCGCGAACCGTGGGTACAATTCGGCCCGCAACTGGAACAACAACTCGTCCGGCAATCGGAACGTGAACGTCGGTTTCCGCCCCGCCTTGTAGGTTATTACGTCATTCGCGGCTACGGCTTCGAGTGCGTGTCCTTGTTATACTTCAAGGGAGAGGTAATCCTTCGCCTTGTCTCTGACGGCGTAAAAACAGTGACGAGCGCCCGGCCCGCCCTCTCGTATTGGGAGGCTGGGGGTGAGTCTGCAATGTGGGTAAAAACCCGCGTCATAGGTGCCAAGCCGTTTCTGAAAAGGAAAGGATGCCACGATGACGAAATTCCCCTTTTTTGTAAAGACCATTCACAATATAAAGCGCCCGGTCGTCCCTCCTCCACTTCCGGCCTCTCCGTATGAGAAAGTAATCGACTACGAGAACCTCAAGGAAGGCTACAGGAAAGCGACGCGCGGGCAAAGGAAGTACACCCGGGAGGCCGTCAAGTATGACCTCCTACGAGAGAAGAACAATGTCGACCTATGGCGAGAGCTCAAGAACTCGAAGTACACCCCGGGGCCGTATCATTCTACGGTCATAACGGAGCCCAAACGGAGAGATCTCTCAATCCCCGGACTCCGCGACAAGGTGGTGCAGCTCGTCATCCATGAGGAGCTGCAAAACATCTTCCGGCCCGTGTTCATCGACGGATCGTTCGCTTGTCAGTACGGGAGAGGCCCGATCCGCGCCGCCCTCAAGGTGCAGCACGACATGAGGGTCGCCCGCATGAAGTGGGGCGACGATGTGGCCGTTATTAAAATAGACGCCCGGAAGTTCTTCTACTCTATCGACCGCGACCTGCTCAAGAAAATCCTTGCGAAGCGGTTCAAGAAGCTCAAGAAGAAGCACCCCGACATGTACGGGGATCTCCTTCGGTTTTACCGGCTTCTTTGCAAAGTGATTGATAGCTCGCCGGAGGGAGAGCGAGGCATCCCACTCGGGAATGTCAGCTCCCAGGACTTCGCGAACATCTACCTCAACGAGCTCGATCAATTTTGTGTCCGCTTCCTCGGGGCGAAGCTCTACACCCGGTACATGGACGACGTCGTCATCGTTGCGCCGAGCAAAGAGATCGCCCGGGAGTGGCTGGCAAAGATCAAGGAGTTCCTCCAAGTGAGGCTACACCTTGACACCAACAAGAAGACAAAGGTTTTCTACATGCGGCAGGGCGTGAACGCCTACGGCTTCAAAATCCGAGCTACCCACATGATGCTCCGCACCGAGTCCAAACGGCGAGAGAAGCGGCGTATCAAAGCGATGGTTCGGAAGATGAGGGAAGGCAAGATCACGCGGGCGGCGGTCGTCCAGGCGGTCAACTCGTGGATCGGGTTCGCCCGGTGGGCCAGTTCCTACAATCTCGCGAAGAAGATATTCGCGCCCTACCGCTTTATCAAAACGGAAGGAGAGATCCCTTATGGCGCAATATCTCGGAACCGTCAAGCTCGGCGGATTCTACAACAACGGCGCAATTCTCAAGCGGCCCACAAAGCCGTGGCGGCCTGACGACTCCGCAGGTGGGAACAGCGGCTACGGAGACATCCCACAGATGTCCGGCAGCATGGCGAACTACACCTTCGGAGACACTCCCAGCGCGGACGCGAACAAGCTCCAATGGGTCAAGATCAAGGACGGGGACAAAACCCTCCTCATTTGCGACCGCGTCATTCTGGTCAGCGTCTCGTGGGATGACTTGAACGGGCAGGGCTATGTCACCGGCAAGACCATCACCATCGACGGGACAAAGTACAAGTGCCGCCTCCTCACCGGAGGCAGCAACCGGCGGAATAACGACTGGTATGCCGGAGGAACACCTACCAATAACGAGTGGGACAGGTTCATCACCCGCGAGGAAGTCATCACCGGACTCCCTGCCCCGGTTTCCTCTGACCTGGACACCAACCTCAACACGACCGATCACAACAGTACCCATAATCAGCTTTGGCATTGGGTGGGCGTGTATTCCTGGTGTCAAGAGACCTGGGCGGAGAACGCGTCGTACCGCGCGAGCCGTGGGTACAATTCGGCCCGCCGCTGGGGCAACGTCTCGTCCGGCGGTCGGGGCGTGAACGTCGGTTTCCGCCCCGTCCTTGAAGTCCTGAACACTGACCCTCTGATCTCTGACAGTGACCGCAACCTCGGAGATAAGAACCAGGACTTCACGATCGAGTACACCGTCAACGACTCCGACTCCGGCGACGTCTTGACGGCGACGGAGTCGATTGATGGGCGAACGACGAAGTCGTTCGCCCCGACGCGAAATTTCAAAAACACGATCACGGTCAACGTCCGCGAACTGTCCCTCGGCCCCCACACGGTCAAGGTCGTCGTCACTGACGGACAGGGCGGAACGGCGACTCGGACGTGGACTTTCAACCGCGTCAACTCCGCCCCGACCATCTCCGGCACGGACACCAACCTCGGGGACAAGAACATCGGCTTCACCTACAACTACACCGTCAACGACGCGGACGGGGACGCCGTGACGGTCGTCGAGATGCTGAACGACGAAACGCTCCGCACCATCAACAACGCCCCGAAGGGAGAGCAGCTCTCGGTCTCTATCACCTCGGAAAAGCTCTACGCCCTGGGCCTCAATACGGTCAACAACCTCGTCATCACCGCCACCGATGGGCAGGGCGGCACAACCTACCGCCGCCTCACCTTTAAGCGGACGAACTCGGCTCCGGCTATCTCTGGGCAGGACGAAGACCTCGGCCAGCAGACGGGCAGCTTCGCCGAGAAGTACACCGTCACCGACGTCGAGGGCGACAACGTGGTCGTCACCGAGTTCGTCGACAACAAGCAGATCCGCAGCTATCAAGCTACGCTCGGCCAGGAGGAGACGATCGAGCTCTCCCGTGAGAATTGGCTCGTCCTCGCAAATGGGGATCACCAGCTCCGCGTCGAGGCCGTTGATGGCAACTTCGCGACGAGTGTGAGGGTCTGGAACTTCTCCAAGAAGGAGACCGTCATCGCCTTCCAGTTCGCGCAGCCGGAGGAGACGGACGCCCGGGCGACGAAGATCCTCATCACGCCTACATGGCATATTGAGGGATCGGTCGCCAAGGTCGAAGCGTGTAACAATGCCTTTGATGCCTCCCCGGCGTGGGAGGACATCACGGCGCAGGTCGCGATCAACCGGGTCTACAACTTCCTCAACCAGTCCAAGACCGCCGAAAAGTGGGGCGTGAATGTCCGCTTCACCATCGAGAAGAACGAGGGCTATGAGGGAGAGGTCTCGATCTCCGGGTTTGGAGGTGCTTACGAATGAACCAGAGCATGAAGTATCTGACCCCTAAGATGCCGATCACCGAGATCGAGCGTCAGAGGGCGGAAGAAGCGGAGGAGCAGAACATCGACCTCTATGAGGCGATCGCCGGTCTCTTCGAGGAGGTCATGGGGCTCACGGAGAAGGTCTCGAGCCTCGAAAGTAAGATCAAGCAGATTGAAGGAGGACAAGCAAAATGAAAGTGAAAGAGTACATGATTTCCGTCTATGCCGTTCTGGTGAAGAACAGCAAGCGCGATATTGAGTCCCTGCCCGAGGAGTACATCATCCCCGTCGCCGAGTATCTGGCGGCGCAGGAGGAAGGCACTCTCGAGCCGGAGGAGTAACGCCCCAGGGACACCCACCGAAGGGCCGTAGAGGCCCGCAAAACGGCCCGTAAAGGGCCGGTAGTAACCTAACCCACAAGAGGGCAAAAAGCACGGGAGGGGCGGCTATTCGTCGCTCCTCCCGTATGCTTTGAGCCCGCCCTCTTGCGTGTGCCGCTCCCGTGCTTCTGGGGGGGCGGTTGACGCAAGCGAGCAGGCTCGGAAATGCTTCTAAGATTGGCCCGTTTTTTCTCAAGTATGCTGTCCCAATTTCTCAAAAAACTTGTCGCGCTACACAAGCTCAGAGGGTACACTGGGAAAGATATTGACGATCCGGTGGTTTGCGAATTCCCGTTCAAAGAGAGTGGGGATCTTTTTCATTTGCCATCCTTTCTGCCAGAGAACTGGCTTTATGCTGGGTGCTGTTGGCTCCTGGTTCTTCGTCTGCTGCTGGCTCACAGCCGTGCAGCCTGTCAGCTTTCATCTGATACCTCGAACTGGGCGCGAAATAGCGCCACATGTTCACCTACAAGCTGCGGATACTGATAATAGATGTGACGGCAGAGGGTTCGATAAAGCTCAATGAAGCGGCTTTCGTCGCAGAAATCACAGAGTCCGTCCATGATTTGTTCCAACCGTTTTTCCTCGGTGATCTGATCCTCCAGCACCTGCTCTACCAACACAGAGTATTGCGCATAGGCGGCATCCCGAAGCCTGTCGATACCCTTTACGATATCCTGGAGCTCATCCATCGCGTTTTGGTAGTTATCCATCCATCTGTCCTCTTTTGGCATTCAATTCTCGCAGTTTCGCTTCTCGTTTTTCTGTGACAGCTCTGCTGAAGTAAGAAGGGCGCCCGGAGCGGTATTCTTCGGCCTTCCACTTGTCGATGTCGAAGTTCCACCTGTGAGGACCAAACTCATCCGGGTGGTTCTCAATGAGAATACACATCTTCTCTCGAATCTGCTCCACGATAGGGGCTATGTCGCAGCCGGAAAATTTCTCGGCGCCTTTCAGGACGTCGAGGATCTCGTTCCCCCATACACGCTCATCGACACCGCTGCACTGATCGACGTCGATATGGTCTGGGCGCTCTTCAATTTTCCCGCCGTATGAGATCAGAAGGCAATCATCCTTGAGAAAATGATTGACCCACAGGTTCGGGACATACCTCAGATCAGTGATCCCCTTTGTGGAGAGGAAGCCCCACATCTTATAATACCTGCCGAAGACATACCACTCTGGAAGCTCCTCCTCGACGATCTTTGTCCTGTGGTGTCCCGAGAAAAGAGTGAAGTCCTCGTTTCGGATCAACTGCAGTTCGTGGTTTTTCCAGACCCGGCGCTCAACTGTGTAAAGGTTGCTTTTGAATCGGCTCATATGAAACCTCGCTTGATCATTTCTAATGTCACAACGTCGTGGAACAGGAAACGCAGCTTGTCGATCTGCTTCTCAATGTGCCAATGGCCGCAGAGCCAGGCTTTATAGTCTGCC
>ENA-ORNW01002321-ORNW01002321.1-human-gut-metagenome-genome-assembly--contig:-NODE-2321-length-12718-cov-2.095001_pt1 | contig 12718 bp, 9 predicted proteins | sample MGYA00242121_ERZ509034 | MGnify/ENA primary metagenome ERZ509034 (study PRJEB26280, sample SAMEA2338689) | human gut metagenome | biome: human gut; feature: human-associated habitat; material: faeces... | reverse complement strand
TACTCTAAGTCCAGCCGCAGCAGCCGAGCGGACACCATTGTGTGAATCTTCAATTGCATATGTGTCCTTTGGATTTATTTTCATCTTTTCACATACATTTAAGTAAATGTCTGGTTCCGGTTTGCTTTTTTCTATCATGTCACCGCCAACTATAACCTCAAAGAAATCATATAAATTCGTCGCTTTTAACATTTCTTCCACACGCTGAACACGTGTCGAGGAAGCCAGACCAACCCGCCATCCATTAATCTTCAAAAACTGCAATAGTTCTCTTGCACCGGTTTTTAACGGCACACCGTTTTTCTCTATTTTTTCATCAAACATTCGGTGCGTCTCCTCACGAAACTGTGCATAATCTAATTTATCGCCATACGTTTTGGAAAATACCTTTTTTGTTCCTTCCGATGACACGCCAATCACCTGATAAAAAACATCCTCAATACCGGTCAGCATAAATTTACCGGCAGCAAATTTCCAGCATGAAAAGACGAGATTTTCTGTATCAAACAGAACACCATCCATATCAAAAATTATCTGCTTTTTCATCCGGGTATTCATCTCCATTTCTTTATACATAGATTCTACCGCTTTAGTATAGCAAAAAATAGAGGTAAAGGCAATTTGTATTAAAACATCCGCTCATGCATATATTATTATTGCAGATTTATCACATATACTGCTTGCATTTGGCGGATATGTGTGATAATATGTCTGTAGTGATTAGGTTGCAGAAACTTGCGATGCCTGCGACCGGAAGGAAGACCTGCGGGCCTTCCTTTTTTATACCAAAATTTTATGGGAGGATTTTTATGCAAAAGAAATTAACGAAACCTTTTATTACATACTTTGAACAATTAAATAACCTAATTCAAAAAAAGCATCTTAATATTTCCAATCTATCCTATGCCAAAAACAAATTACTAAACATTGGCTATTACTCTTTAATTGATGGCTACAAGGATATATTTTACAATCCAATGACAAGAACTTACGAAAAAGGTACAAACTTTACAGATATTGTTGCCTTATACGACTTCGATGAAAATCTTCGTTCGCTTGTTTTTAAATATATTTGCCATATTGAGCAAAAAATCCGTTCGCTGATTTCCTATTCTTTCTGCGAAGTTTTTTCTGAAAATCAAGCAGCATATTTAAACTCTGCAAACTATAATATTTCTAAAACAAATCGTTATCATATTTCAAAACTAATTTCTAAATTAACATATGAGGCCACAAAAAACACAGAACACAATTATGTTGTATATCAGCGAAACACCTATGGAAATGTTCCATTGTGGGTAATAATGAAAACTCTTACCATGGGACAAACTTCCAAAATGTACTCCTTTATGCACCCTAGCATAAAATCTAAAATCAGTATCCATTATGACAACATTACAGAAAAAGAATTAATCCAATATTTAAGGATTTTTACTATATTTCGTAATCTATGTGCACATAACGAGCGACTTTTTTCTTTCCAAACACGCTTTGAAATACCTGACACTGTATTACATAAAAAACTTGGCATTCCTCAAAAAGGTACCCAATATCTTTACGGCAAACACGATGTATTTGCATTATTAATAGCATTTCGATATATGCTTGACACAGAGGATTTTATAATTTTCAAGAGGAAACTAACCCAATTATTTAACACTTTTACAAAAGCAACCTCTCAATCCCAAAGAGACAAACTTCTCAAAGCAATGCATTTCCCACCGAATTGGTCAAGCATCACGCGCTACAAATTATGCTAGCAGTCGGTAATAATATATCATTTGCCTCCTGTCCTTTCATTTGATATACTATTGGTATGCTTAACTAGGAGGACTTTTTATATGATAACCATACCACTTGATAATACCGACTTAAAACCTTTTTATATACAGATTTATGAATACATCCGCAAAGAGATATTGAACGGAAATATTGCTGCAGAAGAAAAACTGCCATCGGCGCGTAATTTAGCCGCGAACCTAAATGTGAGCCGGAGCACGGTGGATACCGCCTACGACCAGTTGGTTGCTGAAGGATATCTGGACGCCCGCCCAAGACAGGGATATTTTGCAAACCACGTTACGCATTTAAAGCAAATCCCGACTTCTGCTCCACAAAAAGAAAACACCGAAAAAAACACAAAGGAAGCACCACCGGTACGCTTTGATTTTAACCCGGATTCCATTGATTTAGAACATTTTCCTTATTCGATTTGGAAATCCATCGGAAAAAACCAGCTGGATTTACCATCCAATTTTAGTGCCGGTGATGCCAAAGGGGATTTACCGCTTCGTCAGGCAATTGCGGATTATCTTCGTGGCTCCCGCGGAGTTATATGCCGCCCGGAACAAATTATCATCGGTGCCGGACTTTCCAATCTTCTTCAGATGCTCTGCATCCTTTTTTCCGGGGAAACCATATTTGCCATGGAAGACCCCGGATATTTGAGTGCGCGTCAGGTTCTCTCGACCAATGGTTATTCCATTCTGGATATTCCGCTAAAGGAAAACACCATGGATGTTTTGGCACTTGCAAAAACAAACGCGGACATCTGCTATGTAACGCCAAGCCATCAGTTTCCGCTCGGCAGTGTTATGCCGGTTTCCACCAGACAAAAGCTTCTGCACTGGGCAGAAAAGAAAGAAAACCGCTATATTTTGGAGGATGACCACGACAGCGAATTCCGCTATAAAGGAAAACCGATTCCCGCGCTGCAAAGTTTAGACAAAGCAGGAAAGGTCATCTATATCGGAACATTTTCCAAAGCCATTTCACCTGCTATAAGAACCGGTTACATGGTGTTGCCGATGGCATTGCTGCCACGTTTTGAACGTCTGATTGACAATTACTCCTGCCCGGTTTCACGTATTGAGCAGGCAATTTTAACCGATTTTATTAAACAGGGATACTTTGAAAAACACTTAAACCGCATGAGAAAAATATACAAAGGGAAACACGACTGCATGATGGAACAACTGCAGAAGTATTTCCCTGAAAAAATTCTTGAAATATCCGGCGACAATGCCGGGTTATATGTGCTTATCCGTTATTTAGGACCACAGACTGAAGAAGAAATATTACGCAGAGCACAAACACTTGGTATGCCGTTAAAATCATTAAAGGGATATTACCAGAATCTTCCTTGCCACTATCTTCCAACTTTTCTTCTCGGTTTTGCAAACCTCAGTGAAGAAACGATTCCGGATGCCATTCGCTCTCTTTCTGAGAAAGTATTTGCTTCGCCAAAACCGTATCTCTTGTGATCTGTTCTTTTAATTGTGTAAGAGAGGCAAACTTTCTCTCTTCCCGCAAAAATGAGACAAAGTATGCTGTTAATTCTTTGTCATATAAATCACCGGAGAAATCAAACAGCCAAACCTCAAAGCCGACTTCATTCTCACCGGGGATGGTCGGCTTTACTCCAAGGTTACAAATTCCTTTATATCTTTTTCCTTCAACATCAACAATAACCGCATACACACCATATGGTGGCAGCACTTTATAAGCATCCGGGTATATATTTGCCGTTGGTGTTTCCATCGTCCGTCCCAGCTGATTTCCCTTTTGTACTACACCGGTAAGAAAATAAGGCGTCCCCAAAAGTTCATTTGCCAGTTCCATCTTACCGGTTCCAATCAACGAGCGGATTCTGGTACTGCTCACGACCTCACCGCCTAATTCCAATTTAGAAAGAACCGTTACCGAAAAACCAAGTTTTTCTCCTAACTGCTGCAGTGTATTTGTATCGCCGCTTCTGCCGGCGCCAAAGCGAAAATCACTGCCAACGATGACCGATGCGGCATCGCAGGTATCGCACAATAATTTTTTTGCAAACTCCTCCGGTGTCTGGCTGCAAAATTCCTTTGTCAAAGGAATCTCAAGCAGACAGTCGATTCCTAAATATTCTGCTAATTTTTCTTTTTCATAAGGCGTATACAAAACCTTCGCTTCATCCACGGAAAACGAAATCATAACAATCGGTTTGTTTTCTTTTTTTGCCTGTTCAATCAGCAGACGGTGCCCTTTATGAATCCCGTCAAATTTGCCGATACAAACCGCTGTCTGTTTTCCCTGAAACTCTAAATTTCGTATTATTTTCATACGTCATTCCTCAATTCTAAAACATCTTCACTACGAAATACTTATCCTCACTTTGGCGGTATTCGTAAATCGCATAAAATTCATTCTCCATGGAATACATTCTCACCCGCTCTTTGTCTTTTGGCATCTGATATGAAGTATCCTTTTTTGCAATGCAGTTTCCATTAAGTAAAAGGCGCAGTGCTTCATCCGATACCACACAGTCTTTTAAATCTGAAAACATGGCATCAATCGGAATCAGATAATCCTGTATCTTTCCCTCTTTTACTGCCTGCTCTATCTGTCCTAACGTAAGTGCCTGCTCTAAAAAAAACTCAGAAACGCGGGTGCGCACAAGAGTTTTCATCGCCGCACCGCACCCAAGGAACTCCCCAATATCTTTGCAGAGTGTACGGATATACGTTCCTTTGGAACAGCTCACTTCCATCGTAAATTCATTTTCCGAAAAATCAATCGACAACACTTTAATTTCGTAAATTGTCACCTTGCGGGCTTTCCGCTCAACTTCTTTCCCCTGTCTTGCCAATTCATAAAGTTTCTTGCCATTTATTTTTATGGCAGAATACATCGGCGGAACCTGTTCGATTTCACCCACAAACTTAGAAACTGCCCTTTCAATTTGCTCTTTCGTAACCGACACCGGATGTTTGGCAAGGATTTCTCCTGTCATATCCTCAGTATTTGTCATGACACCTAATTTTACAACTGCACGATAAGTCTTATCCTTGTCCGTGAGAAGCCCGCAAACCTTCGTTGCCTTCCCTATGCATACAGGAAGCACACCGGTCGCATCAGGGTCGAGCGTTCCGGTATGCCCTATTTTTTTCATATGAAGAATGCCGCGCAGTTTTGCCACCACATCGTGAGAAGTAAAACCACGCTCTTTATACACATTAATAATTCCATTCATGTTTGACTACCCCAGCTGTTTTTCAATATGCCCGGTCAGATTATTGATTACATCAAATGCAGAGCCTTTAATGGCACAGCCTGCCGCTCTTACGTGACCGCCGCCACCAAAATAGCGGGCGATAACACTGACATCGACAATCTCATTCGAGCGCATGCTTACCTTAAACTCGCCCGGTTCTCTCTCATCAAGTAAAATTGCCACCTCGACACCCTCTGTCGTTCGCATTTCATCAATAATTCCATCCAGATCCGATGGCTTTGCCTCATACAATTTCATCACATTCCGACGCACAATAGAAAACAAACAGCGCCCATCCATAATGCGGACACTTTCCATCAGACAGCGTCCCATAATTTGAAGCTGTTTATACGTTTTTCGGTAAAAACTGTCATCGATAATCTTGCCAAACGGGATTCCAAAAGCAATCAGCTTTCCGGCAATTTCCATAGTCTCTTTTGTTGTGTTGGAATGTTTAAACACACCGGTATCATGGATGATTCCGGTATAAAGTGCACCGGCAATACCGGCATCTAACTTTTCTTCCTCCATCAAACCATACAAAATCTCACAGGTTGAACTTGCTTCTTTTACAACATTTTCATTGCCAAACTTTGTATTTGTAATGTGATGATCAATATTTAACACATACGGCGTTTTTTCCATCACCTTTTGTGCATCACCAAGACGCTCCTCATCTCCGCAGTCAAGGGAAATAAACAGGTCATAGGAAGGCTTTTCATAAAAAGCATCTTCCTCCTTTAGGTAATCAAAAGCATCCGGTATCTCTTCCACATAAACACAGACCTGTTTGTCCGGATAATTCTTTTTTATGTACCGGAACAATCCCATGCAGGAACCGATACAATCGCCATCCGGGCGCACATGCCCGCCAATGGCAATCGTTTCTGCTTTTTCTATTGCTGACAGCAATTGACTCATTCGCTGTCACCCCCGTCCTCATCACGGTGATTCAACTCGCGGATTTTCTTCGACATCTCCACACCATACTCAATGGAAGTATCCAGAATAAATGTTAATTCCGGTGTATTCCTGAGATTCATACGGTGCGCTAACTGATGTCTGGCGTAAGCGGCACTCTTTTTGAGTCCCTCCATCGTCTTTTCCTTCGCCTCATCATCGCCGAGAACGCTCACATAAATTTTAGCGAATTTCAAATCCGGCGTTACTTCACAAGCCATCACCGAGGTCATCGGATGAATTCTCGGATCCTTAATGTCTTCTCGGATGATCTGGCTCATTTCACGCTGTACTTCGCTGTTAATACGAATATTTTTTACACTGTTTTTTCTCATTTTCCATCTCCGTTCCTAACGATTTGACTATCTCGGAACCTCAACCATCTTGTAGCATTCAATCTGGTCTTCTTCCTGCAAATCATTAAATCCATCAAATACAAGACCACATTCATAACCGGCAGCCACTTCTTTGACATCGTCTTTGAAACGCTTCAAACTTGACAAATCGCCCTCGAAAATCTGCTCGCCCTCACGCGTGATACGTGCACGACATCCGCGCTCAATCTTACCATCCAAAACGTAAGAACCGGCAATCGTACCAACACCGGAAGCCTTGAATGTCTGACGGACTTCTGCATGAGCAATGACTTTTTCCTCATAAATCGGCTCAAGCATACCTTTCATCGCTGCCTCAACATCTTCGATTGCATCATAAATGACACGATACAAGCGCACATCTACATTTTCTCTGTCTGCTGTCTGTGCAGGAACCTTTTTTTCAGAAGAACATTTCATCCGGCTTTTTCGTAAGGCCACCGGTGTCACGCCATACCGGTATTACAAACAGTACAAGCTGAAAAAATCATCTGAATTGTTGGTTTATACAGATATTCCGGTTAAAGAAATTGCGTCCTCTATCGGCTACTCCGGCATGAATCACACGTACAGCAACTTCTTCGTTACTTAATTTCACAAGACTCTGTTTTACAGCCTCAACAGAACCCTGCACGTCAGCTTTGATAATCAAGTTCAATTCTTTGACATTACCTGCCTGAATCTGACTAAACAGTCCATCTAAAGAAAGTTTCTTCGCTTTTGTTTCCTCCAAAAGTTTATCTTTACCCTGGTCTACATAAGCCTGTGCAATCTGTTTTGCTTCTTTATCATTTTCTGTAGCAACAAAAATTTCTCCGGCACTTGGCACGCCATTCAGACCAAGAATCTCAACCGGTGTCGAAGGTGTTGCCTGTTTCACACGCTCTCCCTTGTGGTCAAGCATGGCACGAACCTTACCATAAGCAGTTCCTACGGCAATATGGTCACCAACGTTTAATGTACCTTTCTGTACCAAAACGGTTGCAACCGGTCCACGTCCTTTATCCAGCTGCGCTTCAATTACAATACCTCTTGCACGGCGTTTTGGATTTGCTTTCAGTTCCAAAACTTCCGCTGTCAGAATAATCATTTCCAAAAGATTTGAAATACCTTCTTTTGTATGTGCCGATACCGGACAGAAAATGGTACTTCCGCCCCACTCTTCCGGAATCAGTTCATATTCAGACAACTCCTGTTTTACCCGCTCAATGTTTGCGCCTTCTTTATCAATTTTGTTAATTGCTACAATAATTTCTACACCGGCTGCTTTGGCATGGTTAATCGCTTCTACCGTCTGCGGCATAACACCATCATCTGCTGCGACAACAAGCACTGCTACGTCTGTTGACTGTGCACCACGCATACGCATAGAGGTAAATGCCTCATGTCCCGGTGTATCCAAAAATGTAATTTTTTCACCATTAATGCGGACAACATAAGCACCGATATGCTGTGTAATACCACCAGCCTCATGTTCCGTTACATCAGTCTCACGAATGGCATCCAGAAGGGAAGTCTTACCGTGGTCAACGTGACCCATGACACAGACTACAGGTGGACGTTTTTTCATCTTGCTTTCGTCCTCTTCTTCCTCTTTAAGAAGTTCCGCTACCATATCTACTTTTTCTTCCAGTTCCGCAATAATATCGAAAGAAAGAGCGATTTCTTCTGCTTCATCAAAAGTGATTTCCTGATTCAGAGAAACCATCTGACCCTGCATAAACAATTTCTTAACTAAAGCTGCCGCTGGCATCTTCATCTTATCTGCCAATTCGCGGATGGTTAAAGATTCCGGAATTGTAATCTGCTTAATTTCTTCTTCCGGCTCCTGTTTTACCGGTTCCGGCTTAATGAAAGCTCCCTTACGGTTCGGATCCTTTTTGGAGCGGATTCTGCTCATTTCTTCCTTCGTACTCTTGCGGTAACCACCTGGTTTATTATTTCTATCATCTTTCTTACGGTTTCTCTGACGGGAGTTTTTCTGCTCCTGTTTAATTCCGTCAAATCCGCTCTGCGCCTTCTCAAAACGCTCAAACACGCGGTTGTTGTTATTTCCATTACCGTTTCCGTTGCGGCGGTTGTCTCCGCGTGAATTTTGTCCGTTGTTATTGGCGCGGCGGTCTCTGTCATTTCTGTCGTTTCGGCGGCCGTTGTTATTGCCATTATTCCCGCGGTTATCCGGACGGGAACCATTACCGTTTCCATTTCGGCGGTCTCTATCGTTTCTGTCATTTCTATCGTTACGTCCCTGACCGTTATTGTTTGGCTTACGGTAATTATCATTTTTCTTTGGCTGCTGAGGTTTCTGTGAAGAAACTTTTTTCTCTTCCGGCTTCTTCTCTACCGGTTTCTTTTCTTCTGGTTTCTTTTCTTCCGGCTTTTTCTCCTCCGGCTTCTTTTCTACCTTAGGTTCTTCTTTCTTTTCTTCCACTTTCTTCTCAACCTTCGGCTCTTCTTTTTTCTCAACCTTTGGCTCCTCTTTAACCGGTGTTTTTACTTCCTCTTTTGGCTCTGCCTTTGCTGCCGCTTTTTTCTTTTTGAAATAGTTCATCAGAAATCCAATTGCTTCGTCTTCGATATTGCTGTTTGCACCTTTTACTTCGAATCCGTTCTCATTTAAAAGTGTTACCAAATCGCCACTTTTTATATTTTTGTCCTGCTGCTGTATGCTTCGGGCAATCTCATATATTTTCATTTTTGCCATACTTTGTTACCTCCAAATCTAAATTCTTGCCAATTGCTTTTGCAAATCCACTATTTGTCACTGCTACAGACGCCCGGAATTCCTTTCCGATTGCCTTGCCAAGCATTTCTTTGTCCCCAAACTCCACATAAGGAACATGGTAAAAATGACACGAATCTGCAAATTTCTTTTTGGTATTACCGGATGCATCTTTAGCGACTATAACGAGTCTTGCAATCCCCTCACGAATCGCTTTCTCCGTCATAAATTCTCCGCTGACCACATCGCCGGCCTTCATCGCCAGTCCTAAAGAACCGAGGACCTTTCTAATCTGTACCATCTTTTAACTGCCTTTCTAACAATAGATACGTTTCTTCTTTTACATTCATTCGGAATGACCGGCTTAGAGCGTTGCTTTTCCATGCTTTTTTCAAACACTCCTCATTCGCACAAAGATACGCTCCTCTGCCATTTTTTCGTCCCGTACAGTCAAGCATAATTTCGCCTTCCTTTGTTTTCACGACACGAATTAAATCCTGTTTATCCCTGCACGCTCTGCAGGCAATACACTGTCTTTGTGGTTTTTTTCGCTCCTGCATGCCGCATTCCTCCTTTCCATATCATAAAAGAACTTACGATAAACTTTGTGTTTCGCTCTTAATATCGATTTTATATCCTGTCAATCGGGCAGCCAGTCTTGCATTCTGACCCTCTTTACCAATGGCAAGAGACAACTGATAATCCGGAACAATGACCTCTGCACTCTTTTCGCTAGGATCAACCGTAACCGATACAACTTTGGATGGGCTGAGAGCATGCTCAATGAAAATAGCCGGATCTTCGTTCCACTCTACAATGTCAATTTTTTCTCCATATAACTCATCAACTACAGCATTGACACGCGCACCGTTCATACCAACACAAGCACCTACGGCATCCACATCAGGATTGTTGCTGTAAACCGCAATCTTAGAACGGGAACCTGCTTCACGGGATACATTTTTAATTTCCACAACACCACTCTGAATTTCAGCAACTTCGGATTCAAACAAACGTTTTACCAGTTCCGGATGTGTACGTGAAATCACAATTCTCGGTCCTCTTGGTGTATCTTTTACTTCTGTTACATAAAGTTTAATTCTGTCATGTGCCTCAAAGTGCTCACTTGGAACCTGCTCCTGTTTGGTAAGTACGGCATCAATTTTGCCAATATTTACATTATAATTTCCATTGTTATAACGCTGTACCATACCGGTTACAATATCATGCTCTTTTTCATAATACTGTTCAAACAGCACTTTTCTTTCTTCTTCACGAATTTTCTGAACAACAACCTGTTTTGCTTTCTGGGCTGCAATACGTCCAAAGTTTTTCGGTGTCACCTCAATACTGACGGTCTCACCAAGTCCGGTTCCCGGATATTTCACCTCTGCCTCTGTCTGAGACATTTCAAGCATGGCATCCTCTACTTCTTCTACGACAACCTTATCCTGATATACATGGAACTCGCCTGTCTCACGGTCTAAATTCACACGGATATTATCCGCTTTTCCATACTCATTTTTGCATGCTGCCACAAGTGAATTTTCAATAGCCTCAAGCAAAATCTCTTTGCTGATATCCTTTTCTTTCTCAATGGCATTTAATGCCTCAATTAATTCCGGATTTCCTTTCTTTGCTGCTGTCTTTTTCATTTTTTCTATTATCCTCCTATTCAATCATTCTATCGTATATCTGCAACGACTTAAAAAGTTATATATTTGCGAATCAGCGCAATTTCTTTGACCGGCGTTTCCATCTCTCTGTCATCCATTGAAAGAACAATCGTCTCCGTATCTTCCCGATACTCCTTCAATACACCAACAAATTCTTTGGCTGAATATTTTTTACCTTTTTCTTCCCATGTAACCGGTGAAAACAATTTCATCTCCACATCCTCACCGATGTTTCTCATAAAGTCTTTCGGCTTCTTAAACGGACGCAGTAATCCCGGCGAACTGACTTCCAAAATATAAGATTCCTCAATGAAATCGTCTTTGTCCATCTCATCACTCAGCTCGTGATTTACAAGGGTAAGGTCATCAATTGTAATACCGCCTTCCTTATCAATATAAACCCGAAGATGCCAGCTTCCCGCTTCCTTGACAAATTCCACATCTACCAGTTCAAATTGGTATTTTTGCAGAATCGGCTCTACTATAGCCTCTGTCTTTTGTACATAGTCCTGATGTTTACTCAATTCAAAACCTCTTTTCTTTAGCCGGAATGACTTCCGTCTGTATTTGAATCTACACGAAAAGAATGAGTGGACCAAAGTCCACTCATATCAATTAACAGTATCTTCATATAATAAAGTAACACAATTTCCTATGTTTGGCAAGAACTTTTTTATTTTAATGCTTCAATCATTGCCTCATAAGACTTCTTTGGCACATAAGAATATACCGTTTTGTACTTACCGGTTGTCTCGTCCTTAACTCTAACGCTCTTTCTTGTAAAGAACAATGGCTTACAACTGCCGCGCCAGGATGTCTGATCGCTGATTCCCCATACCGTAATGCCGGTAATTCCTTTCGGGCTTATGGTCTTGTCACGGTTTTTCTGAATATCTACAATCTGCTTAATAAAATCTTTCGTAAAGGCAGCTTGGTCAGCATCGGTTTCCTTTTCATTTTTATAAGCATATGTCGGCGTTCTTCCATCCGTATCGTCCGTATCAAAATTAATCGTAATATCAAGTTCCGTAATCTGAACTTCGAGTCCTGCATTAATAAATGCTTTTAATGCATTTCCATATTCTTCGAGAGTCGGACGCTTAATATCCACGTGGCTCTGCATACCGATACCGCCACAGATTTTCGCTTCCTCTCCTTCATTAATATAGGAAATAAGCGCAAGTTCATCGTCTACACTAAAATATGTGTCATAATCATTGTAGAACAAAGTAACTTTATTCTGAACATTTTGCTTCTTCAATTCATCATAAGCATATTCAAACGCTGCTTTTACATACGTAGGCTTCAATCCCATATCACCGTATACACTAACCCATGTTGTCGCTGCGGCAGCATTCGAACGATGAATGTATTCATTTAACACATCCCATGCATATACGATTGAACCAACTTCTCCGGTCAATTCTTTTTCTTTCTGCATCGTATATCGCATTACTGTTCGAACGAAAAACTCAAGACGGGCATTCATCGTTGCTTCATCTACAACCGCCTCGTTATCATCGTAATTCTTCTTAAAAAACCATGTTGGTGTCTGCTGATGCCACATCAGAGTATGTGCACGCATACGGATGTTATGCTGTTTGGCAATTGCAAGTACACCATCAATCGTTTCCAATGTAAGTTCCGGAACTGTGGATTCCTTGTAATCGTCACTAATCACATATCCTTTTGCCTTGGCATCTGCAACAGAAATTGTAGTCTTTTTATTCAGCATGTTATCCGGCTTCATTTCATTTTCCAATGTAAAACTATTGAAATGTTTGTCGACAAATTCCATGGTACTTGCATCCTGCATTTCCTTACGCTTATTCCATGTCTGGTTATAAGTCAAACATGTTCCGACATTGTCAATCACACCTTTAAAAATTTCTTTCATTGCCGGTGTCGTATCCTGTGGTTCGGCAGTTGCGGTTGCCGTCGGTTTAGCTGTCGG
>ENA-ORNW01002315-ORNW01002315.1-human-gut-metagenome-genome-assembly--contig:-NODE-2315-length-12740-cov-4.247615_pt1 | contig 12740 bp, 14 predicted proteins | sample MGYA00242121_ERZ509034 | MGnify/ENA primary metagenome ERZ509034 (study PRJEB26280, sample SAMEA2338689) | human gut metagenome | biome: human gut; feature: human-associated habitat; material: faeces... | reverse complement strand
TTTGAGCAGCATTTTCTAAATTTTTTTGGAGTTTGTTTTCATCATTTGTCTGACTATTTTGAAGTCTTTGTTCATCGTTTTTTTCTTGCAATTGTTCTGATTCATTCAATTTTAACCATTGAATAAAACATACATCGTCTTTCGTGTTTATATATTTATTATATAAAGCATCAATTTTATCAAATGAACTTTCATAAAGTTTAAGAGTAACTCCCTCATTCAATAATGCTTTACCAGTTTCTTTAACGTTGAATTGTAATGATTCGTTTAATGTTACAATATCAAGAAGAGCATTTGCAAATCCAGGATGATATACTAAATCATAAGTAACAAGTAATTTAATTCTTGCTTTCTTAGTACCATTTCCAAGGTCTATTTCTTCTCCTGCTGCTCTTGCTGAGATTGCAAGTTGACCACCTGATTCAATAATTTCTCGAGCAAGTAATCCTTTACCACTATTAAGAATAAGAACACGTCCCATAACACATTTAGTTTCAGGAACATACCATATATCCAAAATTTTATGTGATACATTATTTGAATCAATTGCATATGATTTTGGGTGTTCATATTCTCCATATAAACCTTTCTTTGAATGTATTTGTTTTTTCAATAATTCAACAAAAGGTAAATAATTTTCTTCTTCGTAAATACGATTGTTATTATTTGGAGTATCCATACAAGCAAAGATACCTTCCAAAATAATACCATCATAAGGTTTTCCGGTAATTGGATTTAATATTTCTTGACGGATTATTTTATCATCAACTTTAACCAAAGGACTTAAAGTAGATTCAATATATAGGAAATCTTTTTTAGTTTCTATAGCCATTACAATTCAGCTTTAAATTTTATTATTTATAGTATTCAAATTACTTTAAAAATCAAATTTATTTTTCTTTATAAACTCGAAGTATTTTATTTGAATAATCACTTCTAAATTGATTTCTTGCAGCATTTTCTGTGTTTGCTTTTACCCAAGCATGAGAAACATCTCCATCAGAATCCTTATAATCAATTATCCAAGTTGGAAGATTATTATATTTTTCTTCAGCTTCTTTAATTTCCAAATCATAACCTTCTTTTATTCTATATAATTTTTTGATAGTATCTTCATCAAAATAATTATTCTTTTCAAAATACTTTTTAATTGCGTTTATTATATCTTGAATCGAAAATAATGATGTACTTTCATACATTACATCAACATCTCCAGAAATATTATTTGAACATCTTATATAATATGTTGATTTTTCATATCTAGAAATTGGATCATTTCTATACAAAGATACTTCAATCAAAGGATTATATCTATAATCATAAATTAATCCAGTTCCAGAATTTTTAAAATATTTATATTCTTTTTCAATTTTTGGTTTTAAAATTTCAATATATTTATCAACATCAAACCACCAAATAATATTATCTAAGAAAATATCAGCATTTCCAGAAGTATCTTTTTTCAATATATTATAAAATTCAATACTACCTCTACCATTAGTATAATCAATACCTTCTGAATTACATTTTATTGCTGTAAGTTTATTTATATCAAATTTATCAAAATTTATAAACCAAACTTCATCACATTGTTTTAACAAAAGATTTACATTATTATAAAATTCTGGATTTTGTTTATAATAATCATCAAAATAATTTTTATTCTTAAATTCAGAATGAATACATTTTCCATTCTTTATAACTAATACTAATGTTTTATACGTTGGAACTTCCATAACTTTAAATTTTTACCAATTAATATCATCTTGTGCTGCAATATCTTCTGGAGTTTCTTCCGGTTCTTCTTCAAAATTAACATCCATCATTTCTGCTTCTTCGCCTTCTATATCTTCCATTTCATCTTCTTCTCCCATACCTTCAGGCATTGTACCATCAGGATTATATCCAAGTTCAATATTTTCTTCACGTCTTGCAAGTTTCATTGCTTCTTTTTGTTCAGGAGTAAAATCGAAATAATTATCCATAATCCATTTAACTGGAATAGTTTTTCTCATATTACCATAAGCATCTTGTTGTTCACCGAAAGCTGCAAGATTATTGGCAATTTCAACTTTCTTATTAAGAACCTCAAGTTCAGCAAGTTTTTCATATTGATTAAATGCAACCCATTCAATTCTGATAGTATCAAGTAAAGATAAATCAATACCAATTTCAATTTCTTTTAAAGTTAATTGAATAATTATTGGTTTCAAAAATATCTCTTCAATAGTATTTCTGATACTTTCAATAAACTTACCAAAATTTACTTCAACTTTACGAAGAGAAGTTACATCTGTAAACCCCCAAGCATCAGAACTATTAGGGTCAATTCTATCATAAGGAATTTCTGAACTATTCCAAAATAACCTATCAAAATACTGTAATGAATCTGTTTCAGTTAAATCAGGTCCATTACCTGTAACTTCTTCAATTTCAGGATGTCCACTATTTGTTGTTTCAGCTGTAAAAAATTCCCTATAACCAGTAGATAATGGTGAATTATTAAACATTACCTGACCTGTTTCATCAGAGAAAGCATATTGATTTGTATAATTATTTCTAGCTTCTGATAATTTTTGAATAGCATCTGTTCGAGCCATATCACCCAAAGCCAACTTTATGTGCATTCTTACCTGAGATTTTACTGCAAACCAAAGAATTTTAGCTGTTTGCATTGACCTCATAACATTGAAAGGTCTTCGGAGCGTATCAACATAAGAAACATAACCATAATCATATTTATTCCATTCAATCAAAACAACTTGATTTTCATGAAGAATGCGATCTTTTTGGTTATTATCCATTAAAGGTTTTTGAACATACCAAACTAAATCATCCTTTTTAAATTTTTGAAGAGTACTTGGGTCAATTGGAATCATACCAATAATATCCTTTGGATTCTTCAAACTATCATATACAATTTCATATGCTTTTTTACCTGTAATCAAATATTCTTTTACCAAATCAGATAATCCATCTTTTTTCAAATTATACATTTGATACAATTTTGGATAGAATATTTCATCCAAATATTTTTGTATTGCATTTGCTGTTTCTTGTTTATCTTCAGGAACTAAAGATAAATTAATAACCGGAAATACAGGATATTTGTTTGATTGAAGTTGTGATACAATTATTTCATTGGTTAATATTCTAACAGCTTTTTTGATTTCATAATTCTCTGCAAATATCAATAAACCATTTCGATAATTAATATGAGTTAACGGACTGAATCCATAATTATTCTGATAACGAATATCAGGATTAAAATTAAGATTCATCGAATTTGTAAAATATATTGGTTCAGCTGCACTTGATTGTGCTTTTTTCCGAACATCTTGTCCAGCAGCTAATTTATCTGAAGTATTTGCATAAGCAATCTTTTTTGATAATTTCTTCTCAACTTTATTTGTTGAGAGCATTCCTATCGATTGACTTAATTTCATATTATTATCGTATTATTATTTCAAAATTTGAGACTTAACTTTTTCTATGAATTGCTTACGTGCTTCATCATGATATAGATTATCAGTAAATTTTAATTCCATTAATTGAATATTTTTATATATCTCAACTATATTGAAATTAATATTATCTTTTACGTAATCAAGATAATTTGATTTATTAAGATTTACCTTAACATCTTTGAATCTATCTTCTTCAACTTCATAAGATACAATTCCAGAAGAATATATAAACAATAATTCTTTATTAGTTTTATCATAAATTATTGATAATAAAGAACTAATATCTTTTTGAAATTTATTATTCAATTCTTCCTGTAATTTAATATTATTTACAATATCAAAACCATAAATAAATATTGGTTTATGTGCAAATATTTTGATATTAATTACTTCATTTGAATATATATCTATTTCATTTATCGATTCAAGTCTTTCAATAACTTTTTTCAAATCATCTTTAAAACTTTCAATACCAAATGTTTTCTTTATTTTAGTACCAAGATTAGTTAATGATTTTATATCAACGGGTTCGAAACTTTCATTTAATGAATTTTGTATTCCAATTTCATATCCATCTAAAAAATCATATACTTTTTTGAAATAATTATAATAATTATTTCGAGGATTTTTAACCATATTTATTTGATCAAAAGATACTGATTCATTTAATTGATGAAATTCTATTCCAGATAAATTGGAATATAAACTCAACATATTATTGTTGTATATATTCAAATTTAAAGATTCACAAAGATTCTTGATTTTACCAAATTTTCTTTGTAAATCTTTTAAATTTTTAATACAAGAAATTATAGTACCAAGAATTAAAGATTCTTTTTCTTCGATTGATTTTTTCAAATCTTTATCTTCAATTTTTACCGGCATATTATTATATTATTTATTTGATTATATATCTTCATTAACCATTATATCTGCTTTTCTTTTGAAATCCTTTAATCTCAATCCAATAATATATATGATTGTAGCAACTATTGTATTTTTCAAAATTACTGGTGAAAATAATTTTGAAAAGAAAATTTCGATATTTGATAACTGATTAATCATATCAATTTACAATATTTGTACTTTGAGCTGCTTTGATTACTGAAAGTTCTTTTTCGATTTCAGTTTTAAAAACTTCAAGTCTTTTATCAATTATTGATAACAATTTATCAGTGAGTGTAAAAGCATAATTTTCAGCATATAAAACTGATAAATCATGAAATGTTTCGTTTTCAAGCGGAAATATTTCAAGCATAGCATTTCTTGTTTCTTCAAACAATTCTTTACCTTCTTGTGAATATTCCTTATATTTATCAACATTAATAACTTGAAGTTTTTTCTTAACTTTCCCAGTTACTTGTCTATTATCTTTACTCATAATTATACGTATGATTGCCAGTTAACATTTACTCTAGTGCTATATCCTTCTCGTTTACAGAATTTTTGCCATTCTTTAATTAATTGAGCTGCTCTAATTGAATTATATCCCAAACTTGGAATGAACACTGCCTTACTCCAATCTCGAAAAGGAAAATATACAATTTGATTCATTCTATTTGGTATATAACATTTTATCGAAAATCTTATACCAAATTGATTCATTGCTTTTATAATAACATTATAATGTATTTGTACTGGTTCTTCTTTATTGAAAAAGATATTATACCGATACAATTTTTTATAAAGTTCAAAAATCCTACATATTGCAATTACACGAATTTTTGGTGGCAAATAGTGTAAATTGAATCCTAAAGTTCTCGGTCCTAATTTTGTTACAATAGGACCGATACTAAGAACCAAAGGATATTTATCGAAAAAAGGTAACTTATCAGTACCTTTATATTTCGGATTAAAATATTGAAAAGTGTATAAACATCCTTGTGCTAATAATCTATGATTATATCTATAAATTTGAGGATTTTTAAAGCATGTTTGGTATAACCAAGCAAGTGCTTTTGATGCTGGTCTTCCACCTTTAACCCAAGATGAATTTTTAATAGCTGTTTTCAAAGAATATTTTCCAACATCCCCTAATTTTAATTTATCAATTAATTTTGCTGTATTTTCAGATTGTTTTGCTGCAGCAATAGAATTAGCATATTTGGTAGAATACATATCACGTTTATCAAGATTTATTAAATCATCGATAGTCATTATTTTTTTCTTTCTACCTTTCATAAATTATAACATTATTATTTTTAGTATCAGATATTTTTAACAAATCAAATCTTCGATTGAATTAATTTTTGTTGTATCAGATACAAGCATCGGTCCTTGTTCAGTAAATCCAAGTAAACTATTTGTATCTTCAAAATAATATAATCTTGAATGTTTACCTCCTGGAAAGTCTTTATAAATTATTGAAAACATTCCATCTTTATAATCTAAGTAAACACAAGATTTTACGATAGTATCTTTTATTTGTGAAATCAGATTTGTTAATGGAGCTTTTATTCTAAAATTATTTTGGTTAACTTCAACCATCATTAAGAAACCTTGACTTTGTAATTCTGATAATTCCTTTATCAAAGTACTATAAGATGTTTTATTTCCGTTAACAATAACTTTTGCTTCATTACTATCCAAAATTCTTTCAGTTAATTGATATTTTGTATCAATAAATTTTCCTGTTTTTTGATTCAAGAAAACTAAAAGTATTGGTATTTGTATCTTTAATAATGCAAAAAATTCTGAACTCTTCATAGAGTTAATTCTCAGATTTTTCCCATCTTTCAATTTTGTAATATTCATAATATCAGTTTTAAAAAATTTTATTTTTCAAATTTAAATGATTTTCTGTAATAAGTTTAAATTCCATGTTTTGTTGAGATTTACAATATTTAATTGCTGCACTCCATTTACATGAATTTTTATACATAACTGGATCTCGTCTCATCATTGATTCATTTAATGGTACTTGATTATTTGGTTTAATTTCTATCAAAAATAATTTACCTTTTGTTTCTCCTCTATCTTTCATTTTAACCAAAACATCAGGATAATAATTATGACGAACTACAACAATTTTACCATTAATTTTTTCCTTCATAAAATATGGAATTGGAAAAGGTTCCGAACTCCACCATTCTACATCAGGATTTAATTCCATTTTTAAAAAGAACTCTTTTTCCCAACCTGAGCGATATATAATTGGTCTTGGTCCTTTATATTTTTTAGGATTGTAATCATCAAAATAACCTGATTTAAAACGACCTTTTTGAGGACCAAAACTTTTTATATTTTTCATTCCAAAGCATTTATATTTCCAATACTATCAACTGTAATCCAAATAGTATTTAAATCCTTAAACATATTTTGAGTATCATGTGTCATACGACGACCACCATTAACAATATTTTTCGGATTAATATTTAATATTGTTCCAAATGGTAATAAACCTTTCAAATTAGGTATGAATGAAAAATCAATACCTGTAAAAGATTTAAATTCAAAACAAATATAAGTTAAATCCGAACTAAATCTTTCTTTATTAAAATTATCTTTTGGAATACCAGAAAATTTTAAAGCATTGTCTATTGTATCAGAAACTGTTAAATATTGAATTAATGAATATCTGTTTTCCAAAAATCTTTTAATCCATTCTTTAGCAGCATCTTTGGTTTTAAATTCCAAAATAGAATAATAAGGAGTTTTCAAAGAATTTTCAAATAAGAAATAAAAATGTTTGAAAATTTCTTCGATTTCTGTAAACAATTTATAATCAAATTTGTTTACATTTCCAATAATAAGTTTCTGATTATATTCAGATAATTTTGTAATAAAATTAGCTACTTTAATTCGGTCTTCCTGAGAAATAGAAACAATATCATGCATTGCATCTGTAATACGAGCTATTTCAAAATCAGGATTTTCAGGAGTAACAGCAACAGGAGTAACATATAATTCATTACCATCGAAATCAGTAATTTTATGACGACAAAGAGGATGTCTAAATGTCGATTCCCAAGTCTTAAAATCCCAAATATCTTTATTTATAAACTTATTTCCAAATTGACGACAAGTTAAATCAATAACAATATTGATACCAGAATCTTGAACAAATATTGCTGTATGCCATTTGTTTTCAGAATATGAAGGTTTACAATGTCCATAATATTGTTCCTTAATATCAATTGAAATTAATTTAGCTTTAGCATTTCGAGCTTGTAACAATAACTGAAATGGTTTAAACATTAAAAATGCTTGAGAAGCACTAACACAAAATCCAGTAGTACCTAAACCATCACCAATACCATAAGGTTTGCTTACAATTTCACCATTTGGATTTTGACCTTTACGATATGCTAAATCAAACCCATTTTGTACTGATGGTAAATTTTTCCATGCTTTTATAACATTTTTATATATGCTTGCTATTTGTCCTGGTGACTGAATTTCAGTATTCATATTTTTATTATTTTATTATTTCAAAACAAGTTTACAATTATATTTACAAACAATAAAGTTTTAAATATTTAGAATTATATGACTTCAATTTCTTGAGTTAATGTTGGAAAATCTGATTCTTCGTCTTTTGTTTGCCAATTATAAGAATATCCAATAACAACTTTTTTACCTGAATGTTCTTCATCTAATCTTATTTTATCTTCACCTTCTCGATTAGAATTTTTAGGTAAATATATTTCAAGATTAATAATAGAAAATGGTGTCAATTCAAATAATATATTTTTCATTGTTAATTTAATGGAATTTCCACCAATAGATTTATTGATAATATCTTTATAAAATGGTTGAAAATATGATTCAAATACTGAAAACATATTTTCATATTTTTTACTGGTAGGTTCTCCAATTTGAATTGAAGGAATTTCAGTTCCATTTATAAAATATTGATCATAATTATCAATAAATGTTTTACCAAAATTTGTATTAATTGAATAATAATCAGCAACTAATTTCTTTGGATCTTTTATTGTATCTTTTTCGTTTACATCATAATAAGGGTCTGTAGTAATAACAATATCTCTTTCTGAAATAGATTCTCCAAGTTGATTTAATGAAAATTTATCATAAGGATTTTTTCTAAGTTGATCGATATTACATACATGTAAATAATAGAAAAAATCTACCATCCAAAAACATTGAGTATACTTTCGTAAAATATGTGGTAATAAATCCAAATATATCATATTAGGATTTATCAATAATTCTGGTTGTTTTGATAAAAATGGATTATCATCAGTATAAAGTCCAATTTTTGCTTTGGTACAAATATCTTTCAAAATATCTTCATAAGTCATTTCTTTATAAAGTAATTGTTCAGTTTTATACCAATCTTCATTATATAAAATACCATTGCATGTTAATGCTGGATCACCAGAATCACTATTTGTTGAAGTTATAATACCATTAAATTTTATATACCAATCTTTATAACCAACAAATATAACACATTTATCTATTTCAGATTTTTTTAATGTTTCTCTTACAGCATAATTACTATCATCTATTTCAAAAGAAAATGATGGTAACGAGTTCAGACGAACTGTCATAGTAAAATCTAACAATTCGCCTGAACCAAGAATATAATCATTTATTTTAATTATTGGAAAAGTAGGACCCCAAGCTCTTGTTGTTGGATTCATATCATCTTCTCCAGCATCAAAAGGTATTTCAATATTTTCTACCTCAACTTGTGGTTTTAAAATTAATCCCATATTACTTTTCTATATTTATTTCGATTTCAACCAATTCTTTTTCTAATTCTTTTTTCTGTTGTTTTTCAAACTCTTTTAGTTTCTCTTTTTCTTGTTGTTTTTCATTATAATTTGAAAAAGATTTTTCATACATTACTCTTAATTTATCAACAGTTAATGATAAAGGTATTCTTGCAATAACTCGATAAACACCTAATTGTTTTGTATCTTCCAAATATCCAACTTTAGTTAACTGTCTTCTTATTTGGTCAACATAAGATTCTGCATTACCATTTTTCTTTGCAAGAGTTACTAAATCTTTTCGTAAAATTAAACCAGAACTAATATTAATATGTTCTCTTATAATATGAAGTAATGATTTATGTTTTGGATTTTTCATTTCAAATAAATTTATTGTTTAAAATGTTAGTATACCTGTATCTTTATTATATGATACTTTTGGTAATGTTATATTTAATTTTGGAGATGCTGTAGTAACATTCTTGTTATCTCCAGTTGAAACATTTTCAAGATTTACTTTATAATTATCAGTTGATTTATTTATTCCATTAACATCATTTTCAAATTCTTCAATCTCTTCATCAGTCATATCATCAGATATTAATGTATCTGTCATCCAATAACAATTCTTTATAAGTTCATCCATTATTGGTAATAAAAAATATGAACCTATTGGTAACTCAACAACATCAGATATTTTATTATAAGCAAGTACAATTGGAAGTGCGCCAATATCATGATAGTAAGTTAATATTATTTGATCTAATCTACCATATAATTTATTATCAACTTTAACTGAACCAGAAATTGGAATATTTTCAATATTATCAATAAATAATTTATCGATATTATATTCAGTTACTTGATAATATGATGTTAATTGTACCATAAATTTTTATTTTAAATTTACTTTTTTAGCATTGAATCCAGGAAATAAAAATTTAACATCAAATTTATTAAATGTTATTCCAACATCAATTGTTTTACTTTCACGAAATTGTGTATTATAAGCAAAACTAAGTCCAGGCATTACAGATATAAAACAATCAGAAAATTTAAATTCAATCAATGGAATTTCAGCAGCATCTAACATCGTAATAATAACATAAAACATATCTGTTTCTCTGGTTCTTTTATAATACGAATATAAAACTTCGTAAAAATACATCCAATTGATTATCGTATTTCGTAATGTTAAATTTAATGTAACTCCATCAATAATTTCATTTTGAGAAGCTGTTCCCGGATATTGTCTTTGTATTGTTGTATGTGGAAATCCATTCTGCATTTGAGATGGTTTTAAATCTCCTAAGTTCATTAAACCAGGAACTGCAATAAGATTTAAATTTATTCCGGGAATTTCAATATTTTGAATACTTTCTAAAATCACCGATTTAATATCTTTTAATGGTGAATTTGAAGCTTTCAAATAATTATTATATTTTGCTGATAACTCTTTTGTAAATATAGAATTATCAATTTCGATTTGGAATTTATCTGTTGCAGGATTAAGACTGAATGCCATAATAATTAAGATTTTTTCTCAGATGACATTAAAGCATCAAGAGATATTGATGTTGATTTATATCTGTTAAGATTATTCCAAGCAATTCTTAAATCATTTGAAATTAATGTTGTATAAAATGAAAATAAATTGGAAGTAATTTCCGGATTAAAAGTATTCCATTTTTGCCAACATTCAGCAACTGCATAATTAATACAAGAACGTCTATCGCAATCATTTACATATTTATATACTCCTGCAAATCTAGTTGCGATTTTCATAAATATATTAATCAATTTATCGGTTGGTTTGCCATTCTCAATTGATTTATAATATTCTTTACTTATTTCAGTTTCAGTTACATAATAATTTTGTTTTGAAAACTTTTTATATGTAACTTGAGAATGAGATTTTTTTGAAATCTCATTCTCTTTAGAAACAATATTTTCATTATCATTATTATCACACATAATCGAACTTATTAATGTAATTTAAATTCGTTTTTGTAAAAATTCAAATCATCAAGTACTTGATTTAAACTTTCATTAAGTTTTTGTTCCCTTATATTAAGTTCATCAAAAGCAGGTGAATCAGATTCACAAAGATTTTTTAATTCCCTAACTTTATTGATTCCTTCATTAAGAGTTCTTTGACTTTCAGTTAATTCAACAATTTTTTTATTTCTGATATTTAACTGAGCATCATCATTTTTGATATTCTCAACAAATAATTCTGATACTGATTCATTAAGAGTTTGATTTGCTTCTTCAACAAGTTCTCTAAATGATTCAAATAATTTTGTTCTTCCCTTACTTGAAGCTACAATTTCAGGAGTATTTTCAACAAATACTTTTTCTTTATCAAGAATAATATATTGATTTTCGTTAAGATTTCTGATAACTCTTAACTTATCAAATTTGATAAGTCTATCATGATTTTCAGCAAGCATAATAAAATTATCAGCATCAGCTAAAAACCGATTATAATTAAAATCAAAAACTAACAAAGGATTTGCTTTGTATGTTTGAATTGATTCTAACAACATTTCTTTGAGGTCTTCTTTTTTAAATGGAAGAGTTTTACCATTTTTAGAAATAAACATTGTTGAATCAGGATTGATTCCAATATTAAAATCCCAATTTTCATTTAATGAAAATACTGATGTTTCCGGATTATAAGCAAGTGAAGTTATTGCTTGCATTAATCTTTTATGAGTATTTGGAATTTCAATATCTTTAAGTTCAGATTCATTTAAAGATTGAAATATTTCTTTTTCATTATCGTAAGTTAAAACATCTGATTCAGTTAATAACAACATTCGATTATTTTTAACATCTTCACATGTAATACCTACGGGAGCATAACTTATAAGATAAGGAGCACCTGAAATACCTTTGATAAATACATCATTTAAATTTGATTCATTCAAAGGTTTATCTAAATTTTTATCAATATCTTCTGGATTAACAACAGTATTTTTTGAATTATTTTCCAAAGCATCTTTAATTTCATTAAGAAGTTTTGAATCCAAATTATCAAATAATCCATTTCTAATTCCAGCTTCAATTACTGAAGAAGGTTCATTGAAATGTGATTGAATACTTTTAATTGTTTCTTCAGGAGCAGGAACACCAGAACGTTTCATGTTTTCATAATGTTCTTCTTTGCAAAGATTTATCAAAAAATTAAGGTCACCAGATTTAACTTTTTTACGACAAAATTCAATTATATCACAAAGTTTTGCATCATCAGAAGCAACCTGTTGAGCATTTGTCGTAAATTTTTTTAATTCTAAAATAGGTGTCTTTGATTCATTAAGATTCTTGTAAACTTCATTTACTAAATCTTTACCTCTTAATGTATCTGGCTGGCATCTTTCCAAACTTTCATTTATTGATTGTAATATTGCTGGATAAGAATTTTCGCCCAAATAAGAAATCAAATTAATTTCTCCCATATTATTAAAAATTTAAAATTTATATTATCAAACTATTAATTTATTTATTGAATTATGAAATTTATAATGAAATGGAATCCTATTGGGATATGGATTACAGCAACGGAATTCTCGGCAAGTTCTTGTGTACC
>ENA-ORNW01002307-ORNW01002307.1-human-gut-metagenome-genome-assembly--contig:-NODE-2307-length-12756-cov-2.501378_pt1 | contig 12756 bp, 10 predicted proteins | sample MGYA00242121_ERZ509034 | MGnify/ENA primary metagenome ERZ509034 (study PRJEB26280, sample SAMEA2338689) | human gut metagenome | biome: human gut; feature: human-associated habitat; material: faeces... | reverse complement strand
TCGACGGAGATGTACTTCACTTTGACGCCGAGGTCCTTGGCGAGACGGTCGCCGAAGTAGACGTCATAGCCCGCGTATTTTCCCTGGGAGTCAACGTAGCCGAACGGAGCTTTGTCGGAAAAGACGCCGATGACGACTTCTCCGCTCTGCTTGATCACGTCAAGCGGACGGGCTTCGACGGCAGCAGTGGCGGCTGAGAGCGCCGCTGCGGCAACCGCGACGGCGGCAATCTTCTTCGTGAAGTTTTGGATGATGGACATGGAATTTCCTCCAGAAATACACCGGCACTTTATGAGGTCAAGAGAAGTGCAGGGCGCCGGCGGTCCATGCCTTCCTCGGATGTTCTGATGCAGCTGCTTCGTCTCAGCTGCGTCGTCAGGTTGTTGGATTCATTTGGGCGACGGGGTTTCGTCCGATCGCTTATGACGTGTGTAGGTAAAGGTTTTGAGAAATTCCGCGGCGCGCTTCGTCTTTGGCGTCGTGAAAAACGCTTCCGGCGAATTCTCTTCAACGACATGGCCGTTTTCGAGAAAGACAATGCGGTCGGCGACGGCCCGCGCAAATTCCATTTCGTGCGTGACGATCACCATTGAGAGACCGCTGTCGGCCAGCTCCACAATGACGTCGAGCACCTCGCGGACCATTTCCGGGTCAAGAGAGGCGGTTACTTCGTCAAAAAGCATCACGCTCGGGTTCATGGAGAGCGCGCGGACAATGGCTGCACGTTGTTTTTGTCCGCCTGAAAGCTGCCGCGGATAAAAATCGCGTTTGTCCCAAAGCTTCACGCGCTTCAAAAGGGTTTCAGCCTGAGCGAGCGCGTCTTCACGGGAACGCTTGGCGACATGCAGGGGGGCGAGCAAGATGTTTTCGAGCACCGTCAGGTGCGGGAAAAGGTCATAGCTTTGAAAAACCATGCCGATGCCGCTGCGCAGCGTGCTGCCGAATTCGAGCGGTTTTCCTTTGAGCAAGATGCTGCCGCCTTGGATGGGTTCGAGACCGATCAGGCAGCGCAGAAACGTAGATTTGCCGCAGCCAGACGGCCCGAGAATCACCGCGACTTCTTTGTCGTGAAGCGTGAAGTCGATGCCGTTGAGAATCACAGTGTCGCCGAACTTCTTTACGAGACCGCGCGTTTCCAAAACAATGTCATTGGCCATTTTTATGCTTTCCATTTCTTTTCGAGGGCCTTGGCGGCAAGGGATACCGGCCAGCATGCAAGGAAGTAAAGAAGAAACACTGCGCCGTACACCCAAAGCGCTGCAGTCGGATACTCAAAGCGGTTGGCATCAATGATCTGCTGACCGGTCTTCAAAACTTCAACAATGCCGATGAGCACGACAAGACTCGTCGTCTTGATCATGCGGGTAATGAGGTTGATCGAGGGCGGAATCAATTGACGAACAGCCTGCGGGAGCACCACCAGACGCATCGTCTGGAGTTTTGAGAGACCGAGCACCTGGGCACTTTCATACTGCGTCTTCGGAATGCTGATGAGTGCGCCGCGAACCAGATCTCCCATTTCTCCAGTACCCCAAAAGGTAAAAACAATAATCGCGCTCCAATACGCAGAGAGATTCCATCCAAAGGCTCGAGTGAATCCGAAATAAACCACGAAGAGCAGAACCAGCTGAGGCATGATTCGCACGATTTCGAGGTAAATCCGAGAGACGATCCGCGCAATGGGATTCTTTAGCGTCATGAAAATGCCGAGAAGAATTCCAAGCGGAATGGAAAGGCCTGCAGATAAGAGACTGATATGCAGTGTTGTCCACAGCCCTTTAAGCAGAAGGAGTGAGTTGATGCCCTGAAAGAAGACATTAATTCCCGAATCCTGCATAACGCACCTTCTTTTCAAGCCAATAGCCTAAGAGTGAAATCGGGAGCAGCAGTACTACATAAGCCGAAACGAGAAGAATGAGTGATTCGTCGGTTTTGTAGGAATTGCCGATAAGATCCTTCGTGACGTACATCAGATCCGGAAGTGCAATGGCGCTGACAACTGAAATTTCCTTAATGAGAAAGATGATATTGGCGACCAACGGCGGAACCGATACCGCAAACGCCTGCGGCAGCACGACGAGCATCATCGTCTGAAACGGCGTGAGGCCGAGTACGCGGGCCGATTCTGTCTGCACCGTTGAGACGGACTCAAGGCCCGCGCGAAGCGCCTCTGCCATGTAGCTGCCGCCAAGGAATGCGAGCCCAATGATGGCGCACCATTCACCGGAAATCCGAATGCCGACTTTGGGGAGACCGAAATACAGAAAGAAAAGCTGTACGAGAAGCGGGGTGTTTCTCGAGAATTCCGTATAAATGACCGCTGCCGTATTGAGGATTGGAATCCGCCAATAACGGGCGACAGCTGTGATCATTCCGACGGCAAGAGCGAGGAGTATTCCAATCGCACCTACACGGAGTGTCAGCAGCGCTCCTTCGTAATAGAGGGGAAGAACTTTCCCCATAAAAGCCAAATCAAGCAATTAACTCAGCACGGCGGCTTGGGCGAACTTTTGAGCGTCTCAATTGAGAGGCAACAAAAAAGGACCGCGAGCCAGCCGGTCCTTTTGTAAGTTGATGCGTATGTTCAGTCTGTCTGAAGCCGAATCAAATTCTTTGAACCGGATGGTAGCAGTCACTACAACAGCACATACTGCACAGCTCCTTCATTTCGGTTCTCCTTTGATGGTCAGACATTGGTTTATGCGCTCAATGCACACTGCATACTTTGCCCTTGTGAGCGATCGACGTCAACGGATGAGGGAGTAATACATGACTAAACCAGTAAGGAATAGGGGGTTCATCTTAGGAAGAGCCTGCTCAATAAGCGAGCATGCCGCCGAATGCCCTCCAGCAGAACGCTTTGCCCCGTTCGATCTTGTGCTGACGTTTTGGCCGAACGGCGGGTTGGTTTACTCGTCTTTAGAAGCGCCGCATAGAACGACGCTGCCCGAAAAGGCTTGGCTCTCAGCCGTCATGAGCTTTCGCCGCAGAAGCGTCGCAAACCTTGAGAACCTCTGCCGGGAAAGGCTAAAGGGAAGAGAGCCCAAGAAAGGACTGCGCAGTCGTATACGTTCGTGTGCAATAATGCACGCCGACACGAAGCGGGACTGAAAGCATGCGGGCCGCCTGTTCATACCTACCGCGCGCGAGGAAAGGGATTCATGGTCTTTTAGACCGTAAACGGGTCCCTGAAAGAGGTTGCAAAACGACAAAGCCCACCGCTGGAACGATGGGCTGAGTCAATAAGCAAGGTGCGATATGAAAGAAAGTCCCCTTGCTTCGTGTCAGATCATACCACAACAGGTTTCGATCGCAATTGAGGGCGGAGTCCATATTGATGGTCTCTTCCTCGCTGTGGTTGTCCTGATGCTGGTGCTGATCCGCATGAGGCGTTAAGTCGCAGGGGTCGTTCTCGTAAGAGGGCGGCCCCTCATGCGTTGTTCGGCGCTCCTCTGGAAATGACGACTGGCCGCTGGGAAGCTCGTTAGCTGTTGATTGAGTTGGCTGTCCAACAGCTCAAAAGAGCTCAAAAGCCATTCGTACCGGAATGTCGTCAACGGTCAAACTCCCCGGCATGCTGAGCGAACATTGAACGTACCCATTGCATGACGAGACTCTTGTCGCTTCGCTCGTGCCAGATCAGCCGCGCAAAGTTTTCGCTGTATTCGCCCGGATAAGGGACTGCAGCGAGATTGGGGAATTGTTTCTCAAAGGATTTCGCCGTTCGTGTCGGCAGCACCAGCGTGTACTCTGTGCCTTCGAGGAAATAGGGAGCTCCGAGAAAGTAAGGCAGCTCGATAAAGGCTTCTCCTAAGCGAGGATCGGGTACCGTAACGTCATAAATTGCCCCGCGGCTTGAATCTTGAAGCTTTACAAGAAGTCGCGGATATTTGCGGAAGTCTTCGGCTTTGAGCGTTTGTCCTGCCGCGTACGCTTTGATGAGCGGATGAGCACGGTTCATCAGTACAGATCGCTCAATGCGAAAAAGATTGAGCCCAAAAAAATGAGTCGGAAGATCCGGCAGGTTCTGCGTCGGGTAGAGCAGAAAGTCCATGCCGCCGTCAGCGAGTTTTTGAAACTGACGGCTCTCAAGCGGAAGTATTCGGAAGTTTACTTTCGGCGCTTGTTCGCGAATGGCACGCACGACTGGCGGAAGAATGCTGATGACGGAATTGTCGGCAGCGCCGATGGTGATGGTGGCGGAGAGTTTTGCCGGCGTGAAGGATTTTTGATATTCCAGCCGCTCCATTTGGTCAAGGAGCTCTCGCACCACCGGCAGCATCATCGTGGTGGTGTCGGTAGGCGTTAATCCGCGCCAGACCCTGATGAAGAGCGGATCATTCATTTCCGTTTGGAGCTTCTTGAGCATTCGGCTCGCTGCTGCGGCAGACAGTCCGAGATTCTGAGCCGCTTCGGTGAGGGAACCCGTCGAAACAATTTGTGCAAGCAGTTGGAGGTGATTGATTTTCAGGTCAAGCATGGCGTCACGTGTTTTCCAATCAATTCCGGAAATCGTAAAAGACTTGTTGAGCTATTTTACGAAAAAGAGGTTGAAAATCCGAATGGGTTAGTTCGAAAGATCTACTTAGACTGTGAGCCTGTGGATGAAAGACAAAGCGCAGTGACTGCACTCCGTACTGGTGTTTAAAGGCGCAGAACGTTGCCCTCAAACGCCCGAAAACGTTGAGTTAATCCTTTCATCCTCACTTTGGCAATGCGGTTCTGTTTGGGGAATCGCTCCTTCATAGGAATTCAAATCATGAAGAACATCACGATCGGTCGCCGTTCATTCTTCCTTGGCGCCGTTGCAGCTGCTGTCAGCAGTGCGCTGCCCGCTACCGCCGCACATGCCTCTGGCGGCTCTTCGGGACCTCACGTGTCTTTCGCGACGCAGGGTCACATCGGTGAAGTGATTGTGAATCCCTACAGCATTGCTCCGCTCACGGCCATCATCCGCAACGGCGGCTATGAACTCACCGAAGCGACGGTGCGCATCGTTCCGAAACCTCAGGGTCAGGAAATCAAGTACAAGGTGAGCCGCTCTGAATTGCTCACGCATGCAGGCATTCCGGTTTTCGGTCTCTACCCGGACTACATGAATACCGTGGAAACGACTTACACCCGGAAGTTCCATGGTAAGACCGAAAAGTTCACGGACACCTACAAGATCTACGCTGCGCCCGTCTACCACGAAGTGAGCGGTTCACCGGGTCTTCATCACAATATGTTTGAGACGAAGGTCACTAAGGTTGATGCGAAGTTCTCCGACCGCCTTTATCTCGTCAACAATCTGATGCAGCAGTACGCCAAGGGCACGCGCGCAGTCTGGAACAATCCGATGGGCGGTGCGATGGAGTGGAACTTCTATCCGCAGAATGCCATTATCGACACGAAGGGCGAAGTGCGCTGGTACATGCACGTTGAACCGATCTACAACGTCGAGACCATTTATCACTCCGGCGTCATGATGGGGTTCCAGCAGGATGAGGACGGCAACCTCACCTGGGGCTACGGTCAGCGCTATGTCAAGTACGACTTGATGGGCCGCGAGATTTACAACCGCCGTCTCCCGGTCGGCTATTCTGATTTCTCGCATTCGCTCGACAATGCACAGAACGGGCATTCGTTCATCCGTGTTGCGAGCTCTGACCACCGCCGTGCCGACGGCAAGCGTGTCCATACCGTTCGCGACGTGATTGCTGAAATCGATCAGAACGGCAAGGTAGTCGATGAATGGCGTCTCTGGGAGATCCTGGATCCGTATCGTGACAACGTTATGAAGGTGCTCGATCAGGGTGCTGTCTGCCTCAACATTGATGCGTCGCAGGCTGGCAAGACGATGTCGGCAGCAGATCTTGCAAAGCTTGAAACGAGTGATAAGTTCGGCGATATCGTTGGCACGGGCGAAGGCCGCAACTGGGCGCACGTCAATTCAGTTGACTACGATCCGACCGATGACTCCATCATTATCAGCTCGCGCCATCAGTCAGCCATTATTAAGATCGGCCGCGATAAGAAGATCAAGTGGATCTTCTCCTCGCCGGAAGGCTGGCGCGACGGCTGGAAGGAAAAACTCCTCACGCCGGTGAAGGACGGCAAGCCGATCGCTTGCCATGGCTCCACCTGCGAAGGGGATTTCGACTACACGTGGACGCAGCATACCGCCTTCCGCATTGACGAGAAGTCCGATAAGCATGTGATTTACGTCACCGCCTTCGACAACGGTGATGCCCGCGGCATGGATCAGCCGGCGCTTGCCGAAATGAAGTACTCGCGTGCAGTGGTCTACCGTATTGATCAGGACAAGAAGACCATTGAGCAGGTCTGGGAATACGGCAAGGAGCGCGGCTTCCCGTGGTACAGCCCGGTGACGTCGCTCACCAAGTACTGCGCGGACAAGGATTCGATCATGGTCTATTCGGCCACTGCCGGTATGGGACGCCGTCCGTCTGAATTGAAGCCCGGCGAAAAGGCTGGCAGCGCTTCGCCCTTCATCGAAGAGTTCAAGTGGGGCGAAACCGAACCGGCCGTCGAAATCCAGCTGATCGATTCGATGGGCTATCAGGCAATGCCTGTGAGTCTTGACAAGGCATTTAATCAGTAACCTCTGATGAATATCGGCCTCGTTGGCCGGCATCATCTCAAATTCAAACGAGGCAGGTTTGCGGATCTGCCTCGTTTTGTATTAATGCAGTTTACGAATTGCTGAATCTATCTACTCCCGAACGTCGATTCTGATATTGTCCTCAGCAGCTTTCTACTGGAGACTCATTGCATGCGTCAGGTTTTCCGTATGCGGCCGTGGATTTTCCCGCCCGAACCACAGGCAATTCAGGAAATCTTCGTTCGCTATGGTGTAATCCGCGATTTTGCCAAAGGCGCTGTCATGGAGCACGGCGGCAAGGGAGATACGGCCCAAGTCGGTTTTCTCACCAAAGGATTGGCTACATTCTCTTGCCTGGATGTGCAGTCGCAGACGCATATCTTCGCTTTGCTTGCTCCGGGCCGAGCCTTAGGTGACCTCGATGCACTTAACCCGCACCGCGTCGCCGTTCAAGTCGATTTCATCCGGCCTTCCAGCGTCTTGATTGTTCCGCGCGCACGTTTCCTGGAGTCACTGCGTGCGTCTGTTGAAATGATGGAAATTTATGCTGACCTTGCCATCCTGAAGCAGGAGTCCGCACTGGAAGGCATGCTTGCCAACTTCACGCTTGATCTAGAGGCGCGCCTGCGCGTTTTTCTGTTGTCAGCCATAACCAGCTTCGCCGAACTGCAGCGCGGCGGCTGGAACTTATGTCCGCTCGGGCTCACCATTACGGAACTATCTCGGATTTTGTCAGCGGACCGCAGCTGGGTGAGCACGAAAGTTAATGACTGGATAAAACTTGGCGACGCACGAAAAGACGGCCGCAAGCTTTATCTGCACGGCCGTCTCTTTGATTCGGTTTGGGATTGGGGCTGCGGAAAACAAAACCAGCGTTCCTCCCCCGAAGGCCTCAAGGCAGAGCCCAAACCGATCGAACACTACGCAGAGCTTCGAAGAAAGCGGGCAGGACTTTAGCTGAGCGGCTCAACAAAAGCGATGACGCATGCCGGCAGAGTTCCTGGTCAAGTCGCCCGAAGTCAGCGCAGCGGTCATCACCAAGCAGGCGGTACATACGGATTTGACAGGTGCGGATGTCGGCATCTTTTTAGCTCAAATTGATCCAATGAAGCGGGTTTCGTTCTGAAATGCCGCCGAATGGGCTTAGCCGACGCTTGAACGGCAGCTCTTGAGTGCTCAGCAGTGCGCAAGGTGCTGTCAGCGGCATGCCGCAAAAAAACGTCCGAATTGTTGAGTGCTCAACAATGGAGCGCTTACGGATGAAGTGAAATTTGGAATTCGCCAGACTGAGCGTTATCAAGGATGAAGGTGCGGTTATTTTCATTGTTGTCGGTTTGGCAGCTCTTTTTTATTCATTCATGACTTGCAGACCTGTCGTTTGGCGAGCATTGCAGAGGTTCATTCGAAGGATGTTGATTTTCTCTCGACGCACTTTGTCTCTCCAACTTGGAGCCGGATTACTCTGCAGAGCCGTTTGCGGTCCGGTCATTGCAGCATGTCTTCCTCTCAGGCAGCGAATGCTCTCGGTCACACGACCAGGTCTATTTTCGACGAGTCTCAGGTTAACCGCATGATTGAAAAGGGCGCCCAACTCACGAAGCTGAAGAAGAAAATCAAGGCCGCATTGCATGCGGTTGAAAAGACGGGTCTCTAAAACGTTTTCCTCTCCTTCAGTTCATATCCAGCGACTCCATGGATTCCTCCGCTGAAGGTTCTTTTCCGCCGACTTCTCGGACATTTTCGAGTTGTCGGCGGCTTTTCTTCCATTTCTTTTAAGCGTATCTCAGCATTCCATGACCACTATTCGTCGTCAGCGTTTTAAGCACATCTCCGGCCGCATAGTACTGCTCATCTTCGGCATGTTTCTTGCCGCCTTCGGTATCGCCTGTACAACAAGGGCAGGATTAGGCACGACGCCGATCAGTACCGTTCCTTATACGGCTTCTGCGATAACGGGGCTGTCGTTCGGCACCTGTACGGTGATACTCAACTTCTTTTTCGTTGCTGGGCAGATTGTGGTGCTGCGCAGCCGGTATTCGCCATTTAATCTGCTGCAGATTCCAATTGGGTTCATCTTCGGCGCTTTCATTGATCTGTCAATGCATCTCGTAGGCAATGTTCAGATGCCGAATTGGTTTTTGGCGGCTGTGCTTTCTTTGTTTGGAAACCTCATTCTGGCACTCGGCACTGTTATTCAGATTCGCTCCAAAACAATTGTCCAGCCAGGAGAAGGTTTTGTGATTGCCATTGCGGCACTTGTGAAGTCTTCTTTCGGATCAATGAAAATTGCCAATGATATTTCTCTCACATCAGTTGCTGCACTGATGGCATTGCTTGAGATGGGTCATTTGATTGGTATTCGAGAGGGAACCCTGGCTTCGGCGCTGATGATTGGACTTTTTGCCAAATGGATTGACCAGCTGATCAATCGGCGTGCAGTTAAAGTTCAGCCTGCTGAACCGCACGAAGTGCCGCTCGATACTGCAGTGCAGACCGGCATCGAGAAGACTGCTGAAGTGTCGATGCCGGAAGCCAAGCAGGAAGCGGCGAGTTAAGCATCAAACTCTAAGATAATTGTTTACGCTCCCATGATTTAGACGGATGCGCAAGAAACGGTACGGCTCTGCCGAGCTTAAGCCGTACCGTTCTGAGAGGGACTTTTCGATTGTTTTAGATGAGAATTCCCAGTTCTTTTTTGAACCTTGCAACAATCGGAGCCATCTTTTCCGGATTAGCCATAAGGGATGGATCAACCAAAATTTCTGCTTGTGCCTGCGTCATGAGTCCCATCGCGACAACAGCGTCCTTCACATTGCAGCGGTGCTTTTCACAGTAGTGAGCGACTTCAACGCCTTTGGGATATCCAAAGGTTGCTGCGACTACCGTCGAGAGGGCGATGGAGCTTTCGGCTTCTTCTTTGCAGCGAGATTCGTTGGCGGTGATGCCTTCGACACAGTCGCGGCGCAGGATCACGATTTCTTCACCAACGAGCTGGAGATTTTCAAAGAGGCATTTGTAGAACGTAGCATCCCAAACATTCAGGTCGAGTTCACCCTCATCGATAGCCATCGTGATGGCGACATCATTGCCGCAGACCTGATGTCCGATCTGGATGACCATTTCAGGCACGGTTGGGTTGATTTTTCCCGGCATGATGGAGCTGCCCGGAGCACAAGCGGGAAGGTTGATTTCCATCCAGCCTGCCCGCGGACCGGAGCTCATAAGCCGCAGATCCTTGCAGATCTTAGAGAGTGTGGCGGCAATGGTTTTCACGGCGCCGGAAACGGTGAGAATAAAGTCTGAATTCTGGAAGCCGTCAAAAAGGTTGGGATTGGGCCTGACAGATTCGCCCAGTTCGGCTGAAATTGCCTTATAAAAGGCATCCATGTAACCCGGTTGGGCTCCGAGACCGGTGCCGACGGCGTTGCCGCCCATGATCAGTTCAAAGCAGCCCGGGCGCAGAGCCTTCAGTGCGCGTGCCTGACGCCGAATCGCAGAAGCAAACCCCGAAAATTCCTGTCCAAGGGTCACTGGCAGCGCGTCTTGCCAGCAGGTACGTCCGACTTTGACGATGTGTTCGAAGGCCTTCGCTTTGGCCTCGAAGGCGTCGGCGAGCTTTTCGGCTTCGCAAACAATTTTGTCAAGCCGCGGCGCAATCGCCAGGTGCGTTGCGGAAGGAATCGTATCGTTAGTGGACTGCGCCATGTTGACATGGGTGTTGGGATGAACCATGTCCTGTCCTTTGTGACCGGTGAGAATTTCATTTGCCAGATTGCCGATCACTTCATTGACATTCATATTGACGCATGTGTAGCCGCCGCCTTGCCACATGTCGAGCGGAAATTCCTTTTCGTAGCCGCCGGCGATCACCTTGCCGCAGGCGGCGGAAATCGCTTGGGCGATTTCAGGCTTCATAGCGCCGATTTTGGCATTCGCTTTGGCACAGGCCTTTTTGATTTGGCACAGTGCTTTGTGCATATCAGGGTAGGCAACGACGGGAAAGCCTGCTGCTCCCGATACTTTCATGTTGCGGATGGTTTGAATGCCGTAATAGCGGTCGTTGGGAATTTCCATTTCACCCAAGCAATCACGTTCGATTCGCATATTGGTCATTTTCGAAAAACTCCTGTAGGAAACAAGATGAGCGGGTTATTTCGGGTATGTCAGAGCAGCATGCGAGCCAGCATTAAGCCGAAAGGCACTGCGGCTGCAAGACTGATGCACCCAGGAATGAAGAAAGGGTGATTGATGACAAACGAACCGTTCCAGCGGCGGCCCATGAAGGAACCCGTGTCATCGCACGAAATTGCAAAGGCCGTTGTAGGGTAAACGTTCGTGATGTAGAGAGCAGAGCAGGCAACGAAGGAGCCCACGATAGTGGCGGCGTCAACCCCCAGGCTTGCCGCAACGGGACAGATCAAGGCAGCGGTAGATCCCTGACTGAAGAGGACGGCAGACGCCAAGAAGAACACCACGGCCAAGAGATACGGATACTGCTCGAGGAGTGCAACTGCAGATTCCTTGACCTCCGGGAGATGCGCATTGATGATGGTGGAGGAAAACCACACAATGCCGAGTACGACGATCAGGCTTTCGGCTCCGCTTTTAAAGATGGGGGCGTCTTTGATCGTGGCGAGATCCACTTTGCAAAAGAGGTACATCAGCCAAGCACAGAACATCATGATCATGACGATGAGATCCCGGCTGCTGAGCGTGTGACCAATTTGATTTTTAAAGAGCAGCAAAAGAACAATGACCGATACGCCGCTCAAAAAGATCAGCACGGATAGTTTTGCTTCGTGAGTGGCAGGCTTCGCTTTTTCTTCCTTGGACTGCATGGAGACCAGTCCTTTTTTCATCCGTTCCAGGAAGATCGGGTCTTCAGAAAGTTCTGTTTTGCCCTGCAGACTCGAGATGACCGCACAGATGGCGGCGGCAAATGCACTAGTCGTGATGATGACAAGCAGTACTGCAGCGAAAGAAACATGCATCGGTTCGACCACTGCAAACATCGCTGCGGTAGCGGCAGAAATGGGGCTCGCGGTACACGCAATTTGGCTTGCAATGACACTGCTCGTCAGGGGCTGGGCAGGCCGAACATTATTTTCCTTGGCCACTTCCTGAATGACGTTTAAAACGCTCATTGCCATATAGCCCGTCCCGCCCAAAGTCGTCAGCATGAAGCAGACAGCTGGTGCAAGTGCGTTGATGTATTTCGGATTGTTCCGCAGAAGTTTCTCGGCGCATTTCACCATGAACGCAAGGCCGCCGGCGCGCTGCATGACGCTGATGGCCAGAATGACGGTCATGATGATGAGCATGACGTCTACCGGAATAAATCCGGGTTTTAGCCCGAAAACGGCAGTTGCGGCGATCATGCCGACAGCGCCGGCCATACCGACGCCGATGCCTCCGAGTTTGGCACTGTAGGCGATGATGCCTACAAGCAGTAAAATTTCTAGCCAAAACATTTGATTGCTCCTCTGGTTGTCAAAAAATGGGCATTCTTAAAGCGCACCCAATAGAGAAAGTTGATTCGGAGACAGCAATTCAAGAGTGCTTAGCTCGTTCCACCAACGTGCGGCAGTTTCGCTGCCGGCAATAGGACTGATGCAGGATGAAAACTTTGCTTTTCGATCGCTTTCCGAAAGCGGTTTTTCGGGATTGCCTTTAGCGAGATCGTTGGCCAGACATACGACGCCGGATTTGGTTTTTATGCGAATTCGAACGGGCGCTGTGCCGATGAAACCCAACTTGGCTAGGTCGGGATCTATTTCCATCGTCATCTTCTTCATGAGAGCTTGAATTCGACAATCAAGCACTTTGTCGTCAGTGAATTCCTCAATGCCGGTTCTTTGGTAGACAAGACGAGATGCCAGAGCAAATTCCATAGAAAACTTTGCTTCGACTGCATTTCGCGGGCAGTGACTGATCAGTTCTCGTGGACCGAGAAGACTGACCCCCAGGTGTACAGCTTCAATATCGTCCAGTTTGGGGTGCACTTTATCTACCCACTCTCCCCAAACGTCTAAAGCGGGATGCGTGCCGGAGCAGCAGGGATATTGTTTGAAAACGAGTCCGTTTTCCATTAAGTCCCAACGGCTGCCTAAATCGACGGTGCATTTTTCTCTTGGAAGGCGGACGGCAAAGCA
>ENA-ORNW01002293-ORNW01002293.1-human-gut-metagenome-genome-assembly--contig:-NODE-2293-length-12802-cov-2.591982_pt1 | contig 12802 bp, 8 predicted proteins | sample MGYA00242121_ERZ509034 | MGnify/ENA primary metagenome ERZ509034 (study PRJEB26280, sample SAMEA2338689) | human gut metagenome | biome: human gut; feature: human-associated habitat; material: faeces... | reverse complement strand
TATCCACAAAATTATAAGGCAAATCCATGACACGCCCCACATCACGGATTACTCCACGAGCTGCCAGCGTACCAAAGGTTACAATCTGTGTCACACAGTCCTTGCCATATTTTTCTACCACATAATCAATAACTTCCTGTCTTCGTTCAAAGCAGAAGTCCACATCAATATCGGGCATAGATACACGTTCCGGATTTAAGAAACGCTCAAAAATCAGATTGTAACGAACCGGGTCAATATCTGTAATTCCGGTGGTGTAAGAAACAAGGCTTCCTGCAGCACTGCCTCGTCCCGGTCCCACCATAATATCATGCTCTCTCGCATAATGGATAAAGTCCCACACAATCAGGAAATAGTCCACATATCCCATATTTTTAATAACGGCAAGCTCGTCATCTAATTTCTGTAAGTATTTTGGTGCATCGGCTCCATACCGCTTATCCAGTCCTTCATGACACAATTTATTTAAATAAGTCCAGGAATCATAGCCTTCCGGCACCTCAAAATGCGGTACCTTGGTATGTCCGAATTCAATTTCCACATGACAGCGGTCTGCAATCTTCTGGGTATTTTCCAGTGCCTGCAGTGCATATGGAAAAAGTGATTTCATTTCCTCTTCGGATTTGACATAATACTGTCCGCCTTCATAACGCATTCTGTCTTCGTCCGCTAATTTTTTTCCGGTCTGAAGGCAGAGCAGGATGTCATGAGGCTCTGCATCCTCTGCATTGGTGTAATGCACGTCATTGGTTGCTACCAGCTCAATTCCGGTCTCCTGACTCATTCGGAGAAGCTGCTGGTTTACCAGCTTCTGCTCCGGAATTCCATGATCCTGCAGCTCTAAAAAGAAATTGCCTTTTCCAAAACAGCGTTCATAGCGGTAAGCTACTTCTTTTGCTTCTTCATACATTCCACGTACCAGATTACGCTGTACTTCACCTGCCAGACAGGCACTTAGGGCAATGATTCCCTCATGGTATTTTTCTAACACTTCCATGTCCACACGCGGCTTATAATAGTATCCCTCCACAAAGCCTTTGGATACAATTTTCATCAGATTGCTATAGCCTGTGTTATTCTCTGCCAGAAGCACAAGATGATAGTATCTGTCCTCTCCATGTACCATCTCGCGGTCTAATCTGGAGCCGGGAGCCACATAGACTTCACAGCCAAGAACCGGGTTAATTCCCGCCTCCCTGGCTGCCTTATAGAAATCAATGACACCATACATAACACCATGGTCGGTAATCGCCCCTGCTGTCATGCCAAGTGCCTTGATTTTCTCCACATATTCTTTTATTTTATTTGAACCGTCTAACAGACTGTATTCTGTATGTACATGTAAATGGGCAAATGCCATTCCCGCTTCCTCTCTTCCACTATTTCTATTCTTCGCCTTTTATCACTGTCTCATATTATAGCGTTTTTTGCAGAAGGTTTCAACGACCGGAAGGAGATTCTGTGTGGATTATTCCGGGGAAATTATATCAATTTGCGGCATTCGTGCTGCTACCCATATATTAACGAAATTGTTTAGAGACTCTTAGAATTTCTCACCAAAACTGGCAATGCTGGCACATGGACGTGCCAGCAAGGCACAGATGAACATGGATGTGAATTTGTGCCGGTTGCCGGAACTTTTTTTATATTTCATGAAATTCTTAGAGACTCTTAACAATGCAGTGACATATGGGTAGCAGCCCGAATGCCGCAAACTCTTATATTTTCCCGGAATATACATACAATAAAAAATGTATTTTGACTTTCTTCTTCAATGTGCTAAACTATATGTGAAAAAATTAACGAAGTATATCTCAAGAGGTGAATATCATGGAAAAGTCTGGATTGATTGTAGAAGGCGGCGGTATGAAATGCGCTTACAGTGCCGGAATTCTGGATGCCTTCTTAGACGACAATGTTACATTTGATTATTGTATGGGGGTATCTGCCGGTGCGGCAAATACTGCTTCTTACCTTGCCGGGCAACGTGGCCGTAATCTGCGTTTCTATATAGAGCATGTAAAAGACCCCCGCTACATCAGTATCAAAAATCTGATTAAAACCGGTTCTCTCTTCGGGCTTCAATATATTTACGGAACCTTAACCAATTCCACAGGAAACGACCCGCTGGATTATGATGCCTTAGTAGCAAATCCAAGTGAATTTCATTTTCCGGCAACCAATGCTGCCACCGGAAAGGCAGAATATTTTTCCAAAGAAGATTTAGGCCGTGATGATTACCGCGGCATTATGGCAACCTGTGCCCTTCCGGGCTTCTGCAAACCGATTTCTTTTCACGGCAATTATTACTATGATGGCGGTGTTGCAGATTCCATTCCGGTTGAACGTGCCATTGCAGATGGCTGCGACAAGGTAGTAATTATCTACTGCCGTCCACTTGGCTATGTCAAGCAGCCGGAGAGTTACCGTTTTCTTTACAAAAAGATGTTACGGAAATTTCCAAATACGATTACTGCAATTGATAACAGACACTTAAATTACCGGCACTCGGTAGAAGTTGCTGCAAAATTACAAAAAGAAGGACGGGCATTTCTCTTTGCACCGTCCCATCAGGTTAAGATTGGCAATTTTACCACTGACCCGAAAATCATGCAGGAGCTTTATGATTTAGGAATCAGTGATTATAAAGCACAAAAGGATGCGCTGCGTGCCTTCTTAAACAATTAACAATATTTCTTTCTGCCTGCAGCTGCCACAACCAGTAATCCGGCTGCGGAAAACATAAGAAGCAGTATTCTTCCAACCGGTGTTTCATCACCAGTTTTTATGGTTGCCGTCTTCTGTGTTGTTCCCGCCGGGGCTGCCGTATTGGAACCGTTTCCAGTGGAAGGGTCTTCCTTTACGGCAACTGTCACCTTTGTAGATGCAGAAGCCAGATAGTTCCCTGTCTCTGCATACCGTACGAAATAGTCACCTGCTGTAAGCTGGTTTATCTTTGTACCATCTGTAACCTTGGTCCAATGAATTTCATCTGTGCTGTATTCCATTGCAGTAGTCAGGTTTTCAATGGCTCCATCACTTGCACCTGTTTTACTGGTATTTACAGCCTTCAGTCCTGTTGGTGCCGCCTGACCTGCCTTCCCTATCGTAAATTGCAGATGTGCTGCTTCATGATACACTCCAATACCTGTTATTGTTACCTCTGCATTTCCTGCATTTTTGTTATCCGAATAAGCAACGGTATAATCCGTATCCTTTGTCAGTGTCTGTCCGTCATATACCACAAGTACTTCCGGTTCCTTTGCTGTTCCATCATAAGTATAGGTCGTTGGATTCAATGTTGCCGATAAATCTGCATCTGTCATCTTACGATAACGAAGCTCCACATTCTGGGCAATCTGACCATCTGCATCCACAATGGTATTTCTGTAATCAGCATCTGCAGGATTTCTCTTCCTATTTGCGATAGAATAATCTTTTGGCAGGAATCCCCGGATTGTTCCCAGGCTTTCTTCCAGTGCAACATTAGCATAATTCGAAATACCCTGGCTTACATTCTTTAATACCAGCCTTGAATCTTCATCCATTGTAAGCTTCTCTAACCAGCACTGTCCAGAACCGTTATTTCCGGATACTGTAACTTCACTTCCCTCAAGCTTTACTCCACTGTTCGTCATCCACTGTAAATCAGTCAGTGCTGCTTTTGCATTTTTAAAGGTCAGTTCCTTTGTAAGTCCGACACCGCCATTGGTAATCTTTCCCTTATAGTTACCATTTGCAATGGTAAGATTGTTCCCTGATGAAATCGTATCCAGAATCAATGTATGTCCGTTCAGGTCAAGGGTTACGGCTTTACTGTCTCCGATTGCTGCGGTTCTTCCATTTCCATAAATATCCTTCACAAATTTGATGGTATCTCCATCTTCCAGGTATCTGAAATCATTATGTGCTCCGGTTCCACCGAAGTCTCCATTCAGCATTCTCTTAGTCGTTCCATCCGTTCCAATCAGCTCTGCATATTCTATGTCACTTGCTCCACAGACCATACATCTGCCGGAATATCCTGCTAAAATCGGATGTTCACAGTTATCTGCATCATATGTCTCGCCGGTTGCCATTATCTGTACCCAGTTTTCCCCGCCATCGCTATATTTTACGATATCATTCTGCGTCTGCAATGTTCCTCCCAGAAGTGCAATGTCTTTTTGTGCCTGAAGCTTTGCATCCCCTGCAATTGCTGCATTGTTCGCACTCTGCATGGATATTTTATTTGCATTTATCTTTGCATTTCCTTCGATTATGGCAGCATCTCCATTTGCCTGCAGCGTAACAAATAATGAAGGTGCCGTAATCTCTGTACTTCCGGTTGATACTGCTCCCCCTTCACTGGTTATCTCAACACCATATCCATTTTCTGCATTGACAGCGAGATTTCCTTTTACCGCAGTCTTCTTTGCGCGGATTGTTACATCTTTTACTGTTTCTAATTCAAGATTGCCTTCTGCTATTGTTTCACCCACAAGAACTATCCTGCCACTCGAACTGTTCGAATTACTGTTTCCATTGGATGACAGAAATGTATCTTTTGCTTTAAAAAATGCATCTGTTACATTTATATTATTTCCATTATCCAGATCAAACGAATTCAGGGAACCAGTCTTTTTCAGGCTGATTTCTCCGTTCTGCCCATCCGTTGCCTCTATCAGATACTTCACCGTTCCACCTGATAAATAGATGTGCAACTGATCCGCCTCAAGCTTAACTGAACCGGCAGAGATAAATGCATCACCAGTAACATCGTCTGCATCTAAAGTTATCACCCCGGCGGTTTTTAAGTCCACCAGAGATGTTCTTTTTCCCACTCCTGTCTGTATGCCTTATTGCATATTTTATTACGGTCCGCCTGAGCAATCTAAAGCTCTGGTATTTATATTTATGTGCCACCGCAGCCCTTTCCTTTGGCTGCATTGCCAACGATTATATCATTGCTTATACCGTCCCTGCTTCCAATGCAGATGATAGCTCTGTTCCGGGACTGCTCTTACAATACGCCATGCTATAATTCTCTCTAGTAATCATTGATAACTACTCTACTCCAATCGTAATTTTGCATCCGTTTCTTCCTGTATAAATTTCTTTATCTTATCTGCGCTTTTTCGTCTTTTAGCATACCTGAACATCTGACTCTCATCCACAACATAAGAATTAAATGCTGTTTCATATATTGCTGGATACTCTGATTCACTAAACATTGCTTTTATCAGCTTCTCCGAAAAAATGTCTACCAGCAATTTTTCTAAACCTGTATGCCAGACCTCCTTTTTCCCTTTTGGTGATTCCGTCAAAAGATTTCTTACAACAATCATATCTTCTCGTCTATAATTAAAAAAATCTTCTTCCGTTGGATTTATAAGTATGTTGCCTTCATACTCTTTTTTCAATCTTTCAAAGGCAGAAATACACAATTCTTTCTCTACGAAGACAAAAATAACATTATGTGCAATTTGATGATTCAAAAAACGATTCATTTGATACAGCTCTGAAATTCTGAAATCTAAATCGTAAAAATCCTCCTTCAATATTTTCGCTATATGAACTGCTATATCAGAATAATCATATTCATAATCTTTTAGTTTTCCTCTGGCACAATACGCATTTCTTCCAATACGCACTATTTCACCAGATTCCAAATACTTTTTCAAATATTTTTCCAAAGTACTTTTGCTCAATACACCAACATTATCTGTAATTGTATCAAAAAATGTCTTCTTGTTAAAAACTGCTGCAAGTCCATTCGACCATTCTTCTGAAATAAAAAAAGGACCAAACCAGCTGATGGAATATTCCATCACAAGTGCTGATTTAGTCCTATTTTAACATCTGATTTAATTACTGAAGATCCTCATCTCTTAATCCATTGGAACCATCCGCATGCTCAAATGCTGCAAGTTCCGGATGTTCTCTCTTTTCTTCCGTATAGTTCTCATAAGGTGCCTTCTTATGTTTCTGTTCTGCCCAGATACGGTCTGCAACCGGTCCCCACTCTTCTGCATAGTGGTCACACTTAGAGCAAAGATGCTCCACAGTCTCTTCTGCCTCAGCGTTTGTTCCCTTCGCACCAGTCTTGTTTACCATTTCTCTTAAGAGCTTTGGATTCTCAAGCATCGGACATGGACGCAGGTGGTTTCTGTTAAATGGCTGTCCTTCATGATATGCCTTAAACAATGGACTCTGTAGCATCTCAAGGATTGACTTATCATGGATATTCGAATCCGAGAAATGGATAAATACGCACGGTTCTGCGTCTCCCTGTGCATTAATATGGAAGTAGTTACGTCCACCGGCTATACATCCGCCAACAAATTCTCCGTCATTCTGGAAGTCCATTGGGAAAAATCCGATATCATTGTCTCCGGTACGAACCCAGCGAATCTTCTTAATAATTTCTTCCCGCTGTTCCAATGTCGGCATCAGCTCCGGAGCTGCGTTCTGTCCTACCGGCATATAATGGAAGTAGAAACCGAAACGTGCGCCCTTATCAGCAATGAAACGTAAGAATTTCTCATCGGTAACAGCCTCAACATTGGCTCTGGTATAGCAGATAGAAGTTCCGAATATGATACCATATTGTTTCAACAAATCCATTGCCTTCATAACGGCTGCATAATGTCCGTCACCACGACGTCCGTCATTTGTCTCAGGTGTTCCCTCAATGGAAAGAAGGAATGTAATATTTCCAAGTTCTACAATCTTCTTACATAACTCCTCATCAATCAGAGTAGAATTGGAGAAAAGACCGAACATACAATCATTATGCTTCTCAGCAAGTTTTAAAATATCATTCTTACGAACAGTCGGTTCTCCACCTGTCATAAAGTAAAGATAAGTTCCAAGTTCCTTACCCTGTGTAACAATCTTATCCATATCCTCATAGGACATGTTATTCTTGTGGCCATATGTGCCAGACCAGCATCCTACACAATGCATATTACATGCGTCTGTCGGGTCAAAAAGAATCAGCCATGGAATATTACAGTTGTACTTCTCACGGTTTGCCCTGATTGTCTTTGTTCCACGGAAAAATGCTTCATATCCTAAATTCAGAAGGAATTTCTTAGCATAATTTGGATTTGTCTCATCCAGAACACGGTTTACAAACTTCACCCATCTGTTCTCCGGATTCTTTACATACTCTCTGACCTTATCCAATGTTGCCTTGTCTGCGCCATTTCCCCAGAAAGTCTCTGCCTTGTCAATAAGTTCAAGGAATGTTTCCTGTCTTTTCGCGATATCATCTGTCTTAGTCAACTTACCTACGATGCTATTGGTCATTATCTCAAAAGCTTTTCTTTCTACTTTGTGCTGTGTGTTTTCAACGAATGAAGCCATGCTAACTTCCTCCCTCTTTTTTCTTCTATGTATTTTAACATTTATTAGTATAAGAAACAATGCGTTTTTTTGACATATACAATAGATTTTTTTTGTATGGTCATGTTATACTTTTTCGACAATTTGTATATCTGACAGCACAATTTGTCCATTTTGTTTATAACTGCTCATCATAGACAAGTCCTTTGATATCGTCCTCGGCAAGTTTATGCTCCGCAACCTTTTTCTCTGCTTCACTCTTTAAAAGGCTGCTCTGGGTCTCCTTATCTAATTTTGTATCAGTCTTCTTATCCTCTTTCTTGTCTGCATCCTTCTTATCCGTATCTTTCTCATTTTCTTTGATGGTCTCATCGACGTGGTCTACTGCTTCCCCAATCAGTCCTAATGTTGCTTCATCGGATGCCTTGTCTAATATTTCTTCCGCTTCCTTCTGGCTGTCTATCATATCATGATGCTTTAACCGTTCCGTATGTACTGCCCGGAGGTATCCGTTATCCTCGGCTCTTTCCTTTCCAAGGTCTTTTATCTTGCTTCTGTATTCTGACTCCATTTTATAGTAGTCCATGGACTCTTTCTGATAGTCTGTCATTCCGCCTTTCTGTAATTCTGAGACATGCTCTAATTCTTCTTTGGAAAGCATGCTTCTTCCTTCTGCTGTACTGGCTTTCTTTAAAAGGTCAAGGTCTGCCTCTTCCTGGCTGCCATCCGCTACCTGGTAACGTCCCTTTAATTCAGCTTCCTTATTCTGTAAGTCGCGGATTTCACTCTGATAATCTTTTATCTCGCTGTCAATTTCCTTAATGTGGGCACGCCGCTCGTCCATCTCTTCATCCACTGCATGCTCACCGGAAAATGTATCCATAATCTTCTTTAATGCTTCTTTCTGGGCATTTGCCATCTTCTGTCCAATCAGATCTGTCTGATTCAGGTTAAGACCGGCACCTTTTATTACATTGCTGTCATTCTTATTATCCTGCTTCTTATCATCTGACTTTGCACTTCCCTGTGTCCCGTCATTCTGATATAAGCTCTGTGTCCCAAAGCTGGTATTGATTCCATTCATATACGCTTCCCTTGCCTTTCTGCAACGCTTATCCGGTTATCGGATATTTCTTTCGCTGTTGTATACACTTTTATAAATAATATATCGGTTTTCCACTGCGTTTTCCTAAGGGTTTTGGTCTTATTTTTCCTTTACAATAGCTTTCGTCAGAATCCATTCTGCCCACTGGGCATAATATTTTCCTAGAGGATGGGCATCATCACTGGTATACTGGGCATCGAGGTTTCCTGCCCCATCATCAAAGATTTCATTCACATCAATATAATAGGTCTGCTTCTGGTCACATAAGGACTCCACCACACCATTGAGCCAGTCAATATTGGCATTGTTATAAAGGCTGTCCGAATCGGATTTTGCCTTGGAAACATGAAGACTCGCCTCTAAGAATAAAATGGCATCCGGCTGCATTTCCCGTATTTTCTCTACCACTTCACGATATTGCTTTTCTATGCTTGCATGTGGATATCCCAGTTCATTGATACCTAGCATCAGATAAATCTTTCCGTAATTTTTCCGGCTTAACACTTCATCCAAAGTTTCTTTTCCATAGCCCGGCATATCTACCTCTGTTTCAAACAGCTTAAAGGAACTTAAGCCAATCGTTGCAAATACATCCGCATCCCCAAGGTCTGCATACTCCGATAATCCTACTGTTCTGGAATCTCCAATAAATAAGGCATCGGAAAAATAGCTGATATCCTCTGTTGTAAAGGTTCCCTCCTGCTCCGTATCTGCCACCGTTTCATTATCCTTGATACCTGTTTTATCTTCTGTATTTTCTGTACTATCAATATCTGCCTGTCCTGTACCGGCTTTATCTGTGCTGTTTTCTTCCGTTCCGGCAACTGCTTCCGCCGGCTCTTTTTCTGTGTCTGTCACCTGCGCCAGTTCTTCCTGCCTTGCCTTCTTCTCCTGCTCCGCAGTTACAAGCTTTACGGTAATCACCGGGAATGCAATCACAAATGTCAGCAGTAAAAGTATAGTAAATTTATATTTTTTCATCGTATTTCCTCACTAGAATCTGAAGTATAAGAATGGATCATCCATTCCAAGATACATACAATATACGCTCGCCCAGAATAATGCCAGCAGCAGTAAAATCACCCAGAGGCGGTTCTTATTCTTCTTAAGGAGCTTCTCCTGAACGCCTGTTGCAAACAGGATACCAAGCACCAGATAAATGCCATAGGTCTTACCATATTTCAGATAATCTCCCTGAAACAATACCGTTCCGGCATTGCCAAAGAATGGGAATAATTTCTGCAAATAAATGCCAAGCTGGCTTAAATCCGTAATCACAAAGACCAGCCAGGAAAGCGGTATCCAGAGTATCATATAAATATGACCAAGCGCCTTATGCCGCTCCAACACTTTTCCAAGTCCGGCTTTTTCCACGAATAATAAGACAAAAAGCAAAAGTCCCCACAATACAAAATTCCAGCTTGCGCCATGCCAGAGTCCTGTCAGAAGCCATACCACAAACATATTGCGGACGGTCTTTGCAAAACCACCGCGGTTGCCGCCCAGCGGAATGTATACATATTCCCGGAACCAGCCACCCAGTGTCATATGCCAGCGGCGCCAGAAATCCGTCATGGACACTGCCATATACGGATTGTTAAAGTTCTGTGGGAAGTCAAAGCCCATCATCCGCCCCAGTCCGATTGCCATCAGGGAATACCCATAGAAGTCAAAATATAACTGCAGGCTGTATGCCACAATGCTCATCCATGCCAGCGGTGTGGAAATGCTCTCATAACCGATTGCTGTCACCTCTGTCCAAAGATGTCCCACCCGGTTTGCCAGCAATACTTTATAAGCAAGTCCCAGTGCAAATACCTTAAGTCCGGATTCCACCTTTTCCATGGAATGCTTTCTCTTATGAAGCTGCTCCTGAATCAGATGGTAATTGACAATCGGTCCTGCAATTAACTGCGGGAACATGCAAAGATACGTTCCCAGTGAAATCAACGATTTTTCCGCTTTCGTTTCCCTCCGGTACACGTCCACCAGATAGGAAATAATCTGAAACGTATAAAAGCTGATTCCAATCGGCAGAATCAGATTCCATGTTTCCAGCTGTACCTTAACGTGCATTGCACCAAAGAGGGCATTCAGATTCTCTATAAGAAAGCCCAGATATTTAAACAGAATGAGCCATCCTAAATCATAGACGATTCCAACCACAAGCCAGGCTTTCCTCGCCCGCTTCGTCTTCTGTGCCGCAATCAGTTTTCCAGCCACGAAATTGACCACCACAGACATAATCATAAGTAAAAGATAACCCGGATTTCCCCTGACACCATAGTAATAAAAACCAAGGCTGGCAAGGAAAAGCCAGGCATTCTTATAAGAAGCCGGCAGGATATAATAAACCAGAAAAAATACCGGCATAAAATACATGATAAATGCTATGCTGCTAAAAACCATCTTTCGTATCCTCTCTTTACTATCTTAAAATGGTATTATCCATTCATTCTTTACCATTCATTATACTCTTTATAGATTAGACGTTCCAGATGAAAAAAAAGTTTCTTAAATTCCGTATTTCGATAAATTTCTTCTCTGACAGTAAAAAGAAAGTCCTGATGTCACAAATTCTGCCACCGGAACTGCCAGCCAGACTCCCTTTAATCCGATAATTTGCGGCAGAATCAGTAAAGAGGCCAGAATACAGACAAAGGTTCTGCTGAAGGATACCAGTGCAGATGTTTTTCCATCAGAAAGTGCCGTGAACAGCGAAGAGGTAAATACGTTATAGCCGCTGAAAAGATAGTTGATGCCAAACAATGCAAATCCCGTAACTGTCATTGCAAAGGTATGACTGCTTTCTGAGACAAATACTGATGTAATCGGCTTCGCCAGAAGGACGGATGCCACCGCCATAAAGCCGGAGGATATTTTTACAAACCGGTTACTGATATGGTAAACGTTACTTAATTTTTCACTGTTCTTTGCTCCGTACTGGAAGCTGATAACCGGTGCCACACCCATGGAAAATCCAAGATACAGCGCATTGAATAAAAACTGTCCGTATAAAATAATGGTAATTGCAGCTACCCCGTCTGCTCCAACCATACGCATCAGAATAATATTAAAAAGGTATGTAATTACTGCATTGGAAAGGTTCGTTACCATCTCGGAAGAACCGTTGGTGCAGGACTGCCACAATGCTTTTCCATCCCAATGGAAGCGGGTAAAATGAAGTCCTTTTCTTTTCACAAGGAAATAGATGACTCCCACTACCGCAGGAATCATCTGTCCGATGCCTGTTGCAATAGCTGCTCCGGCAATGCCAAGCTGCATTGGTCCCATAAAGACATAATCTAAGATTGCATTGGCTACACCTCCGGCAGTAATCAGTCCGAGTCCATATGCAGGTTTTCCTGCAGTTACAAAGAAGCACTGAAATAAACTCTGCAAAATGCAGCATGGTCCAAAATACATCATATAAATAAGGTATGTTTTCCCATTTTCGAATAAAGAGTCGTCTGCTCCTAATGCATATACAATCGGTTTATGAAAAAGTAATACAATAACCAGCAGCACCAGGCTTACAGCAACTCCTACCACTGCAAGAAAAGTAAAGTTCTCGCATGCTCCCTTTTCATCTCCCTCACCCATTTTTCTTGCTACCACTGCACTTCCACCGGTTGCTAACATAACACCGATTGCAATGAGAATACAAATAACCGGCCATACAATATTGACCGCAGAAAGAGCACTTTCTCCTACCAGTCTTGACACAAAGATTCCATCTATGATTGTATACAATGACATAAATACCATCATAATCATAGATGGCAATGCAAATTTCAATAAGGATAGTGTTTTAAAGTTCTGATTTAACGAATTCGACATGATAACCTCCTTGTCTTATGAATCACTATTTGCTATCATAAACTATATGGTAACCATATAGTCAAGGAGATTTTTTAATGAGTAGAAATGAATATCTGACCACCGGAGAAGTTGCCCGGATGATGGGCACTACAAAGAATACACTGTTTCACTACGACCAGCTTGGCATTTTTTCACCCGAAGCAAGAGGGGACAATGACTACCGCTACTACACCGTCCGCCAGATGGATGTGTTGGATGCTATTATCACGCTGCGGGAACTTGGCATGCCTCTGCCGGAAATCAAAGAATACATGGAACACCGAAGCCCGGAAAATTATGCCACACTTCTTACGAAGGAAAACGCTGTCATCGAACAGCAGATTCTTGCATTAAAAGAAAAGCAGAAATGGATTCAAAGACAGCAGAAACGAATTGAAACCAGCCTTACTACAAATTCGGATATCATCGAAGAAATTACGCTGCCAAGGTTTTATATTGCAGCCCACCCCATCAGTTCTTCCGATGATAAGACCATTTCCGTAAAAG
>ENA-ORNW01002287-ORNW01002287.1-human-gut-metagenome-genome-assembly--contig:-NODE-2287-length-12837-cov-2.545298_pt1 | contig 12837 bp, 10 predicted proteins | sample MGYA00242121_ERZ509034 | MGnify/ENA primary metagenome ERZ509034 (study PRJEB26280, sample SAMEA2338689) | human gut metagenome | biome: human gut; feature: human-associated habitat; material: faeces... | reverse complement strand
CGGCTGGCATTCGGCGCCAGGCTTATGAATGCCAGAAACATTTTTCTGTCCCCGGTTTATGAGGGGAAGGTGGAGACGGTTGACTTTAAGGATTCCTTTGGAAGGATCCGGATCCACCTTCTGCCCTTTGTGCGTCCTTTATCGGTACGCCATGCATTTCCCAAGGAGGCGGAAGGGATCGTTGATTATCAGACAGCTTTAAGGACTGCAGTGGAGCATATGGAGCTGCTAGAAGGAGGGCGGAATGTGCTTGCAGCTCATCAGTTTATCACAGGGGCTATGAGCTGTGAATCAGAAGAAGTGACTGTAGGGGGGCTGGACAATGGGGACGCCTCCCTCTTTGATGCGTTTGACTATGTGGCCTTAGGCCATATCCACAGCCCTCAGAGTGTGGGGCGCAAAGAGGTGCGCTACTGCGGTACGCCTCTTAAGTATTCCTTTTCTGAAGTATCCCAGGAGAAATCCATTACCGTGGTTGAATTGGAAGAAAAAGGAAATGTGCAGATAAAAACTCTTCCTCTCATACCGCTGCGTGATATGAGAAAGATACGCGGTACGTATATGGAGGTAACGGATCGGGCTTTTTATGAGGGAACCGATCAGCAGGATTATATCCAGGTGACTCTTACAGATGAGGAGGATATACCGGATGGTCTCCAGAAGCTGCGTACCATTTACCCTAATATTATGCGCCTGGAATACGATAACCGCCGTACCAGAAAAGACGCAGAGATAAGAGAATGGGAAAAGCAGGAAGAGCTCTCGGAGCTGGAGTTGTTTTCGCGGTTTTATGAGCAGCAGAACAATCAGCCCATGAGTTCGGAGCAGGAAGCGTTTGTCAAACATATTATGGAAGAGATAAAGGAATAGAGGATGAAACCGGAAAAGCTGATCATAAGCGCCTTTGGGCCTTATGCGGAGGAAATTGAAATTGATTTTGAAAAGCTGGGAGACAGGGGCCTGTTTTTGATCACAGGAGATACGGGGGCCGGGAAAACGACGATTTTCGATGCCATTTCCTTTGCCTTGTACGGAGAAGCCAGCGGAGAGATCAGAGAAGCGGGAATGTTTCGAAGCAAATATGCATCAGAGCAGACGCCCACATTTGCAGAGCTGACTTTTTCTATTCAGGAAAAGAGATACCGTGTCCGACGTAATCCGGAGTATCTGCGTCCAAAAGGGAGAGGGACCGGCTTTACTGTTCAGAAAAGTGATGCGGAACTGATCTTTTTTGACGGCCGTCCGCCAATCGTAAAGAATAAGGAGGTCACAAAGGCTGTCACAGAACTTTTGGGGCTGGACTACCGCCAGTTCACTCAGATTGCCATGATCGCCCAGGGAGATTTTCAAAAGCTTCTCTTAGCCGGAACCGCAGAGCGGTCAGAGATTTTCAGGCGTATTTTTCATACAGAGCCTTGTCAGGAACTTCAAAATCGTTTGAAATATGCAGTAAAAGAACGCTGGAAGGACTATGATGAGATGCGGCGCAGTATCAGTCAGTATCTGGACGGAGTACAGTGCGGATGTGCGCCGGAAATTGACGCAGAATTTAAGACTCTGAAAAAAGAACATTTTGACGGAAAAGCCGTCCGCGGCATGGAACTTTTGAGCCGGCTTCTGGAGATGGATAAGAACAGCCTGTTTCAGCTGGATAAGGAGATCAGAGGACTGGAGGAAGAAATCCAGGAACAGGATCAGCTTCTGGGAAAAGCAGAACAGAGGCGCAGGCTGGTACAGGAGTTAAAGCTTAGGGAAACAGAAGAAAGGGAACTGGCTCCGGTTCTGGAGGAACGTGCCGTGCAGCTTAAGGAAGCAGAAGAAAGGACAGTTTACTGCAAAGCGCTTGATGAAAAGATACGGAAGGGAATGGGGCAGTTAGAGCAGTTTACGGCGCTTTCTGGTCTGAAGAAGGAACTTAAGGATAAGGAAAGCAGTCTGCAAAAGATCCAGGAAGAGTATGGGCTTTGCAGGAAGCAGGAAGAGCTTTTGGAAGAAGAAATCCAAAAAGGGAAAAACAGGCAGGAAGCGCTTGCGGGAGCAGAAGCAAGGCGGGAGCAGTTAGCCTACGAAACAGAGCGAACGACGGCCAGAAAAACAGAACTGGTAAGCTGCGGGAAGCGGTATTTCCAGCTGTTGGAGGCCGGGAAGCAGGAGCAGGAGGCAATCCGTCTGGATGAGGAGGCATTAAAGGAACAGGAAGCAGCTCTTGCAAAGGGACAGGAAAAAATCGACAGCCTGATGGACCGGGATGTGCTTTTAGTGAAAAAAACAGAGGAAGCAAGAGGATTAAAGCAGTTAGATCAGGTCTGTGGCCGCTGGAAGGAAAAAGAGGAAACGCTTTTAAAGATTCAGGAACAGTACCGTCTGGCAAGTGTGGAAAAATCCCGTCTCAGACAGGAGTATGACCAGTTTGAGCAGCTCTTTTTGGATGCACAGGCGGGGATTTTGGCAGATCATTTAAAAGAAGGGGAGAGATGTCCGGTCTGCGGCTCTCTTCATCATCCGGCGCCTGCCATAAGGCCTGAACGGGTTCCGGAAAAGACAGAATTGGAGCAGAAAAAAGCCAGGCTGAGCCAGGCTGAGGATCGGGTTCGGGCGCTTTGCGCAGAGGCAGAGCATGGAAAACGGGAATGTGCAGAGCTTGGCAAGAGCATCCGGTCTGGTCTGGGAACGGAGGAGACGGATATAAGACCGGAGCAGGCGGGGCAGATCCTGAAACTTCGTATCGCAGCGCTTTCCGGACAGATCGCTCAGATTTCAGAGGAAATTGTCCTGCGAAAAAAACTTGGGAGGCTGCAGGAACAGGAACAAAGAAGGTGGAAGGAAAGCCAGGAACAGTATCAGAACCGTCTGCGCCGAATGGAGGTAATACGGACGCAGAAGGAACAGGCCTTACAGGATATCCAAACAGCTCTGGGACGGGAAGAAGAGGAGGCTTATATTCTTACGGCTTTGAAACAGGCTGTCCAGAGCCTGGAAGCAGAACTCAAAGGACTGAAAGAGAAAACAGCCTCCAATCAGGCGCTTGTTCAGGAATTTATTTCTCTCAGGCAGATCCTTTTGCAGAAGGAACAGGCACTTTCAGCCTGCAGGGAAAGGATCAGCCGGCTGAGAGCGGAAGAAGCCTCCCTGAAAGCCAAAATGGATTCTCTGAGGGAGCAGGAAAAAGAGAAGAACGAGCATCTGGAAGACTGGAAAGAAGAGACGCTCTCTGTACAGATTGAAAGCTGGCGCAGGGAAAAGTCCGGACTGGAAAAGTCCTATGAGCAGGTAGCCGAAGCATTTCGGGAATGTAATACCAGGTTTACAGCCTTACAGTCTGCCGTTTCCACGCTGAGAGAGCAAAATAAGGAAGCAGAGCTGCTTTCTGAGCCGGAAATTCTGGCCTGTAAAGCCGTACTTTCTGAAAAAAAAGAGAAAAAAGCCGCACAGCGGAGCCAGCTGTATGCGGAAATGGAGAATAACCGCCGTATTTTTAATGCAGTTCAGGGGAAGGAAGCGAAGATGGCAGCTGCGGAACAGGAGTATGTGTGGATGAAGGCTCTGGCCGATACAGCGGGAGGAACATTAAGCGGAAAGCCGAAAATCGAATTTGAAACCTATGTCCAGACCGCGTTTTTTGACCGTATCCTGCGAAGGGCGAATCTCCGCCTGATGACTATGAGCAGCGGTCAGTATGAATTAAAGCGTCAGGCGGCAGGAGAAAATAAAAAAGAAAAGGCAGGACTGGAATTAAATGTCATTGACCATTATAATGGAAGTGAACGCAGTGTGAAAACACTCTCCGGCGGAGAAACTTTCCAGGCATCTTTGTCCCTGGCTTTGGGGCTGGCAGATGAGATACAGTCAAATGCCGGAGGAATCCGCCTGGACGCTATGTTCGTGGATGAGGGCTTTGGCTCTCTGGATGAGGAAGCTCTAAACCAGGCTATGAAGGCTCTCTACAGTCTGGCAGAAGGGCAGCGGATGGTGGGGATTATTTCCCATGTATCTGAATTAAAAGAGAGGATCAGCCGAAGGATTACTGTAACTAAAAACCGCAAAACAGGCGGTGTGGGAAGCACAGTCCAGGTGAGCGGAGAATCATAAAAGAAAAAGGGGTAATTTAAGATGGATCAAACAAAGAAGAAACTGGCGTTACTGGGAAATGGATATCTGTCCGGGATTGTAGTCGAGGCGTATAATATGGGACTGCTTGAGGGCTATAAACTTACCGGTATCCTGGGACGGACAAAGGAGAAAACAGAGGCGCTGGCTGCAAAGGCAGGCTGCAGAGCCTGCAGCACCATTGAAGAGCTGATGGAGGACAAGCCGGATTATGTGGCAGAAGCTGCGTCTGTAAAATCCATTAAAGACTATGCCAAAACCATTCTCTGTCAGGGAGCCAGCCTGGTCGTTCTTTCCATCGGAGCATTTGCAGACCAGGAATTTTATGGGCAGGCAAAAAACTGTGCTATGGAGCACGGCACCAGGATTTATCTGGCATCCGGAGCGGTAGGCGGCTTTGATGTGCTTCGCACCACATCTTTGATGGCCCTGGCACAGAAGATGAAGGCAGAGGGGCTGTCTGCTTCTGAGGCCGGAAGTCTGGACGGTTATCTTACAGCCGGAATTTCTACCAGAAAAGGGCCGGCATCCCTGATGGGAACACCGGTCTTTAAAGATCATTTCATGACAGATCCAGAAGAAGCGGCTGCTTTTTCCGGCAGCGCGAAGGAGGCTATCGGTCTTCTGCCGACCAAGGTAAATGTGGCGGTCGCTTCCTCTCTTGCTACAGCAGGCCCGGATGAAACTACAGTGGATATCACCAGTGTTCCCGGTATGGCAGGAGACGACCACAAAATTACGGCAAAGATCGGCGGTCCGGATGAGGTAGAGGCAGTAGTAGATATCTATTCCCGTACCAGCGCCATTGCAGGATGGAGCACCGTAGCCGTGCTGAGAAATATCCTGTCACCTGTTGTATTTTAACCGACGTTATATTTAAGATGATAATATCCGAAAATGGATTATAAGAAAGGAGATAGAAATGTTTCGTAAACTGACTGCCATTGAACCGGTCAGCCTGGAGGACTGGGCGGAGGAAAAGCTTCATACCTATGCAGAAGAAGTTGTATTATACAGAGATATCCCTGAAAATGATGAGGAGATCATCCGGCGCATCGGTGATTCAGATGCGGTTTTAGTAAGCTATACCACAAGGATTGGACGGAATGTGATTGAGGTATGTCCACAGATCCGTTATATCGGTATGTGCTGCAGCCTTTATTCAGAGGAGAGCGCCAATGTAGATATTGCCTGCGCCAGAGAGAGAGGAATCCGTGTACTGGGCATCCGGGATTACGGAGACCGGGGCGTGGTAGAATTTGTTTTAAGCGAGCTGGTGCGGTTCCTTCACGGGTTTGACCGCCCCATGCTCTATGACATCCCTACGGAGATTACCGGTTTAAAGGCTGGTATCATCGGCCTTGGTGTTTCCGGAACCATGATTGCAGAGGCGCTGCAGTTTATGGGAGCGGAGGTTTCCTATTTCAGCCGTACCCGCAAGCCGGAAAAGGAGGCAGCAGGCTTTGCCTACCGTCCGTTAAAGGAGCTTTTGGCAGAAAGCCAGGTGGTATTTGCCTGTCTGAATAAAAATGTGATCCTGCTTCACAAAGAGGAATTTGACGCTTTGGGAAAGGGAAAGCTTCTCTTTAACACATCCATTGGGCCGGCTCATGAGGTGGAGGCGCTGGCAGAATGGCTGGATCATGAGGGCGGTTATTTTATCTGCGACACCGCAGGAGCCCTTGGAGATACAGAAGGCATTTTAAAGGATCATCCAAACGTTATCTGCGCAGGAGTTTCTGCTGGAAGAACCAGACAGGCCTTTGGCCTTTTAAGCGAAAAGGTACTGGATAATATTGAAACCTGTTTAAGAGGAATGGAAGCATGAAAGCGCTGGTAATTGCTGAAAAGCCTTCTGTGGCCCGTGACATTGCCCGCGTGCTGAAATGCGGAAAAAATATAAATGGAGCCATTGAGGGAGAACGCTATGTAGTAACCTGGGGGCTGGGCCATCTGGTGGAACTGGCGGATCCGGAGAGCTACGACGCCCGCTATAAGGAGTGGAGGATGGAGGATCTTCCCATGATTCCCGATCCTTTTAAGCTGGAAGTGATCAAACAGACCGGAAAGCAGTATCAGGCAGTAAAATCCCAGCTTCACCGGAAGGATATTTCCCAGGTGATCATTGCCACAGATGCGGGACGGGAAGGAGAGCTGGTAGCGAGGCTGATTCTTAAAAAGGCGGGAAGCCGTCTGCCGATTAAGCGGCTTTGGATCTCATCCGTTACGGATAAGGCGATTAAAGAGGGATTTGCCTCCTTAAAAGACGGAAAAGAGTATGAATCCCTCCGGGACGCCGCATTGTGCAGAGCCGAGGCAGACTGGCTGGTTGGGATCAACAGCACCAGGGCATTGACCTGCAAATATAATGCTCAGTTATCCTGCGGACGGGTGCAGACGCCTACATTAGCCATGATTGCAGCCAGAGAGGAGCGGATCAGAGCCTTTGTGCCGAAACCTTATTATGGAATGAAAGCCAGGGTTCAGGGGATTTCCCTTACCTGGCAGGATAAGGCAGCATCCAGCAGCAGTTCCTTTGACCGGGCGCGGATAGAGGGACTTTTGTCCTCTCTTAAAAATGAGTCTGCCCAGGCAGAGCAGATCAAAAGAACGCCCAAAAAGAAGCAGCCGCCGCTTTTATATGATCTGACAGAGCTTCAGAGAGACGCCAATAAACAGTATAATTATACAGCCAAGGAAACCTTAAACATCATGCAGCGGCTGTATGAGAATCATAAGGTACTGACGTACCCCAGAACGGATTCCAGATATTTGAGCCAGGACATTGTCCCAACGATAAAGGAGCGCTTAAAAGCCTGCTCTGTAGGGCCATACCGAAAGATCGCAGGGACTATGATCAACCGTCCTCTTGCCCAGAAGATGGCTTTTGTGGATAACTCAAAGGTTTCAGATCACCATGCCATCATTCCCACAGAACAGTTTGTCCAGCTGGATCACATGACCGTAGATGAGCGACGGATCTACGATCTGGTTGTCCGCCGCTTTCTGGCGGTGCTGTATCCGCCCTGCGAGTATGAGCAGACAGAGGTAACGGTACGGATCGGCAGCGAGCGCTTTACAGCCAGGGCCAATGTGGTTACCCAGACGGGCTGGAAGGCAGCGTATGAGGGACAGAGCGGCTCATGGGAGGAAGATGAGAGCACGGAGGCAGCAGAAAGCAGCGCAGACAGCCAGAAACTTTTGAGCCTGAAGGAAGGAGATGTCCTGAAGGGAGTAGTTCTTGCCATGACGGAGGGAAAGACAAAGCCTCCTGCGCCCTTTAATGAGGCCAGCCTTCTGTCTGCCATGGAAAATCCGGCTGCTTATATGGAGTCAAAGGATAAGGCTATGGCAAAAACGCTGGGAGAGACAGGGGGACTTGGCACGGTAGCGACCCGTGCAGATATCATCGAAAAGCTTTTTTCCAGTTTTTTACTTGAAAAGCGGGGAAAGGATATTTTCCTCACTTCCAAGGCAAAACAGCTCTTAGAGCTGGTGCCGGAGGACTTAAAAAAACCGGAGCTTACCGCCCAGTGGGAGATGAAGCTTTCAGCCATTGCAAAGGGAGACTTAAAGCGGGATGCATTTATGGAAGAAATCCGTGACTACTGTAAGGAACTTCTGGGGCAGATTAAAACAGGAGAAGGGCAGTTTCGCCATGATAACCTGACCAATACCAAATGTCCGGTCTGCGGAAAACGGATGCTTTCTGTAAAGGGAAAAAACAGCCAGATGCTGGTTTGCCAGGACCGGGCCTGCGGTCACAGAGAGACTGTCTCCCGAACCTCCAATGCCCGCTGCCCTGTATGCCATAAAAAAATGGAGCTGCGGGGAAAGGGAGAGGGACAGATTTTCGTATGCAGCTGCGGTCACAAGGAGAAGCTGTCTGCTTTTAAGGACCGGAGAAAGAAAGAAGGAGCCGGCGTATCCAAAAAGGATGTGGCCCGCTACTTAAACCAGCAGAAAAAAGAAGAAACGGAACCATTAAACAATGCGTTTGCCGCGGCGCTTGCAGGGCTTAAGGTGGATCCGTAACATGTCCGGAAGGAAAAGAAAGAGGGAACAATATGGAACGAAGGATTGATCTGGCGGAAATTTCCGATGGAAAGCTTTACGGGGCAGAGGATATGGTAAAGGCGGACTGCGGAGACTGTGAGGGCTGCTCTGCCTGCTGTCAGGGCATGGGGGATTCCATTCTGCTGGATCCTTATGATATCTGCCGCCTGTCAGAGGGGCTTGGAAAAAGCTTTGAGGAGCTGATGAAGGAGGCTGTGGGTCTTAAAATGGCAGACGGACTGATCCTTCCGTATTTAAAGATGACGGGGGAGAAAGAGGCCTGTTCCTTTTTAAACTCAGAAGGCCGGTGTTCCATTCATACATTCCGGCCAGGCTTCTGCCGTCTCTTTCCTCTGGGCCGTCTTTATGAAAACGGAAGCTTCCGGTATTTTCTCCAGATCCATGAGTGCAGGAAGGAAAATCGGACAAAGGTACGGGTACGCAAATGGCTGGATACGCCTGATTTTGCGGCCTATGAGCAGTTTATCAGTGACTGGCACTACATGACAAAGGAATTGGGAGAAAGGATCCGTTCTTTGGGAGCAGAAGGGCAGGAGAAATCAAAAAAAATCTGTCTTTATGTGCTGAACCGGTTTTACATGGAGCCGTATGGAGAAACAAAAGGGTTTTATGAGGAATTTTACAGGCGGTTAGAACAGGCAAAAAAGGATTTGGAACTTAAAAACACCATGTACGTGCAGGAAAGGATAAAACAGGGATGAGAGAAAATATGAAGGAATTTACAGGGGGAATTGTGAAGACCCTTCTGTTTATCGGCCTTGTGATGTTCTTCTGTCCGGCCGTTGTATTTCTGGGGCTTTTTGCAGCGTCAAAGCTGGGGCTTACCACCTCCAGGGTTCAGGTTCCTTTAAGCCATGTGGCGATTGACGGAGAAGAAATACCCATTCCCCTGCAGGGAAAGGTTACGGAGGGAAAAGGATGGGTGCTGAGAAATTCCAAAGGCCAATACACACTGACTCTGGACGGACTAAAGGCAGGCAGCCTGGAAAGAAAGACTCCGGCTCTTGAAATCCAGGGAGATCTTACCCTGGTTTTGAAAAAGGGGACAGAGAGCGAACTTTTAAGTGCAGACGCCGCCCTGAAAAAGGGGGCAGGTACTCTTACCATACGCGGAGAAGGAAGCTTAAGGCTTCAGGGAGAGACGGCCCTGGAGGGGGAGTGGAAGGAGGAAACGCTTAATCAGGATGAACCCTCTGCCTTGCGGATCGAAGGGGGGAAACTGGTATTTACCGGAGAGGAAACGGCTCTTTATGAGGATACCGTAGAGCTTGCAGGCGGGGAGATACAGATTCAGTGTCTGAATGGAAAGGGAACAGGGATCAGGGCCCATACATTGGACGACCGTCACTTTTCAGGAAGTTTGGAAATGGAGGAATCAGAAGAATGAAGCTGACGATATTGTGCTATGACAAATGCAGTACCTGTAAAAAAGCCTTAAACTGGCTGGATGAAAAGGGGATTTCCTATGAAAAAAGACCCATTAAGGAACAGAATCCCTCAAAGGAGGAACTGGCTGTCTGGCATAAGAAAAGCGGCCTTCCCTTAAAGCGCTTTTTCAATACCAGCGGGAATCTGTATAAGGAGCTGGGCCTTAAGGACAAGCTGCCCCAGATGACAGAGGAGGAGCAGCTGGAGCTTCTTGCATCTGATGGTATGCTTGTAAAACGCCCTCTGGCAGTTACAGACCAGTGGGCCTTCCCGGGTTTTCGGGAAAAGGAGTGGGAGGATCATCTGGCAGACTGAGCTGTAAGATGATCCAGGGATTCAAAACGATATCCCATTTCTTCCCATTTTGTCAGCAGTTCATCCAGAATCTGTCCATTGGTTTTTGATGTACTGTGAAGGAGAACCACAGCCCCCGGATGGATGCGGCCTAAAAGCTTTTCAAAGGCCTCTTCCTTCGAGGGCTGTTTGTTTTCATACCAGTCCACATAGGCCAGGCTCCAGAAAAAGGTCTGATATCCCATATCCTTTGCCATCTGCAGATTGCTTTCACTGTATTTTCCCTGAGGGGGGCGGTAGTATCGCTTCATTTTCTGTCCAGTGGTCTGTTCATAGAGGGTTTCCAGATCGGACAGCTCCTTCTGGAAGGCTTCTTTGCTGGAAATTTTTGACATATCGGGATGGTGATAGGTGTGATTCCCTACAATGTGGCCTTCCGATACCATCCGTTTTACCAGTTCGGGGCTTGTTTCCAGATAGTTTCCTACTAAAAAGAAGGCCGCCGGTGCATGATGCTTTTTCAGTGCATCCAGGATTGGTTCGGTGTTTCCGTTTTCATAGCCTGCATCAAAGGTGAGATAGATTACCTTTTCATCCGGATTTCCGGCATACCAGGCATGATACTGTTTTAAATATTCGGCAGAGGCATTCCCAACGGGTGTTTTTCCTTTTTCAGGAAAACCCAGACCCCAGTTTCCGTCTGCAGACGCTTCCAGATGATCCGAAGGGCCGAAAAATCCCGCTTCTGCCTGTCTGGCAGTCCACTGGCCGGCTCCGTAGGCCATCAAAAACAATACTCCTGTGAGTATGATTCCCCAGAATGAAAAATCCCAGGATCCATCATTTTTCATAATAACAAACAGCTCCCTGTATACGGTTAGTTCAGTATACAGGGAGCTTCGTTTTATTATGACTGGATTTCAGAGCGGGCCGGCAAAAAGCGGAAGGTGAGAATACACACAACCATGACAAGGACAGCGATGACGGTCCATCCCAGGCCGGCGGAATACAGCGGAAGGGAGTGGAAGATAGGGCTTAAAACTCCAAGATCCAGGCCAATGTTTTCAGCTGCATAGATAACGCTTATGAATCCTACAGAGCCGATGGTGCAGGGATAGATAAAGGGAATGTGTCCCAGCTTTGCATCACACAGTCCGAGCACGATCAGCATGATGGAAATGGGCTAAATCGCATCCAGTACAGGTACGGAAATGCTTAAGATCACATTGAGCCCCTGATTGCAGACCATAAAGGAAAAACCTGCGATCAGAAGAACCAGCTGGCGGTAGGACAGCCGGGAGGTAAGGGTTGAAAAATACTGGGAAATAGAGGTGATCAGTCCCACGCAGGTTGTCAGGCAGGCCAGCGTAAAGATAGCTGCCAGAAGGATGGCGCCCGTATCCCCGAAGAGCTGATGCACGATGCAGCGCAGAGTCCATGCGCCGTTTTCCTGAATCGGGAATACACCGGAAGAACTCATGCCCATATAAGCCAGGATCAGATAAACGCCGGCCAGGATAAGCCCCGCAAAAATACCGGTCATAACCGTATATTTCATCACGTCCGATTTACGGCTGATCCCCAGTCCTGTGATGGTGGTAGCAATTACAAGGCCGAAATTTAAGGCTGCAATCGTGTCCATAGTCAGATAGCCTTCCAGAAATCCCTTCACAAGAGGATTGGAAGCATAGCTTTCCTGCGGCTCTGCCACATGGACATTTCCCTTTAAAAGAAAGTTAAAAAATACAAAAAGCAGTAAAAATAACAGGCTTGGTGTTAAAAATTTTCCGATCCTCTCTACCAGCTTGTTTGGGGTAAGAGCCAGCCATCCTGCAATGAGGAAAAACACAAGGGAAAATCCAAGCATGAATAAGGACAGATTCGCTTCCTCAGGAAGATAGGGAGCCACTGCCATTTCAAAGGGAAGGGAGGCTGCTCTGGGGATACCAAGTCCGGGGCCGATGGAAAGGTAGATAAGAATGGTAAATACGATGGCAAATTTCGGATTAACCCTTCTAGCAAGCTTTTCCAGGCCGTCAAACTTCGCCACAACGATCACGCCCAAAACGGGAAGGGCTACAGCTGTGATCAGAAAGGCTGCAATGGCAAATGGGGTCTGGCTGCCTGCATTCTGTCCTAAAAATGGCGGGAATATCAGGTTGCCTGCCCCGAAAAACAGGGAAAAGAGCATAAAGCTCACCAGCAGGATTTGTTTCTTGTGTAGTTTCATAATAAAAAGCCTCCTTTAAAATAAAAAAATCGCCCTTATAAAAAGGACGATTAAAAACCGTGGTACCACCTTAATTCCTGAATGAAATCCAGCTCATCTCCGCATCCTCTAATGCGTATCACCTGTAACGTGGCTCTGCTCCGGCGCTCCTACTAAACTTCAGTTTGCTTCTCCAGGATGATTTCATCCGTCAGGTTCAACGACAGCTCACACCAGCCGCTGTCTCTCTGAAAAATCCGCTGAGGATTACTTGTTCCTATCAAATGAATTTTTTCTATGGCTGTATTATAGAATAAAAAATCAGAAATTACAATAGTTTCCAAAATTATTTTTCATCACAGACCTGGAAGATGATGAACTTGAGATAATAGGATTCGTCTGCCGCCCACAGGATCGGATGATCGGCGGCCTGGGTTCTGTATTCGATCTGGCGCAGCCGTTTGTGGACATTGGCAGCTGCTTCACGGATGGTTTTTGTGAAAAGCTCCGGATCCATAAAATGGGAGCAGGAGCAGGTGGCAAGGTATCCTCCGTCTTTTACCAGCTTCATGCCTCGGATATTGATTTCACGATAGCCCTTTACTGCATTTTTGATGGAACTTCTGGATTTGGTAAAGGCGGGAGGATCCAGAACTACCACATCAAAGCGTTCTCCTCTTTGCTCTAACTGCGGGAGAAGATCAAATACATCGGCGCACTGG
>ENA-ORNW01002276-ORNW01002276.1-human-gut-metagenome-genome-assembly--contig:-NODE-2276-length-12873-cov-3.431112_pt1 | contig 12873 bp, 10 predicted proteins | sample MGYA00242121_ERZ509034 | MGnify/ENA primary metagenome ERZ509034 (study PRJEB26280, sample SAMEA2338689) | human gut metagenome | biome: human gut; feature: human-associated habitat; material: faeces... | reverse complement strand
CGCAGGAAAAGCGGCTGGAATTGATGCCGGTCGCAAATAAATATGAGATCCATGAAGTGATCGATGCATGTAAATACTACTTTGAACAGACGGGCAGAAGAGTTACATTTGAGTACAGTTTAGTGGGAGGCGTGAATGACACGGACGAGGATGTAAGGAATCTGTGCAGACTGATCAAAGGCATCAACTGTCATGTAAACCTCATCCCGGTAAATCCGATCAAGGAGCGCGACTATGTGCAGCCGGATGTGAGAGTGACAACGGAATTTAAGAACAAACTGGAAAAAAACGGGATCAATGCAACCATCCGCAGGGAGATGGGAAGAGATATTGACGGAGCCTGTGGGCAGCTTCGAAAACGTTATATGGGAAGTTGACTTGTTCTTTTACAGTACGTGTGATAGAATAAAGTGCGTCGGACAGAGTCCGCGCAGATAACAATGATAAGTGAAGTTTATGAAACATTCCGCATGGAATGCACAGATGTAGCAGTAAGAAAGGCAGGAATTGGTAAATGAAGACGTTTTCCATGACACATATTGGAAGGCGACGTGAGATGAATCAGGATTATATGTATACGTCTGAGAACGCAGTAGGAAAGCTGCCGAACCTTTTTCTGGTTGCGGATGGCATGGGCGGTCACAAAGCAGGTGAGTATGCTTCCAGATTCACAGTAGAAAAGATTGTAGAGACGATTGAAACATCCGGACAGACAGAGCCGGTAGCAGCAATGAAGGAAGCTGTGGAGGCGGCAAACAGAGGTCTTTTGGAAGAGGCGGGCAGGGATGCCGCCAAGGCAGGAATGGGAACTACAGTGGTAGCTGCCACAGTGATCGGAGATCATCTGCATGTTGCCAATGTAGGGGACAGTCGTTTATACTTAATAAATCACGAAGCTATCAGGCAGATCACAAGGGATCATTCTCTGGTAGAAGAGATGGTCCGTTTAGGAGAGATGGATAAAGCGGATGCGAAAGATCATCCGGATAAGAACATCATCACACGGGCGGTGGGCGTTGTTCCCGAGTTGTCCGTGGATTTTTTTGAGGTTGAGTTAAAGCCGGGAGACACAGTTTTAATGTGCTCGGATGGTCTGACGAACATGATCGAGGATGAAGAGATCAAAAAGATCGTGCTCGGACAGAGAGATATTGTTGAGAAAGCAGAAAAATTAATAGATACTGCCAATGAGAATGGCGGAAAAGATAATATTACGGTTGTGTTGATAGAACCATTTTCTGATGAGGTGAAGGAATGTTAACGGAAGGTATGTTTGTTGGAGATCGTTATGAGATCGTAAACAAGATAGGAACTGGCGGAATGTCAGATGTATACAAAGCGAAAGATCATACACTTGGACGTTTTGTAGCGATTAAAGTATTGAAACCGGAATTTTCGGAGGATGTCAATTTTGTGACAAAGTTCCGCACGGAAGCCCAGTCGGCGGCCGGATTAGAACATCCGAATATTGTAAACATCTATGATGTAGGCAGCGAAAATGGCATGCATTACATCGTGATGGAGTATGTGGAAGGAATCACTTTAAAAACTTATATTGAGAAAAAAGGACAGCTCACATTCAAGGAGGCTGTCAGCATTGCAATCCAGGTGGGAAGAGGTATTGAGGCTGCCCATAACAAAGGCATTATCCACCGGGATATCAAGCCGCAGAACATCATTATCTCCACAGAGGGAAAAGTAAAAGTCACAGACTTTGGTATCGCAAGAGCCGCAACATCCAACACGATCAGTTCCGATGTGATGGGATCTGTTCATTACGCATCCCCGGAGCAGGCGAGAAACGGCTTTGTGGATGGCAAGAGTGACATTTATTCCCTTGGTATCGTAATGTATGAGATGGTGACCGGAAGAGTACCGTTTGACGGAGATACGACCGTTGCGGTGGCGATCCAGCATCTGCAGGAGGAGATCGTTCCACCAAGTGCTTACGCACCAAATCTTCCTATCAGTATGGAAAAGATCATCTTAAAATGTACGCAGAAGAATCCGGACAGACGCTATGAGTCCATGACAGCGCTGCTTGCAGATTTAAGAAAAGCGTTGATCAGCCCAAATGAAGACTTCGTTGTGATCGCACCGGTTTCCCAGGAGAAGACACGTGTGATCGGGGAAGAAGAGATCAATAAGATCAAACAGGAAACAAGCAATATTTATCTCAGCGATGAGGATGTTGTATCACATAATCAGAATCACAGAGACAAATTTGAAAAGCGTGACCGCTTCGAAGAGGATGACGAGGATGACGAAGAGGCATATGATGATGATGATCTCGAAGAGATGAATCCGAAAATGGATAAGGCGATCACGATCATGGGGATTGCTGCCGGTGTCATCATTGTCGCACTGATCATTTTTATCCTGGTAAGCTTCTTCGGAGATTTTAAATTCGGAGGATCTTCCAACAAAGCAAACACTGAGACATCCGAAACCCAGACAGACGGAATCGAAGTGCCGGATCTGAAAGGTCTTACCTTCGATGAGGCAAAAGAACAGCTCAATGCAAAAGGTCTCGGAATCAAGAAGAATGCGGGAACCGTTGCATCTGACCAATATGGCGAGGGACAGATCGTAAGCCAGACACCGGATGCACTGACAAAGGCAGAGGCGAACACAACAGTGGAAGTTACCTTAAGCAGCGGAAAAGGAGAGGTTTCCGTTCCTTCCGTGACAGGCATGGATGAGACAACTGCTTACAATACACTGACAAATTCAGGATTTACTCCGGTAAAAGATTATGCATACAGTGCGGATGTCGCACAGGGAAATGTCATCGAACAGAGCCCAAATGCGGGATCGCTTGCAAAGTCAGGGGACAATGTCAAGATCGTGATCAGCCGTGGTGAAGAGCAGGCAGAGGCAACAAGTGTAGCAGTACCTGGCGTGACAGGACTTACCGAGGATGCAGCAAGATCTGCCATCCAGAATGTCGGTCTTGCCGTTGGTAATGTGTCAAGCGCCTACAGTGACAGCGTGGCAAGCGGACAGATCATTTCCCAGAGTCCGGTTGCAGATACAGCAGTGGATGCTGGAACCGCAGTTGATTTTGTGGTAAGTATGGGTGCAGAACCTGCACAGGAAGTAACGCCTACCACTTATAAGATCAATCTGAACATCAAAAAACCAAATAATGAATCCGTGGCAGCAGCCAATATTTATCTGTATGATGGAGCAGACGGAACAGGTAATATCTTAGAGCAGTGGACGAACCAGTCTATCTCCTTATTCGGGGAGGAAGGTCTCAGCATTTCCAAATCCGGAATGTTAGCATCCAGCGGTTCATTAAAGATTGACTGGCTTGGAGCAGATGGACAGCAGCTTGGATCATCCCAGATCGTGTCTCCAATCTCATTCAAGGCAGAATAATAACAAAAGGTAATATATGCAGGGAAAGATTGTAAAAGGAATTTCCGGGTTCTACTACGTTCATGTAGGAGAACCCGGAATTTATGAATGTAAGGCAAAAGGTGCGTTCCGCAATCAGAAGATCAAACCGTTGGTCGGAGATGATGTGGAGATTGCGATTGTTGACGAAGAAACAAAAAAAGGAAACATTGAAAAAATCCTGCCGCGGAAAAATGAACTGATCCGCCCGGCAGTTGCGAATATCGATCTGGCGCTGATTATTTTTGCAGCGGCAAAACCGCAGCCAAACTTTAATCTGTTAGACCGTTTTCTGATCATGATGGAATATCAGGATGTTCCTGTGACAATCTGTTTTAACAAAAAAGATCTGTTAGAAGAACAGGCGATTGAGGAATTTGCGGGTGTATACAAAAAGTGTGGCTATTCCGTTCTCTATACCAGCGCGGAAAAAGAAGAAGGAATCCGTGAACTGCATGAACTGTTAGATGGCAAGACAACAGCGGTCGCGGGACCTTCCGGCGTTGGAAAATCATCACTGGTCAACCGTCTCCAGCCAAATGTGCAGATGGAGACCGGAAGTATCAGCAGAAAGATTGAGCGTGGAAAGCATACGACGCGCCATTCGGAGATCATACCGATCGCGGCAGACACATACATTATGGATACACCGGGATTCAGTACACTATATATTCCGGGATTTGAGAAAGAAGATCTGCAGAATTTCTATCCGGAATTCAAAGAGTATGAGCCATATTGCAGATTCAAGGGATGCAGCCATATCAGCGAGCCGGACTGCGGTGTGAAAGAAGCACTGGCAGAAGGAAAGATCAGCCCATTGCGCTACGAGAACTATAAGCTGCTCTATGAAGAATTGAAAGATGTAAAAAAATATTAGAAAAGATATTAAAATATCATTTTGCATGAGAATTATGTTTTCAAAATTACTTTGGAGGAAAAAGTTATGAATTGTTTATCACCATCCATTTTATCCGCAGATTTTGCAAATCTGGGAGAACAGGTGAGAATGTTGGATGAGGCAGGCGCACAGTATGTACATATTGATGTGATGGATGGAATGTTTGTGCCAAGCATTTCATTTGGTATGCCGGTCATCAAGAGTATCAGAGAGTGCAGCGACCGTATTTTTGATGTGCATCTGATGATCGAGGAACCGGGAAGATATATTGATGATCTCGCAGAAGTGGGAGCGGATCTCATCACAGTACACGCCGAGGCGTGTAAACACTTGGACCGCACGATTGAGGCAATCAAAGAAAAGGGACTGCTTGCAGGTGTGGCATTAAATCCGGCAACTCCGTTGTCTGCGATTGAATGGATACTTCCAAAGGTTGACATGGTGCTGATCATGTCTGTCAACCCGGGATTTGGAGGACAGAAGCTGATTCCTTACACCGTTGAAAAAGTTAGGGCGTTAAAGAAAATGATCGATGAGAAGGGTCTTAAGATCGACATTGAGGTAGACGGCGGCGTGAACCTTGAAAATGTGACAGAAGTCATGGATGCCGGTGCCAACATTATCGTGGCTGGCAGTGCAGTGTTCAAGGGCGATATTTCTGAGAATGTGGAACGTTTTTTAGATGTATTAAAGGAGTAGTATGAGACATTGCATCATTGTGGTAGGCGGATATATCAATGACATTTTTGCAAAAGAGTTCATAGAAAAAGAAAGACCGGAGCTTTGCATTGCGGCAGATTCCGGGATGAACTTTTTCTATCGGAATAAGTTGACCCCGGATTGGATCATCGGAGATTTCGATTCAGCATCCAGTGAGGCATTAGATTATTTCGGCGGACAGCCTGATATTTCATGGATCAGGTTAAACCCGGTCAAAGACGATACGGACACGGAATCGGCGATCCGGAAAGCAATTGCGCTTGGAGCAGAGAAAATTACGCTGCTGGGAGCAACCGGAACAAGAATCGATCATCTGCTTGGAAATATTGAACTTCTGGGGATCGGACTGCAAAATCATATTCCAATCCAGATTGTGGATGAGAGAAACAGAATCCGCATGATCGGGGCAGGAATCACGCTTGAGAAGGAAAAACAGTTTGGAAAGTTTGTATCCCTGATCCCTTATACGAACGTAGTAAAAGGTCTTACGCTGACCGGTTTCAAGTATCCTCTGGATCATTATGATTTCAAGGGCTTTTGTTCGCTCGGTGTGAGCAACGAGATCATTGCAGAAAGTGCAGAGATAGCCTTTGAAGAGGGAATACTGATCGTGATCGAGGCGAGAGACTGAGGATAGCCTGATTGCTGATAACAATAAAACAACAAAAATTGATTTTAAGGTTTAAAAAATGAGGCTGATATGGTATAATACAAGACTGTATCAGACTCTTTTTGCTTGCGAAGCAGAAGGAAATTCATTTTACAAACAAAGATTGAAAAGAAAGAAAAATCAGGTGTAGTAAAATAACATAGAAAGGCGAAAACCCTTGAAAACAAAGGATTTTCAGACAGGTATATTAAGATATGAAACTTGGAATCGTCGGACTTCCAAACGTCGGAAAGTCTACATTATTTAATTCCCTGACCAAAGCAGGTGCTTTATCTGCAAACTATCCATTCGCAACGATTGATCCGAACGTCGGAATCGTTTCCGTACCGGATGAGAGAATCGTAAAACTCGGTGAACTTTATCATACCAAGAAGGTAACACCGGCTACCATCGAATTTGTGGATATTGCAGGACTTGTAAAGGGAGCCAGCAAGGGCGAGGGTCTTGGAAACCAGTTTCTTGCAAACATTCGTGAAGTGGATGCTATCGTACATGTAGTACGTTGTTTTGAGGATACCAATATTATCCATGTGGATGGATCTATTGATCCGGCAAGAGATATTGAGACCATCAATCTGGAACTGATCTTTTCTGATATTGAGATTCTTGACAGAAGAATTGCAAAGATTTCCAAACAGGCAAGAATGGACAAGACACTTGCAAAAGAACTGGAGCTTGTAGAGGCAATCAAAGCACATCTGGAAGCCGGTAAGATGGCAAGATCTTTTGAAGTGCCGGATGATGAAGATGCGGAAATCTGGTTCAAAGGCTATAACCTTCTGACTGCAAAACCGACCATTTACGCAGCAAATGTTGCAGAGGATGATCTTGCAGATGACGGGGCATCCAATCCACACGTTGCAAAAGTGAGAGAGATGGCAAAGGAAGAGGGCGCAGAAGTATTTGTGATCTGTGCACAGATTGAACAGGAACTTGCAGAACTCGATGAAGATGAGAAAAAGGAATATTTAGATGACCTTGGAGTGACCTCAAGCGGACTTGATAAACTGGTAGCTGCAAGCTACAGCCTGCTTGGTCTTATCAGTTTCCTTACAGCAGGAGAAGATGAGTGCCGTGCTTGGACGATTAAGAAAGGCACAAAAGCACCACAGGCAGCAGGTAAGATCCACACAGACTTTGAGCGCGGATTTATCAAGGCTGAGGTTGTAAATTATCAGGATCTTTTAGATAATGGAAGTCTTGCAGCAGCCCGTGAAAAAGGAATTGTAGGCATGGAAGGAAAAGAGTACGTGGTCAAAGACGGAGACGTTATTTTGTTCCGCTTTAATGTATAAGAGATAAAAAAACGCATATCATTTTTCGAGGGAATGTTTCGGAGAATGGTATGCGCTTTTGTGACTTGACAGAAAAAGAAGTGATAAACGTCTGTGACTGCAAATGCCTTGGAAATGTCCATGATCTTGATATTGACGAATGTGATGGAAGGATACGGGCGTTGATCGTTCCGGGACCCGGAAAATGGTTCGGCTGTTTTTGCAGGGAGTTCGAACTGTTTATTCCGTGGTGTAAGATCGTCAGAATCGGACCGGACATTATTTTAGTTGATATTGATGAGAAAGAGGCAAAACACAAGGTTTAAAGAGAAGAAAACAGGAGAGACTATGTTAGATCAGAGTGTATTTACAGAGACAATCCATGAGGTGGCAGAGATTATCCGCACTTCTGCGACACCGTTATCAAAAGAAGAGATCTTAAGCTATTTCAAAGAGATGGAGTTAAACGAACAGCAGGAAAACATGGTTTTAGAGTTTCTGCTGACACCACATGAGGAGGAAGAAGCGGAAGAGGAAACGGAAGAGAACGAAGGCGGAGAGCAGGAAGCAGCAGACTGGCAGGAAACGTCAGATGCATCTGTGCTGGCGCAGAATGATCCTGACAAAAAAGAGGAAAAAAACGCAGAGCCGGATGTTTTACCGGAAACTAAGGTATTTCAGATGTATCTGGAGGAGATCAGCAGTCTTCCGGTATATTCTGGGAAGAAGCAGGAAGAAATGTATCAGAAACTTTTAGCAGGGGATGAGTCCGTGATCAATCCAATCTCTGACAGCTGGATGATAAAGGTGTTAGAGACCGCCAGAAAGCTTGCAGTGACCTCAGAGGGCTTTGAGGATGTCATTCAGGAAGGAAATATGGCACTTTTTTTAAAACTGACAGAACTTTGCGGATGTGAGGAAAAAACAGATGTTGAGGCAGAATTGCAGGGCGCAGTGGAGACAGCCATGAAATCATCCATTCTTGCGGAAGAAGGCGAGGATGAGGATGAGAAGGCTATGGTCGGTAAGCTGGCATTAGTCAACGAGGCAAAGAAGTATCTTGCAGAGGAGAAAGGCAGGGAAGCAACTGTACATGAACTTGCAGCATATACACAGTTGACAGAAGAGGAACTTTCTGATATCCTCTTATTGATCCAGAAAGCGGATCAGAAGGACAAATAGCATATAGAATCCAAAACCAATATTGGAGTGGACTTTTCTGGAGCAAAAGGCTCTATTTTTCGCCACACGACTGAATTGAACAGTTGTGTGGCATTTTTTTGCGCTAAAACAGATATTTCAGCGTATGTGAGTAAGATTAAATGACAGAAAGAAAACAGAGGAGAAAAAGAGAAGATGGATCAGGAATTTATGAAAGAAAAACCGGTAATGCCGCTGGTGATCTCCATGGCGCTGCCGATGACATTTTCCATGTTAGTGAATGCATTATATAATATCATAGACAGCTACTTTGTGGCGCAGATCAGTGAGGATGCGATGACAGCGTTATCGTTAGTATTTCCGTTACAGAATCTGGTCAATGCAGTGGTCATTGGTTTTGCTATCGGAATAAATGCTACGATGGCTTATTATCTTGGGGCACAGAAACAGCAGCTGGCAGATAAAACAGCATCGCTTGGCATGTTATTGAATATGCTGCATGGTCTGGTGCTGGCTGCCATCTGTATTGCAGTTATGCCAGCCTTTTTAGGGATGTTTACAAAACAGGTCGGAATTATCGGAATGGGGGTACAGTACTCGGATATTGTATTTTTATTTGCAGTGCCAAATGCGGCAGCGCTTTGTTTTGAAAAAATATTTCAGGCAGTTGGACGCATGAAAACATCTATGTTTTGTATGCTGCTTGGCTGTGTGACCAATATTGTGCTTGATCCACTGCTGATTTTTGGAATTGGGATTTTTCCTGCAATGGGAATCCGGGGAGCGGCACTTGCAACCGGAATCGGACAGATCGTGTCACTGGCAGGGTATCTGACCGCATATTACTGGAAACCGATTCCTGCCAAAGTGAAGGTCAGAAATATGAAGCCGGAGAAGCAGCTTTGCAAAAAAGTGTATTCTATCGGAATCCCTGCAACGTTAAGCCTTGCGCTGCCTTCAGTCCAGGTGTCTGCATTAAATGCGATACTGGCTGTTTATTCTGCAAGTTATGTTCTTGTATTGGGTGCTTATTTCAAATTACAGACATTTTTGTATCTGACTGGAAATGGTGTGGTACAGGGGATGCGTCCATTGATTGGATACAATTATGGAGCAGGAGAGTCAAAGAGAGTGAAAGAGATTTTTCGGTCAGCATTGTTCCTGATCGTAATAGTGATGGTGATCGGTACGATTCTCTGTATGGCAGTGCCACAGGCGCTGATCGGTCTGTTTACAGGAAATCCTGAGACAATCCGGCTAAGCAGGCAGGGAGGCACTCAGGCTCATCAGTATAGGATTTATCGTGTCATCGGTTTCCGTCACGGTATCCGGCGCTTTGGAGGGGCTTGGAAAAGGGAAGGAATCGTTAGTCATTTCATTACTGCGTTATATCGTGGTGATTTTGCCGCTGGCATTTATTTTAAGCCGCCTTTTTCAGGCGGCTGGTGTATGGCACGCGTTCTGGATCACGGAATTTGTTTCAGCAGTGATCTCATGGATCATATGCAAAAAAGAGATTTTTCAGTGAGGCACATCCAGCAATGTTTCAAACTGGTCGATCGGAACAGGTTTGGAATAAAAATAACCCTGATACCAGGTCGCACCAAATTGATGAATGTAGTCGCTTACCTCCTGATTTTCAATTCCCTCGATACAGGTTTCGGTATTGGTACGGTTTGCGTAATCAACGATCGACTGTACCATAGCCTGATTCTGTGGCTTTTGTTCAATATCTTTGATAAAACTCATATCGACTTTCAGCTCATCAACAGGTAATTCCAAAGCAAGACTTAGGGAGCTGTTACCGGTTCCAAAATCATCCAGTGCAATTTTAATCCCCTTTGAGTGAAAGAAATTGACTTCATTTTTCAGAAAAGTCACATCGAGATCCCGGCAGCGCTCAGTCAGTTCCAGACACAATTCCTCCGGTCTGGCTCCGGTTTCTTTTAAAATCGTCATGACAGAGTCACGAAATTCTTTTCGCGACAATTGAGCGGCAGAGATGTTGACGTTTACGAAAAAGTGTGGGATCTTATCACGAACCCTGCCAATATCCTTTAATGCGGTGCGTAAGATCCAGTTGCCGAGGTCAAAGATACATGGATCTTCCTCTAGCCACTCCATAAATATTCCTGGAGAGATGAGACCGTAGGGTTCTAATTCCCATCGTATCAGTGCTTCCATGCCACGGATCTTTCCGGTCTTTGTGTCTGCTATCGGCTGGTAGAACAGGCGGAATCCCTCAAAATGGCTGGGCGCAAACTGGTGGATCAGACCGATCAGCTCAAACTGTTTTTCGTTGTTGCCACAGATCTCATCGTTAAAAATGACGAGATCGCCATGATGTTCATAGCGTGAATGATTCTGCGCATAGGTCAGACGGCTGCGGACAGCATTCGTTTCTTTCATATAGGGTTCTAAGAAAATGGCTCCTGCAGAGATCTTGATCGGAATCCGTTTTCCATTCACTGTAATGGTGTTTGCCAGTGTATCCTCGATGAAAGCGAAAATGCTATGGAGCTCTGTTTTGGATACTTTGTCGAAAACAAGCACAAATTTCGCACCGGACAGGCGGTAGGCATAACCGATATTGCGTACCATGTGTAAAAGGCTTTGTGCCACTTTGTTCAGGATATTATCTGCAAAAGCTGCTCCATACATGACATTGATATGACTGAACTGATCCAGCCCGATCTTTAAGAGTGCGGAAAGACGTGTGTTATCTAGTAATTGTGTGATATGGCGGTTCAGTGCCGGTTCCGTATAGAGACCTGTGACAGAGTCCACTTCATCAGAAATTCCATAATTATCATAGCGGATAATGATGATAAAAGGCTGCTTTTGTTCATCATAAAGTACACGCGCCATGGCGTTGAAACGGTTGTAGGAATCGCCATCCTGAATCCGGTATTCCCATGCGGTATCCAGATTTTTACCGTCAACCCGTTCTTTAAAACCACGTTTGAAAGTGGCAACATCATCAGGATGGATCTTCCGGTTTGCCTTTTCCATGCCGCGGATCGTATAATTTTCTTTCATGCCAAAATAATCCATCGCCCGTTCGGACCACCAGGTGATTCCGGTCCGAAGGTTTGTGATGGAAAGATATGATTTTTTGGAAAGAGAGGCGATCGCTTTTATCATATCTGGAAAAAGCCGGTCGATCTCTTCCCAGAAAAGCTGTTCATGATTGTCAGTTTTATCGTTTTTCATTCATTTTCCCCGATTGACATACGCACGCATGTCTTTTCACAATGTACACGTAACCAATAACTAATAAAGCTATTTATGATTATAGCATAAAATAAATTAAATTTCGAGTTTTTTCGTATTAATTCAAAGTATCTTTTTTCAGGTTCTTATTTGCAGTTGAGAGCATGAGTTTAATACGGTTCAACTGGTTTACTTCACTTGCACCCGGATCGTAGTCGATCGCAACAATGTTGGAATCCGGATAGCGGTGCCGCAATTCCTTGATAACACCTTTTCCTACAACATGGTTCGGCAGGCAGGAAAATGGCTGTGTGCAGACAATGTTCGGAGTGCCGGTATGGATCAGTTCCAACATTTCTCCGGTTAAGAACCATCCTTCACCGGTCTGGTTACCTTCGGATACGATATCCCTTGCATATTTTGCAAGATCCTCAATGTGTGCAGGTGGAGTAAAATGTTTACTCTTCTTAAATTCATCAACCGCAGCAGAGCGCAGCCACTCAAAGAACCTGATGCCAAGGCGTCCGATACGTTTGGATTTCTGGCTGAAACCGAGGTTATCTGCCTTAAAGCCTGTGTTGTAGAAGCAGTAGAGCAGGAAGTCGGTAAGGTCAGGAACAACAGCTTCCGCACCTTCGGATTCTAACAGGTCTGCAAGATAGTTGTTGGCAGCCGGATGGAATTTCACCAAAATCTCACCGACTATGCCGACACGCGGCTTTTTAATATCAAGACGTGGGAGATTGTCAAAGTCACGGATGATCTCACGGCACATCTGCTTGTATTTTTTATGGGATAAAATCTTATCCTGTGTAATAAATGCAATGATCTTCTTTTTCCATTTTTCATGGAGTTCGTTGGCAGAACCGGGAACTGCTTCATAAGGTCTTGTGGCGTATAAACAGCGAAGGAAAATATCACCAAATTCCAGAGCGTAAAGTCCGTGCTGGATAAGCTTTGGAGTGAAAGTGAATCCCGGGTTGCTCTCTAAACCGCTCAAGTTGATGGAGATAACCGGAACATTCGGGTAGCCAGCCTTTTCCAGAGCACGGCGGATGAATCCGATGTAGTTACTTGCACGGCATCCGCCACCGGTCTGGGAGATTAAAATCGCAGTCTTATTCATATCGTATTTGCCGGATTTTACGGCAGCCATCAACTGGCCGACAACGATCAGGGACGGATAACAGGCATCGTTATTGACGAATTTTAATCCGACATCGACACATTCCCTTGCAGGAACATCCGGTACGACCAGATTGTATCCGGCAGCATTGAAAGCCGGCTCTAATAATTCAAAATGGATCGGTGACATCTGCGGGCAGAGAATCGTGTAATTCTTACGCATCTCTTTGGTAAATGCAACCTTTTTGATTGCGGAGGATTTGATCTCACGTTTATCCCCGCGCTTTTCTCGGACTCGGATCGCAGCAAGCAGTGATCTTACACGGATTCTTGCGGCACCTAAGTTGTTGACCTCGTCGATTTTAAGAACCGTACATATTTTATTGGAACTTGTCAAAATATCATTGACC
>ENA-ORNW01002273-ORNW01002273.1-human-gut-metagenome-genome-assembly--contig:-NODE-2273-length-12876-cov-10.114734_pt1 | contig 12876 bp, 15 predicted proteins | sample MGYA00242121_ERZ509034 | MGnify/ENA primary metagenome ERZ509034 (study PRJEB26280, sample SAMEA2338689) | human gut metagenome | biome: human gut; feature: human-associated habitat; material: faeces... | reverse complement strand
CCACCTTTATATTCAGAAAATATTCAATTTACTTCATATCTTCCACAGCAGCCTGTGCAGCGGTGAATGCGAAGTTTAACGTGTTGATTATCAAATAAAATCGTTAAGGGCTGGTCAACATCCGATATGCAGGTGTTCACACGTTATGCGCGTTCTGTACGTGGGCATTTAATCAGACAATCTTTTATGCTAAGATACTAACCATTTTTGGGGCATCAAGCGTAAAATCTGGTCAACATCTTTTGCTCTTGCTGTGCTATCTGCTTGTTGGTTCCAGTTCATTACGATTATTCACTTATCTATGGTAATCACGTCATATATGATCTAATTTTAAGTTCAACATTTATCGGTCAACATTACGTATCGCGAGCTATCTTCTTTGCAGAGCTTATGTGCAATAGGTATTTCAATTAAAAGAAAAGAACCTATGCCCAAACATATTCTGCAAATTTTGCTTGCAAAATTAACGATAATCCTCAATTATACCAAATCTTTTACACGCTTTTCTCGTTTTTCGTGCAAAATAAGTTTTCTTGATATAAACGAAGCTTGACGTGTCATTTATACGCCACAAACTACACATTATTTATATATAAGGGAGTTCGATTAAAAGAAAAGTTCCAGATTCAGACGATCTCCGAGTTTAGGTTTAAGTTTAGATGTTCTTATATATATAATAAGGAGGTAAACCTACATCATAGGTTTTTGAGTTTAAAATCTATGAGTTTAGAGCAACATGTATATATACATGGGCTAACGTAAACCTTAAACCGATCTTGCCATACAAGTTTACGCAGGACTTTCTACCCAACTTTCTCTTTTAACCGAAAAAAAAAGAAGAAGCAAGTTTATCTTGCTCCTCCCCTTCTTTATGTGTGAGTTCAATATCTTTTCTCGAAACGTTATTTTCCTGCCATTAGATACGAACAATACTTGCCAAGCAGGTTTGATAGTGGCAGATCATCCTTCAGGTAACGTTCTGCATCAAGTTTGAGCAGTCTTTCACGAATCTGCTTCTTTCCTTTGAACAAAGCACAAAGGTATGGAATGCCTTTTTCTTCCGTAATGGTCACATCGGCAAAGAACTGAGTCGGATCTTCGGCATCATAGACGATGGAATAGCTTGGACGCTTTGCTCCAGGTATGTCTATAACCAGAATGTTCTTTTCGATCAAGTCTTGAATATCACGAATGGCTGTGTCCTTCGAGCATTTTGCCAACGATGCCCATGTCTTTGAAGTTATCTTAGACTCATAGCCATCGAGGAATAGATTCAGCATCTCTGTTTGACGCTCTGTCATAGGAATTGACGAAGCCTTCTGCCAGAAGAAACTCTTGTTCAGTATAGAAGTTACAATAGCTTCAGCTTCATCAAGTGCATCGATGAGCTTTTGAAGATACCATACCAACCATTCTGTTAGATCACCATCACCATGCTGCATTTTTTCCAGAATGTCGTAATAGTGATTCTTGTCTTTATTGATCTGTGATGAGATATTATAGAAGCGATAGTCGCTCTTCTCTCCACGAGCCAGCTGCATATCAGAAAGTATGCGAGCCAATCTTCCGTTGCCATCTTCAAATGGGTGGATGCTGACAAACCAAAAGTGGGCTACGGCAGAGCGAATGACGCTGCTGACCGGCTCTTCACTGTCAAACCATGCAAGGAAACGTTCCATCTCGCCTTCTACTCGGTCTGGTGAAGGGGCGATGTAGTGAATCTTCTCACGTCCAAACATACCACTGATGATATGCTCCTCGTTACTGCGGTACTTGCCGACCTCAATCTGACTGCCTTCGCTGAAACCAGACGGAAAGAACGCTGCTTGCCAAGCACATAGTTTTTCCTTGCTCAAAGGCTGGTCGTAGTTCTGAACCGCTTCGAGCGTTACGTTTACAACCGAATCTATATAATGCGAAGGAGCTGTATACTTTACGTTCTCTATCCCCAGTCGTCTGGCGATTGAAGAACGTACATCATCTACATTCAAGCGAATGCCCTCAATTTCTGACGAATAAACTACGTCATAGGTCAAGTTTTCTGCCATAGCTCTTAGCTTGCTATCAAACCCCAACGAACTTAACCTTCCAAAGAGTAACCCTTGCTTGCGGCAAACCAACTCCTGAAGGAGCGACACCTGCGAAGCGTCCCAACGGAAGTCTGTCCAATCATCTCTTTCGTGTATATACATAATGAAAACTTTTAATGCTACATTATTCTGCGATTAACGTCGCAAATTCTGCGACAAAATTAAGCATTTTTTGTCGAATAACTAAAGAAAGAGATAAAATAACGCAATTTCTGCGACGATTTAAGCTTTCTTTTGACTGATAGGAAAGTTTTGGAAGCAAAATCTACTTCTTGATCTTGATAAAATTATGTTGCAAAGGTACATGATTCTTCTTGCGACAATGCAAGGACATACCTACGGTTCATGAAGAAATCTCCACACCGTTGGGTAGTATTTCTCGATGAATCCTTGCATTGCTTGAAGAATCACCTTTGTTGGTCAACATAATTTTTAATCAATCCTAGAAGTAGAAGATTCTACGAAAGGGAAATAAAAAAACAAAGCACATGACAATAATCCAATCAATCCTGAGCCGACTGACCGAAGCTGTTAACGGTACAGACAAGGAGCTCTACACAGAAGATGAGCTGAACAAGTTTGCAACCTTCTATCTCGACAAGTGGGATGAGAACACAAGCGAGGACGTTATTGCAGAGTCTTTCACTGATTTCTGGTGGGACACTGACAGGACTTGCAGAAGGTGCTCTATCTGTGGCAAACTGATGCGCGAAGGCTATATTGATAACGAATACGGATATGTATCTCTCAATGAAATGGCAGACCTCACTATCGATGCAAGCAAATACGGACTTGGCATCTTGAAGGTTGAGCAAGTCAAGGACTTCAAGGCTTGCCAGTTGTCTGAGATTGAGAACACCGAGCTACAGGCTTTTCTTTCACGTATGTACGACAAGAAGTAATAACCAATGATGGGCGGTAGCCAACCGCTATCGCTCATCCTAAAACCTTCAATGATATGACACAGTGTTTAGTTTATGACCTTACAACCAAGGAATCTGAGACGTTCTTTTCTCTTAATGGAGCAAAGAAATGGATGCGTGAACGTCAGAAGCAAGGGCATGAAGTCGAGGGCAGTAAGGTAAGCGTCTCCGTGATTCTATATAGTATATTCATAGGCTTGTCCGTATTTACCATGTTTACCTCCTGGCTCTATTCGCACTACTTCCACATACTGATTGCGCTACCAATCAGAAACTCTACCATCAGGAAATCTTTGGGCTGTAAACGGAAGAGATCTTCCTGTATTATAAAATATTTCTGTAAGATTTTGACAAGGGTATTTACAATTAATAGCCTTGACCAATATCTCTTTGTCTTCTTCTGTCATGTTGTTTTTTCTTTAAAATTAAATTGTTCGATATAATCAATATTGAGTTCTTTACAGAGCACCTTATTCTTATGAGATAAACTATTTTGGGTAACAAGTAGAACTTCTATTTCGTAATTTTTACTTTCTAGAGTTCTCAGCGCATCCATGACAGCATAATATTTTACGCATTGAAACACCCCTCTTGCAACATCTTCATCGGGAGATATGGATGATTTCACTTCTATACCAATGTGAGTTTCATCTTCTAGCTCAAAGAAAACATCAATTTTGTCTCCGGATGGAAGTACGTATTCTGTTTGAGAGTCAATAACATCTTTATATCCTAGAACTTCTGGATGGCTGAAAATATAATCTTTCAGTGCTTTATGTTCTGATCCTTCTCCGCCCATCCCTTCATAAGGATGTTTGAATGAATCAATATCTTCATCAGATAATACAATGTAAGCTTTTAAACCTAGAGTTTTTAATACCCAATCCCAATAAGGGTATTCAATGGCTCTATTATCCAAACCATCAACGAAAAGTTCTTTTCCCTCTGGACTCAATTCATTATAGTTTGATTCAACATACTCAAACCCTTCTGATGGAAGCATGTTTTTGGCATTCTTACATAGGGAATTAAGTGTGGGAACCTTTTTGTTTATGTCCTTTATAGTATCATTCAACTGATCTATTACACATTGAACAGAATACAGCGCATGCCCAATGCCAGAAAAGGTTTCTTTTCCTATAGCATGAATCAACTCTCCGTATGTATGGTGCTTTTGTCCTGTTTTGGCCCAATGCACCATAATAGGAATCATTAATCGTACATTCTTTCTGGTTTTATCCGTTTTAACGGCTTGAACAATAATATCCTTCATTACTCATTTATTATTGTATAAACTCAAAATAAGGATGCTCAAGCTCCGAAAGGTAGCGTTCATCAAGCATCGGATTGTGGATAGCAAAAGACTTTTCGTAAAGTTCCTTTGCAAAAGATGTTGTTAATACTATTTCATTCTTGACGTAGGTTCCTATCTTAGGGCGCCGGATAAGGCCCGCTTCGATATACATTGGTAAAATAGCATTCATGCCGTTTGGCAAAGAACGATTGTTGCCATATTTAACTGACATTTTTGAAGTTATCAGCTTAGTGGAAAGTTCCTCTTGCACATGAAAGAATTTACCCAATATAGTAGTGATATCATATCCGAACTCATAAACTGCATTGATGAGTGCCACTAAGATGACCGTTCTGTCACTCGCATAGTGCATTGCGGTTTTATAATCTTCCTTATGTTCCTTGATAAAATCAAAGAGCGGATTCCTTGCCGTAAAATGGCCGATAAAGGCTTGTGCTTTCTTGATGCGATTGGGACCGTTAAATTCGGTAGCCGCCAATTCTGCCGCCAGTTCAGGAGTGAACGTGCCAGCTAGAACTGCTTCCATAGCTTGTTCGATGATACGAACACTTATTCTTTGACTAATACCTACTATATTGCTCATGTTTATCTTTTTATATGGTTATAAATGGAATGACAACTTCAAGCAAATGTGAACCGCCATGTGTGATGCAATCATTATTCTTGAAACATTTGTCTGTTTTCCACATTAGCATACTTTCTCTACACCTCCATTCGTCAGCCATTGCTGCATTGGAGTTGATGAAGTCATTCATGTAACTGTTCTTTTCGTAAATGAGATGTCTGGTTCCCCGGCTTCCATCTGAATACAAAAAGGTCTTTTCTTGAGAGGATAAAACTCTCCAACCGATTGCAAGTACACTGCCGTGATCGGTTGTGATATAAATCTTATATCCAGACTCATGTAGTGCAACTACATCATCCACGGTTCGGGCAGCCCAATTCTCTGTAAGGGAATATAAATCCTTGTTGTCGGTTGATGCATGCATCTTCTCGTCAAGATCAGTATCCACCATGGCGATACGCAGTCTGGACGTATCATCCAAGGATAAACTTCCATGCTGATATTCTATTTCAAAGTTACTCAATTTATTCGTCTTTCGCTTTGTCGAAGTCCAGAAATTGTTCCATAACTTTGATTCATTATTCGGATTTTGTTGGTAATCAAAGTGCGGTGCTTCGCCTCTGAAGATAGCTTGGCGAGAGAGCTGTGTGATGGTTGGCAACCAGGCAAGTGTCATGTCATTATGTGGCTGAATACCTTTATCTTTCAGTTGTTTTTCCAGCAGCAGATACTGCCAGTAAGTCATCCCGTCCACCACGACTAAAGCCACTTTCTCATCGTGAGTGTGCCGTTTGGCAATATATGGAAGCACCTTATGCACCATCTTGGGTTTGCTGACTGCCGATGAATTGATGAAGCTGTCATATTGTTTAGTCAGGTACTCCTGAAAGTGACTGTTTATTTGGTTGATGGCAGGTAAAATGGCATCATACCGGTCTGCCTTGATAGCTTGCAAAATGATTCTCGAAATGGTTTCAATCGTTTCATTCTTGTCCCATTTTAAGGGTAATCCATTTAACTTGTCCATCCATTCTTCTACACTTACTCCATACATACGGTTTTCTGGACTCGACACGCCTAAAGATGGGCTCGATGAAGAACCATACGTAAAACGCTGATAATAAATGTATCGGACATTCTCCCATGACTGGTTCATTTTCTTGAGCTCAAGCGAACTGTAGGTAGGCATGAAGTCTGACAGGTTGATGATTCCTTTTGGAATAATCTTTCCTATCAAATCTGGTGCAAGAGCGATGTCGTGCGAGATGATATAACACACAGTTTGTATAGAGGAACTATCTTTCAACTCATACCTAACTCTCAACTCTAAAGCTGATTGTATGGGCATGAGTAAAATATTCCCTTTGTCGAGCATAGCTTGCTGTGTATCTGGTCGCAACAGAAATCCGTCCGTATTCCGTACGATTGTCAGATGCGACCTACTGTCGGATAGCTTATTTCTGATTAGTTGAACAAATTCATCCATCCACTCTAACGGTTAACAGGTGTTTTACATCGGGGACTACACTTTTACCTTGCGCAAAAGCGTTTTCCCAGTTTTTCTGCTGTGCTTCGAGCTTGGCCAATTTAGCTTTACGGATATTCTCAATACCAATGCGGTAAATACGATGTTTGGTATATCCCAAAGCCTTCAGCTTGCGTTCTGCCTTTATATGCAGGCTGTTTTGGATTTCCGTTTCCATTCGGTGAAAAATTGCGTGCAGGTTGTTGTTCAGTACAGCATTGTTTTCCAAATCCAGACAGTTTTCTTCTTCGCCTTCATAGCTGAATGCCATCTTGTCTTGAACCAGTCGGTTCCAAATATCGTTCCCGTAAGGTTGGAACACTCTGCCATTGTCTGTAATGTATTGGGCTACATATGTTGATTTCGTCTCATAACTGTTCTTGGCAGTTACTTTCCATAGGGTCAGGAAGCCCGGTGTTTCACCACCATCTACAGAGCGGATAACAGGAATAACGGTTTGGGTGTTGCCATCTACTTCATCCAAAATTCGCTTCACTTCGGGATGCTGCAGGGTCATGTAGTCTATGCCGGGATTGTCACCCTGCATGGCTGCATCAAAATACACACTCCATGTTTTTTCGCCTAATGAGTATTCACTCACACCACCCAAAAGTTTGGTGATGTACCCTTGCTGGCTTTGGGTGTACAAATCCATCAGTTCTTCCAGCCAAACTGGAAGGGGGCTGTACTTCACCTCACCAGCACTACGCTTATCAATTTCTTCTTTGGCAAATGCAGGAAGAGCTCCTTCGGTAGATTTGAAGTCGCGAAGTTTGTTTTTGATTTCAAACAGCCATGAATCCGTAGCAAAGTCAAAGCGTTTAGGGTCCAACAAAGACTGTAGATATAAATGATTCACCTTATGCTGGTCTATTGTAGAATCCAATACATCATTGGTCTTGTCAATACCCAATTCTTGAAGGATGGCCTCCAGTTTTTCTACAATCACTTCATACACTCGCGCATCTACCGTATTGTCAGTAAGCATATTGTAGGCTGTAACGGTGTGCTTTTGGCCGATACGGTCCACACGACCGATACGCTGCTCGATACTCATGGGGTTCCAGGGCAAATCGTAGTTGAACACTATGTGGCAGAATTGCATGTTTAAGGATTCGCCAGCAGCATCTGTGGCTATCATCACTTGCGCTTCCTTCTTAAACTTCACCAATGCCTGCTGTCGTTCATTCAACTCCATGGATCCGTTGATACAAACCACATGAAGTCCTTCGTCCTGCATCAACCGGGCTAAGTATTCCTGCGTTTGACGGAACTCGGTAAAGACCAGAATCTTGAAGTCTTCCGAATCTTCCTCTGCTTTGAGCTGGTAGATTTTTTGGACCAAGGCACTGGCTTTGGCATCCTGTTCATGGGCCAGGCAATACTGTGCTGATTCAATGAGTTCCCGCAATTTATCTTCTTCGCTCATTGAAGAGCCATCTTGCATATCTACCGAATAGTCATCTACGCTGAAATCATCGAAGTCCACATTTTCTTCAGCATCATAATCAGACAGTTCATCCCCAATCTCGCCATGCTCCAACCGCCACAGACGGGTTTGCATAGCACCTAAGATGGCTGCCGTACTGCTGCTGGCCAACTTTTGGAACATCACCATGACGAGTCCGGTGGAATTGCGATTACCTCGCTTTGCTCTACCGAATTGATAGCGTACATAATTGGTAACATCTTCATACAGTTGTTTTTGCAGCGGATGCTTCTGATTGTCCAAAGGTACATCCAAGCGGATGGTGGTGCGTTTTTGGAAAAGCTTATTTCCGTCATAATCTACGGCATAGCGTTTTTCTGAGCGCATCACAAACGGGGATATTTCTTCAACAGTGGGCATACCTTCACCTGGGAATGCATCCGCATCAATCAACTGAAGCACCCGGCGGAAGTGGTCACTCTTGCCTCGGTGTGGTGTAGCAGACAAGAGCAGCACATTGGGAACGGCATTACAAATAGTGTCTGCCAACTGGTAGCGCGACACTGAACCGGTACTGCCACCCATGCGATGGGCTTCATCGATGATGACCATGTCAAAGTCGGCATTGACTACCGATTCAAGTCTGTATTTGTTGTACTCATCGATGCGTTCCTGATTCCAGCCTTGTCGGGCTGCAAGCGGTTTCAGCGCATCCAAAGAAACAATAATCTGATTGTGCTGCTTCCAAAAATTCAGTTCTTCTTCCGCATCAAAGTCCGCAAAAGTGCGGGCCATGCCTGAAATGAAGTCGCTATTATAGATGTAGAAATTCTCATTGAAGTGCTCCTTCAATTCTTGTTGCCATTGCAGCATGGCCGATTTGGGTACAATCAAGAGGATGCGTTTCACTTCCCCTCTCAGTTTCTTTTCTTTAAGCACCAATCCGGCTTCAATGGTTTTGCCCATACCCACTTCGTCTGCCAGGAGGTAGCGGGTCTGTATACCTTGCATCACCTTTTCCAATACCAGAATTTGGTGGGGCAAAGGAATTAAACTACTTTCATAAGGGGCCAAAAGACGTTTCTGAGAGATTTCCTCCTTGATACGGGTGGCTACAGCCATGTAGCGCACATACGACATACCCAGTTCGGAAGAAGACACATGGTCTTCTTCCAAGTCTGAGCGTAATACCTGTTCAAAGCTGTTGTCTTCCAGTATATGTACCCACAACGTATCTTTTCCGAACAAGGTTTTGCTACCTATAATTTCTACACTTTTTCCTTTATACTTCATCGTTTTGTCCTTCTGTATCTCTGAGCTGGATGATTGGGAAAATCCTGTTCTCTTTCCAATAACCCTTTTTCTATCATTTTAGGAATAATTTCGCCCTTAAGATATTGTACACTGCGTCCTATTTCTTTCGACATTTCGAGTACAGATTTCCAGTCGGTTGAACAGTCACAAATGATATCATACAATTCCTGTTTACTATATCTCCTTTTCTCTTTTTCTACATGAGTTTGAAGCACCTCTGCCGGAGAGCTGTTAAGGTTGCTGTTAGGGTTGCTGTTAAGGTTGCTGTTAAGGTTGCTGTTAAGGTTGCTGTTAAGGTTGCTGCTCGGGCTATTAAGATTTAGCTTCCTTCTTAAGTGATAAGTTGTACCTCTGCCAATACCTTCAGCTACCAGATAACCATCCAGACACAATTCTTTCAACATTTTTGTAATATCATATTTGTGAAGATTAAGCGTATATCTTAAACGTTCGTTTGATACAAGCCCCTCGGTCAAGGCCAATGACAAAGTAAGAAGTCTGTCATGTTCCAAATAGAGAACTTTTTCTCCGAAATTTTCCAGTAACTCATCCTTTACCTTATCATCTAAGATTGAGATTAAAGGCATTGTTAAGACTACTTTGTCCGGTCTATATTTCTCTTCTATATTGGGAGAATTCCAATTCGATTTTTTCCAGCCAGATATAATTACATCAGCACCGCTTCCAGCTTTTTCAGCCTTACCCAGCATCAGGAACATTTTTTGCAACGATATAAGGGGGGAAAAACGAAGCGTGTCAATATGTGGTCGGTCTGAAAATGAATGATTGCTTTGGTTTTCAAAGTGTTAGGGTGGAGTAGGGGAGAATGGGCTGCAAAAACGAAGCGTTTACATCGCTTTACATTGGGCTTACATTTGAGCCTCGTTTGAACGCCGTTCAAATGAAATGCTTTACATTGAAGGTGGGATAGGGGAGATTTCGGAGTGTTGTCGTCGATTGCTCTCCATGGTTTACTTTTTCCTCATATACAAAGATAGTCAAACGGATCGGTTTATACAAGTGGAGTGGGGGAGTGCATGGTGCGCTTTTCCTTTTTATTTTATCTAAATTATTCCATATAGATGATATTTGGTATATTTGCAATGAAATAAATACCGTATATTATGAGTAAAGTTATCCATGTACATTTGATTTTTGAGAAAAAGAACATCTATTTTGGTAGTATATCGGCCATTTTTGAAACTCTAACGGAGAAACAGGTCGGGATCACCAAGAATAGTCTTTTACATGCTGGACTGGTTGATGACATTGCCAAATACACGAAACGTGCAATGATTATTCAGTCTCGCTTGATAACATGCACCAGAAAGGGCTGAAACAGCCTTAGAACGTCTATAAAGCCGCTTTTTGCGGCTTTTTTTTGTATTCGTGTCGGTAATAGTACATCAATGGGAGGCTGCTACTTACTTTGAACGGTTTGAACAGTCGGAAAAATTGAAAGGGTTTACACTTGGGTTTACAACTTGGGTTTACATTTTCTCCATTACAAAAACGAAACGTTTTAATAGGGTTTACACTTGGGTTTACATTTTCGGATTATTTTTTTAGCGATTTGTCTATCTATACAATATAGATAGGACTTGTTTTTGCTTGTTTTTAAACTATTTGAGGGGGCAAATAATACATTGATAATATTTATTTACTCCCCTATATTTTAATTCATATCTCTAAAAATCAGTGTTTTGTTACTTTTTACCCCCTTCACCCCATAAAACTCGTTTTATCCGGCACCTGCAAGTGTTGAACTCCCCGCATCTGAAACACGCCCCGACTTGTCCTGTTTAAGTTGTGTAATTGTCTGTTTGAGCATCCCTATTTCCTCTGCCTGTTCTTTTATTGTAGAGAGAAGTTTATCCACAATTTCAGGGGGGGCATTGTATTTTTCGATTTCTTGCTTATTGTCTTGGCTTATTTCTTGGTGTATAGTATATGAATTTTGGGAGACATCTGTATTATTGGATTTAAGCATATTCCCCTCCCCTCTCATTAGCCATTCAGCAGATAAATCCGGATATAGGGTTAAAACTTTAACTATCATATCTCCGCCAGGCTGTGATGCCATATTTTTTCCCTTGAAGTTGCTGGATTGTATTCCAGTAGCCTCAAAGAAATCTACTTTTTTTATATCCTTCTCTTTTAAAAAGGCAAGAATTTTATCTTTTATGGTCAAAATATCTCCCATATTTGTTTTTAGGTTAAAATTTTATCCTTATATTTGCAGCGTGTTCAAAGTGTGAACACCGCCCCAAAGCTACAAAAAAGGCTTGAGGTGACAATGAGAAATATAAAAAGAAGAAAAATAGAAGGTTATGAAACGGTATTATTTTGAATTGACAGATCGGAGTTATAATGATCTGGGGGCTTTTATTCCGGATGGGTACAGCAAGGAAGTGGCTGTCAGGCAAGCAAAGAGGTGGATGGCAGAAAACAGTATAGTATTAGCCACCCTTATCGTGAATAGCCTAAGAACATCTAACGTGTTGGATGTAATTGATATTGATATACTTAAAACGAAGATATAATGGAAGCAAAATTTAAAAAGGGACAAAGTGTGAGAATCACCAAGAGGAACGGTGAAGTCATTGATGGTGTAATCCGCGACTGGGACTATAACATTTGTACTTTCGGTCGTGAATATAATGTCGATTATATGAAAGATGGCCAGGTTTGGACTGTGATATGTGTTCCGGAGGATGCCATACAAGAACTCCGATAGATTTCCGGGGCAGTTAGTTCAGTTGGTAGAACACGCCAAACTCCCGCAAGGGAGAGGCCATGGTCCGTGGTTCGAGTCCGCGACTGCCCGCTACAATAATTTAACTTATCAGCGAATTATGAAAGAACGAATAGTGGTAGAATACAGTGAGGTGGGTAAAATAGCCGGTTTGCTGGGTTGTTCCCGGGAAATGGTCTCCCACTCCCTTGCATTCCGCAAGAACAGCAAGTTGGCCCGTTCCATCCGCAAGCTCGCCATCGAGCGCGGTGGAACCAAGGTAGGTGGTAACCCTGAAAAGAAGGAAAGCGATGAAAAGTGAGTTGATGGCATTGTTCGGTGACCAGCTGCGCTGGTTTATACACTTGAACTGGAAGCAGCGCCTTTGTGTACTTTACTTCTGTCTGAATTTCTGTCTGATATTTTCTGTGAGTGAAGACAATTTGCTTTGGGCGCTTTTTGTTGTACTGAACTTTGGGGCTTCAGTACGGCTGTTGAAGAGGCATGTCCCTTTGAATGATTTGGAGGACTGATAACAGAACGGAAAATGGAATACTATAATAATATACTGTGTGTAACCTGTGAAGAGCTTACTTCAGGAGATAATCCGGTGATGAAGTATATAACTTTATACCAAAATGTCCGTCGCGGTAACATCGAAAGTATCAACCGTGGCGGTGGCGAGGGCAATGTAGCCCTGTATTCCTATTCTTCCCTTCCCGAGAAATACAAGAAACGTTGGGTTGAGCGCCATGGCGAGCCCGAGAAACAGATGCGAGAAGAAATGATCCGTAACATAGTGAAGAAAGACGAGAAGGCCGAGCGCTTTTTTGAGGAGTACCGTTACGACAAGAACGGTGAGCTGGTCGCCCTTCCCGAGGATGTGAAGAAGGAATACACCTGGAACGCTTCGGTGCTGAACGCGCTGATGGAAGAGTTCAAACGCTTGAGTTCATCCAATAACAAGCTGACCGGTTTCCG
>ENA-ORNW01002264-ORNW01002264.1-human-gut-metagenome-genome-assembly--contig:-NODE-2264-length-12906-cov-12.470469_pt1 | contig 12906 bp, 11 predicted proteins | sample MGYA00242121_ERZ509034 | MGnify/ENA primary metagenome ERZ509034 (study PRJEB26280, sample SAMEA2338689) | human gut metagenome | biome: human gut; feature: human-associated habitat; material: faeces... | reverse complement strand
AAATAGAAGCTCCTTTTAAAACCATTTTAATTGCTTTAACTTTAAATTCATTTGAATATTTAGTCATAAAAAAACTGCACCTCCAAAAGTTGTTTTTTGTCCAACTTTTGGGGTGCAGTTCATTTTTGTCTGTTCTTTTTTTATTCGTATATGATTTACTTAATAATAAAGAAAATAGCCATAACTCTAAGGGTTGAAGAGTTATGGCTTTTATATAAATGACAATAAGAGGAGTCATTAGGATTGGTAAAATTTTAATATTTTATTTTAAAACTATTTGATGAACAAGATTGCGAACATCTTCAAGGCCATTTTGAGCCATGAGATTATGCAAATACATAAAAGAAACTTGTGCACCAATATAATTTCTAAAATCATTGAATAATTGACCGTTTAAGTCTTTATCGGAGAAATTGTAATCAGTTTTAGCAATTTCTTTGAGATAAATTACTGTATTTTTAGCAACAATACCACTCAATACCCAGTCATGGTCGCCTAAGTGGACGATATAACCTTCTTGATGTTGTGGTGTAGGTAATTTATCTTCAGATTTATCAAGTAAACCATATTTTACAGGATTTTTTTGAGCGATAATGCTAGCAGTTTTTATCCAATTTACTACATCATGTTCATCTTTATCACTACCAGGATGATTATGAGCACAAGCTTGAGCTATGATTTCTTCTGCAGGTAAATTGCGATAAATGGCTTCTACAATTCCTAAAATATGATGTGCACCAGTACCGCAGATTGTATATTCAGGAAGACAAGTTCCATCTTCATTCCACTGGAAAACCCATGGTTTAGCTAAATCATGTAATGCTTGAGCAGATAATACGATATCATTATTCACTGTATAACCAAAGATTAATTTATAAGTATTAACTATGCCCTCAGAAATAGAGAGATTTGCTGCTGTATGAGTTGGGAGTCCTCCAGGATAAGCATGATGACTAGCATAGCCACTACCAGGAGCAGTGATAAAATCTTGTGGATTATTTTTAGTTTTTAATGGTGGAAATAATTGTTCAGGACTGATGATGGAAGTATCAATTAAGCCTTTATTAGCAAGTTCATTATAAATATTAGTTACATCTGTAGAGGATGTGTATAATTGCATAAATTTAGGATGTGTATCTTTGATTAAATCTAATGTTTGTTGACGAAGTTTATTATCTGTTATTTTCTCTACGCTAGAGAGTATATAATCATAAGCGTTATTAACTAGCTGAGAATTGAGCGGTGCTTTTGTAGCTGGTGGTAAATCAGATAATTTAACGGGATTTATGTTAAAACTAGAAGGTGTTATTTTTTGAGCGAAAGCTTTATGGTTTAATCCTGTTAAATCAAAAAGTGCTGCTCCGGCCAAAACACCAGCACCTAATTTAAAAAAATTACGACGAGATAAATTTTGCATATATTAACATTCCAATCTGCTAAGTCTTAAGCGATATTTTTAAGTTAATTTAAGTATAAAGATGAAATGTGTAATTTTAATTTAATTTATGCTAAATTTCAGTAAATTTTTTGCAAAAAATAGATAAAAAAGCATTAAGTATATAAAATATATCTTAATGCTTTTTAATTTATTCAACAGTATTTAAAATTATTTGATGGTCAGTATAAACTAAACAATTAGGATCATTTCCTTGTAGTATACGAAAAATTTCTGCTGGAATATATAATTTATCGTTGATGAGCAGTGGCCCAGAACCAAGGGATATAGGTGCAGTCATGCCGATGGCAATAGTGCTTTGAGCAGTATACAAATCTTGACCTATTTTTACAGTGGATTTCATATTTTTACTATTAATAGTAGCAGTTTCTTCATTGTTATTCCAAGAAATAGTAAAGCCTAAATTTTTACAAACATCACGAGCGGGAACTAATGTACAATTATTGATGACGATAGGATAAGCATTGATTTTAGTGCCATTCACAATGATTTCATCTTGTTGTTGAATTTGTGTAGCTTCTTCATTTGTAGAGGTGGCTTCAACTGGTAGAATATAGGTAAATATAGTCAAAGTAAAGCAAGCTAAAAGTATTAGTCGAGAAATTAATTTCATAAAATCACCTTCTAAAAGTATTAAGTTAAGAAATTTATCGTATAAGGTTAATAAAACTCTAATATATATTAGAACATAATAGACTTTAAAATCAATTACAAAAAAATTAAAATAGGATTAAAAAATAAGTTAAAGCAGTGGATTTTTAAATATGTTATAATTAAAATTAATTTTTATAGATAGGTGTAATAAATGGATATACGAGAAAATGTACAATTTTTAAAAGGAGTTGGCCCTAAAAAGGCACAAACTTTAAAAAAATTAGGTATAGAAAATATATATGATTTAATCACATATTATCCTAGACGATATGAAGACCAGAGTCAGATAATGCCTATCGGCAGAATAAAAGTCGGAGAAGTAGTAAATATTCAGGGTAAAATCATGGCTATGGCAGAAAAAAATACAAGGCGAGGATTAAAATTATTAACTATAATGTTAGCTGATGATACAGGTGTTGTTCAGCTTAATTTTTTTAATCAAGATTATTTAAAAAAGAAATTAAAGGTGCAAAAAAGCAGTTTATTTGTACATGGTAAAGTAGGCTATGCCTATGGTGGATATGGTCAACTTGCCATAAGTCAGATTATTTCTTTTGATATCATAGCTAACGATAATATAAATAGTGAAATAAATGATGGCCCTTGTGCTTTTATGCCTATATATACACTTCCAGATTATTTAAAGCCAAAAGATTTTCGCAATTTAATTGAGCAGATTTGTACTCAAGATATTTTAGTAAAGGATATAGTGCCAAGTTTTATTCGTGAGAAATATGCTTTATTCGATAAACAGACGGCTATCAAAAAGATACATTTTCCTCAGACAAGACAAGAATTAGAAAAAGCGAAGAAGAGTTTAATTTTCGAAGAATTATTTTTAATTCAAGCAGGTTTATTATTGTTGAAAAAGCAACATCAGGTAAAACATAAAGGCATAAAATTTTTATCTAATAGTGAATTAGTAAAAACAGTAAAAAATAAATTGCCATTTAATTTAACAGCAGAACAAGAAAAAGTTTGGCAAGAAATCTGTATAGATATGCAAAAAGATGTGCAGATGCAACGCTTAGTACAAGGTGATGTAGGTTCAGGGAAAACAGTAATAGCTATACTTTCTTTAGTAAAAGCTATTGAAAATGGATACCAAGGAGCTTTGATGGCACCAACGGAAATTTTGGCATTGCAACATTATGGCAAGATAAAAGAATTATTAGAGCCGTTGAATATACATGTAGGCTTATTGACTGGTAGTTTGAAAGTTAAGGAAAAAAGACAGATATTAGAAGGCTTAGCTGATGGTACGATGGATTTAGTCATTGGCACACATGCTTTAATACAAGATAATGTCGTATTTAAAAATTTAGGTCTAGTAGTAACTGATGAACAACATCGTTTCGGTGTAAATCAAAGAGCAAAATTAGAGGCAAAAGGAGAAGAATTTTTGCCAGATGTATTAGTGATGACAGCCACACCTATTCCAAGAACAATGACACTCACCGTATATGGCGATTTAGATGTTTCTTTTATCAAGGAATTACCACCAGGCAGAAAGCCTATAAGAACTTTTGTGCGTATGCCAGATAGAAGAAATTTAATTTACAAATTTGTAAAAGATGAAGTGGCCAAAGGAAGACAAGCTTATGTAGTCTGTCCATTGATTGAAGATAGCGAAAATAGTGATGCTGTTTCTGTAGAAATGATATATGATGAGCTTACTTCAGGTTATTTATACGGTTTGAATTGTGCTTTGCTTCATGGTAAATTAAAACCAAAAGAGAAGGAAAATTTATTGCAAAGTTTTTTATCTGGCGATATAGATGTATTAGTATCAACTACAGTGATTGAAGTCGGTGTAAATGTGCCAAATGCTAGTATTATGGTGATTGAAGGTGCTGAACGCTTTGGATTGGCTCAGCTTCATCAGCTTCGTGGTCGTATCGGTAGAGGAGAGTATGCTTCTTATTGTATTTTGATCAATCGTGGCAAAAATGCAAATTCCTTAGAGCGATTGCATCTCATGGAGAAGATCTCTGATGGTTTTGTTTTGGCTGAAGAAGATTTGCGATTACGTGGGCCAGGGCAATTTTTTGGTTCAATGCAACATGGTTTACCTGATTTAAAAATTGCAGATGTATTAAATGATGTAAATGTCTTAGTCAATGCAAGAGTGGAAGCCCAAAGAGCTATTGATTATGGCATAGATAAAAGAGCATTAAATGAAATTTTAGAGTTACAATATAAACATAAATTCTTAAATATTTCTGATGTGTAGATATCTAATAGCTAAATTTTAAGATAAAGAAGGGATATAAGTTAATGAAAGAGTCTACAATAAAAATAATTACAGCATTTATTCTGATAGCAATATTTGTTGTTATTTATATTTTAAATCCTAATTTTTATGGTGATCTTTGGCATGTAGCCACAAGTGGTAATATGCAAGAAACTGTAAATTATATTGCTTCATATGGTATATGGGCGATGGTATTTAGTTTTTTATTAGATGTACTGATAAATGCACTGGGCTTTTTGCCTTCGATTTTTGTATCTACGGCTAATGGCTTACTTTTTGGTATAGTGCCGGGAATTATTTTATCATGGCTTGCTGAAACAGCGGGTGTAATAATATCTTTTATCTTGATGCGAACAATTTTGCGTTCTTCAGCAGAAAAATTAATTGCCAAATCTAAGTATCTAAAAAAAGCAGATGAATTCAGTGGTAAAAATGGATTTAAAGTAATGCTTATTTTACGTGCTATGCCGTATTTTCCTTCAGGAATATTGACTGCACTTGGAGCTGTTAGTCGCATTAGTTTAAAAGATTATGCTTTGGCAAATTTGATTGGAAAGTTTCCCTCTACTGCACTTGAAGTGGTGATAGGTCATGATGTAGTTAACTATAAAAATAACTTAGACCGCTTAATGATTGTAATAGTGTTAGTATGTATTATTTATGGTGCAATATGGTACTATAACAGAAGAAAAGAGAGAAAAACAGCATAATAAAGTCCATAAATAAGATGAAACATATTGATTTTAAAGTCTTTTCCCATTATAATATTGTTCATAGTTAAAATCGTATAATTTACTAGGAGATGAATTATTTTGATTAAAGTTATTGTAAATGGTGCTTGCGGTCGTATGGGCAGTACCGTAGTTGATGCTGTAATGAAAGATAGTGAACTAGAGCTTGTGGGAGCTGTAGATATAGTTGGCGGTATGGATGCTGGTGATAAAGCTGGTTGTGGAAAAACAGGTATCATCGTGTCTACTGATTTAGAAGCTACTATTAAAGAAACAAATCCAGATGTTATGGTAGATTTTACTCAGCCATCTGTAGTATTTAATACTGCAAGTATCGCTATTAAAAATCATGTTCGTCCTGTAATTGGTACAACTGGACTCACTGATGAACAAAAAGCTCAATTAGATGCTTTAGGCAAAGAAAATAATACACCTTGCTTTATTGCAGCTAATTTTGCTATCGGTGCTGTGCTCATGATGAAAATGGCTTGCGAAGCAGCAAAATATATGCCAGATGTAGAAATCATTGAACTTCATCATGATAATAAACTTGATGCTCCATCAGGAACAGCTCTTGTTACTGCTGAAATGATTAAACAGGTTCGTGAAAGTCATAAACAAGGTCATGAAAATGAAAAAGAAAAATTAGCTGGTGCTAGAGGGGCAGAGTATGATGGTATGAGAATTCATAGTGTACGTCTTCCAGGCTATGTAGCTCATCAAGAAGTAATTTTTGGTGGTTTAGGACAGACTTTGACTATTCGTCATGATTCTATTGACCGTACTTCTTTCATGCCAGGTGTTGTACTTGCTTGTAAAAAAATCATGGATCTTAGTGCAGGACTTACTTGTAATTTAGATAAAATTATGGACTAATTATTAATATTGGATAGGTGATATAAATGAAAAAATATAATGTGGCGATTTTAGGGGCAACAGGTGCCGTAGGTCAAGAATTTTTAAATCTTATTGAAGAAAGAAATTTCCCTTTTAATGAATTAAAATTATTAGCATCTCATCGTTCTGCTGGTAAAAAAATTCAATTCATGGGCAAAGAATATACAGTAGAAGAAGCAACACATGATTCTTTTGAAAATGTGGATATTGCTCTTTTTGCTGGCGGTGCTGCAAGTAAAACATTTGCTCCATCTGCTGTAAAAGCTGGTGCAGTAGTAATCGATAACTCCAGTGCATTCCGCATGGATCCAGAAGTTCCACTCGTTGTTCCAGAAGTAAACCCACAGGCTATTGCTCGTCATAAAGGTATTATTGCAAATCCAAATTGTTCCACTATCATCATGGTAATGGCATTAAAACCGATTTATGATTTAGCAAGAATTAAACGTATTGTAGTATCTACTTATCAGGCTGTTTCTGGTGGCGGTAAAGAAGCTATGGCAGAACTTGAAGATCAAGTACAAGCTATTGTAGAAGGCAAAGAAGTAGTAGCTAATATTTTACCAGGTGCTTCTCTGCCAAAACATTATCAGATTGCATTTAACTTAATTCCACAGATTGATGTGTTCCAAGATAATCTTTACACTAAAGAAGAAATGAAAATGATCAATGAAACACATAAAATCTTAGAAGATGATGAAATCGGTATTACAGCAACAACAGTTCGTGTACCTGTATATCGTAGCCATGCTGAATCTGTTAACGTAGAACTTGAAAAAGAAGTAAGTTTAGATGCTATCAAAGAAGCTTTAGCAAAATTTGATGGTGTAACAGTTCAGGATAATCCAGCAGAAATGGAATATCCAATGCCTCTCATGACATCTGGTAAAGATGATGTTTATGTAGGACGTATCCGCAAAGATTATTCTGTAGCTAATGCTGTAAACTTATGGCTTTGCGGTGACCAGATTAGAAAAGGTGCAGCATTAAATGCACTTCAAATCGCTGAATACATGATTAAAAACGATATGTTAGAAAAATAATATATAGTTATAAATAAAAAGCAGTTTATGGATATAAAATATTCGTAAACTGCTTTTTTTATTATTTTTTATATTATTCATAGTATAATTTTAGATAGAAGATAAATTTTAGCGAGGTGAAAAATAATGGATAGTAAAATAGCAAAAGCGATAAAATTAAAAAATCAACCGATTGCAGTATATAGAACGGATATAAAAGAAGATAATGCACTGCAATTTAAAGAAGGTGTTTGGGGCTGTGTGATAGCTATGTTAAATGCTGCTTCTAAAGGCAAAACAGCAATTTTTTCACAAGAGACAACTGCTTGTATGGGTGGCAGAGCAGGTCTTGGATTGAAGGCGTATGATTTAGGATATATAGAATATTTTTTATCCACAGGAGCAAATGATGGCGAAGAAGGAGAGTGTTATAAGAAAAACCCTGAACTTGCGAGAAATTTTATTATGAATGTGCCAAAAATAAATTCTAAAAAATATGTAGTTTTCAAGCCATTAGAATTGATAAAAGATGAAAATCAACCAGAAATAATTGTATTTTTAGTAAATGCTGACCAATTATCAGCTCTTACAGTCTTAGCAAATTATGACCAAGAAACGCAAGATAATGTAGAGCTAAAATTTGGTGCAGGCTGTGCACAATCTATTTTGTTTGCTTTAAAAAATTTTGAAGAGAATAGTATAAAATGTACGATCGGATTGACTGATCCATCTGCTAGAAAATGTATAGATAAAGAAATTTTGTCATTTAGTATACCATATTATCGTTATTTACAATTAGAAACACAGGTAGAAGAAAGCTTTTTGACTAAAACTACATGGAAAAATTTAGCTAAACGCATAGAATAAAAAATAAATAAGATTTAATATACAAAAAAGGCAAAGGATAATATAAATGAGATTATTGCTTTGTCTTTTTTGTTAATTTTTTATTTGATGTTGTAGAAATATAGTATATAATAGAGAATAAAATTTTATTATGAGGTGTCAAAATGCAGGAAAGACCTAGTATACAACAATTAGAAAATTTTATTATTTATGGTAAAGTGCGTAATTTTGCAACTGCGGCACATAGAGCAAATATTACTCAATCAGCATTTAGTTTTCAGATGAAAAAATTAGAAGAAATGCTTAATATACAATTAATAACTCGTTCTAATCGTGGCAGTGATTTGACTAGAGAAGGTGAGTTTTTTCTGCAAAAAATCATACCTATAATTGATGAATTAGATGAAGCTATCGATGAATTACAAAAGTTTACAGGAAAAGCTGTATATATCAATATAGGGGCTTTAATGTCCTTAGGTGATATTTTAATGAATAGGCATATCAGTTATTTTAAACAACATAATGATAATAATATTTGCTTTAATATATACAATTTAGAAGCAAAATCCATGTTGAAGAAATTAGAAAATGGGCAAATAGATATAGCTTCTACATTTTTATTACCACAAATGCATGTAGATGGCTGTGAAAAGAGATTATTTTGTAGAGATGAATTTGTATATTATGCACCATGTTTAAATATATCAGAAGCGAAAATAACAGCTAATACAATCCAAGAAAATTCATTTGTCACACATTCACCAGATTATTTTATGACAAATGCCCTTGAAAATTATTTTGTAGAATTAGATATAAAACCACATATTGAAGCTAGATTATCTACACCATATGCGATAGTTCATTATTGCGATCATAATAAAGTAGGAACATTGATATCAAAGCGTTTATTACAGGAATTAGGCATCAAAAAAGGTTATTATGAATTGCTAGAACCATTGAATTTTGATTCATATTTACTATATAAACATGAAAATCCTAAGATTAAGAGTATCGAAATTTTTGTAGATTATATTTTAGATTTATATCAAGAAAATAGATAAATTTTAATTAGGTTTAGATAAAAAATATTGATGACTCTCATTAGTATCTTAAGCTATACAAATATAAAGTGGATGTATACAATATGAAATATCCTTTAATTAAGATTTTGGAGATGAGAGCATGAGTAGTTCCTCTAAAGAACGTTTGTGGACAAAAGATTTCCTTTTGGACACTGGTATTAATTTTTTAGTTTATTTGATTTATTATTTATTGATGGTAATAATTGCTGTCATTGCTAAAAATGATTTAAATGCTAGTCTAGCTGAAGCTGGTCTTGCTTCTGGTATCTATATTGTCGGTACTTTGATTGCTAGATTATTGGCAGGACAACAAATTGAATTATTTGGTAGAAAGAAAATGCTATATACTGGTATGGCTTTATATTTGATAACGACTGTTTTTTATTTTTACATACCAAATTTAATGATAATGTATATTATTCGTTTAGCAAATGGTTTTGCCTATGGTGTAGTTTCCACAGCGACAAGTACAATTATTGCTAGCTGTATACCTCTTTCACGTAAAGGTGAAGGCATAAATTATTATGGTTTATCTACAAGTGTAGCTGCCGCTGTTGGCCCATTTATTGGCATGTTCATGATGACACGAACTTCTTTTGCAGCTATCATTGAATTATGTGTAGGTTTAATTGTTTTATGTGTAATAGGTTGTTTCTTCCTCAATATCAAAGAGCTTGAACTTTCTCCAGATGAAAAAGCTAAACTTCGCAAAATCTCTGTAAATAATTTTGTAGAAAGCAAAGTATCTGTAATTTCCTTCATAGGTTTTTGGGTTGCTTTTTGTTATGCAAGTGTATTGAGCTTTTTAGCAGCTTATTCACAAGAAATTCATTTAGTAGAAGCAGGCACTTTCTTCTTTGTAGTTTATGCTGTAGTAATTACAATTTCTCGTCCAATGACTGGTATTATATTTGATGCCAGAGGAGAAAACTATGTTATGTATCCTTGCTTTGTCTGCTTAGCAATAGGTTTATTCTTATTAAGTGGTACACAAACTGCTTGGATGTTATTATTAGCTGGTGTATTTGTAGGTTTAGGATATGGTACATTTATGTCTAATGGTCAAGCTATTTGTATAAAATTGACACCAAATCATCGTGTAGGTGTCGCTATTTCCACATATTTTGTAGCTTTGGATTTAGGCCTTGGCGTTAGCCCTTATATTCTCGGTGTATTAAGACCAATGCTTGGTTTTGAAGGTTTATATATGTTAACTGGTGTGATGTCTGTTATTTGTCTAGTTATGTATTTTGTCATGTATGGTTCAAGAAAACAGAATTATGCAGGCAAAGAAGAAATAACAGAAGAATTTCATGCAAATGCTAAAATGGCAATTGATGAAAAATAAATAGCTGCCCTTCATTTTAATAATGTTTTTATCCATAGAAAAGCGTCAATAAGTAAAAATCTTATTGACGCTTTTTTTTAAATACCACCGTAAATAATACCGAGGATGAAAATTATAATTGTTAATGGTACATAGATATATTTAGCTGTAAATCCAAAATATGCACCGAGAGGTTTTCGGGCGAGTTCCAATTCTTGGCGGATTTCTTTATATCCTAAGATATAATAAATAGAAAATGCACCAAGAACAGCTCCAAATGGAACAATATAAATAGTTACAACATCCATCCAAGGGCCGAATTTTGGCTCAGCTTCGATGAATACACCAATAAATAGAGCGATGATTGAGCATAGCATAACAGCTGTTTTGCGAGAGAGTTTAAATCTTGTCTGCCAGGATTCGCTCACTGCTTCAAACATATTTAATAAACTAGTGATACCTGCAAAAGCTACAGAAATGAAAAATAATATAGCAAATAATTGACCAAATGGCATTTGAGCAAAAACATTAGGAAGAGTGATAAACATAAGTGTTGGGCCTGCATTTGGTGCAATATTGAAAGCAAAAACAGCAGGGATGATAGCGAAAGCAGCAAGGAGAGCAGCTATAGTATTGAAAAAAGTTGTGCGAATGGAAGCTTTAGGAATATCTTCTGTTTTTGGTAAATATGTACCATAGACAATCATACCTGAACCTGTAATGGATAAAGAAAAGAAGGCTTGTCCCATAGCCATAACCCATGTTTCAATATGTGTTAAATATTCCCAATTCGGTGTAAATAAAAATTCATATCCAGCACTAGCATTAGGTAAGAAATACACGCGAATAGCTAAGATTAAAAATAAAACAAAAAATAAAGGCATTAAAACTTTATTTACTTTTTCAATTCCCGATGTAGAGCCGAACATTAAAATCATAGCAGTTATTATAATAACAAGTGTGTGCCAAAACACACTGCCAAATTCACCAGTGACTTCTTGTAAAAATACTTCATGATGACCAGACAACATTTCACCAGTGATAGACCACCATAAAGCTCTAAGAACCCAACCGATGATGATAGCATAGCCGATAGCAATACCAAGTGAGCCTAGAAGCGGTATCCAACCGAGTAAATAACCTAATTTTGATTGTTTGATTTTGCTCCAACAGTATTCATAAGCACCAAGTGTACCAGTTTTAGCACGGCGACCTATGGCAAATTCTGCTGATAAACCAACAAGTCCAAATAAGATAGAAAATAAAATATAAGGTATTAAGAAAGCACCGCCTCCATATTCACCTAGACGATAGGGAAACATCCAAATCGTTCCCATACCAACAGCTGAGCCGATACAAGCAAGGATAAAGCCTGTACTGCTTTTAAATCCTCCATTTTGATGTATATTATCCATAGAAAAACTCCTTTATAGAATTATTAAGAAAAATCATTTATAATTATAACTTGTATATATATTATTTGTAAAAACGATAATTTCTATAATATAATTCAGTTTTTTCGATAGATAATTAGGAGCAATAGATATAAAAAATGGAATTAAGAAATTTAAAGACTTTTTTGTATGTAGCAGAACAGTGTAGTTTTTCAAAAGCGGCAATATTATTAAATTATTCACAATCAACTGTTACAGCACAAATTCAAAAATTAGAAGAAGAATTAGATATTTTATTATTTGAACGAATTAATAAAACAGTGAGATTGACAAATGCAGGACAAGAATTTTTAAAATATGCCCATGGAATTATCAGGACTAGTGAAGATGCAAAAAAAGCATTGAAAAACTTACCTATAGAGTCGGGAGAATTGAGAATTGCCATGGCAGAGTCTATAGCGAATACTTTTTTCCCTGAAATATTAGAGCGATTTCATCAATTGTATCCAAAGATAAGAATAACTCTATATACAGCTGGTACGGATAGTTTATTTTATAAATTAAGGCATAATGAAGCAGATTTAGTCTATACTCTAGATAAAAGAATTTATTCTTCAGAAATAGTTACTGTAATGGAGAAAAAAGAAGAAGTATTTTTTGTAGCCAGTCCTAAGCATAGATTAGCAGGGAAAAATTGTTTAATAGAGGATTTAATGGGAGAAGATTTTTTACTTACAGAAAAAGATATGAGTTATCGCAGACATTTAGAAGAATATTTAGCTTCTAAATCACTAGAAATAAATCCTTTTTTGGAATTGGGAAATGTAGAGATTTTAAAATCTTTGGTGGAGAAAAATGCAGGCATTTCTTTTTTACCAGAATTTACAGTTCAATCGCAAATTCATGAACATAAATTGATGAAAATAAATATACCAGAAGTATTTAAAGTATGGCGACAATTAATTTATCATAAGCATAAATGGGTTACAGCACCTATGAAGGTCATGATGGATTTAATCAAAGATTATGAATATGAAAGAAAGAATTTTAGTTAAAATAAAAGTCTATAGCTTTTGCTATAGACTTTAAATTTTATTCTTTTAAAACTTGTTTAATTAAAAATTCACTTTTAGGAAGCCAAAACTGCACAAGTGGACCAGTTAAAAAAGCAGCTATGACTGTACCTACACCAACAGTACCACCTAAGATATAGCCTAAGATAACAAAAAATAAATCACAAGTC
>ENA-ORNW01002263-ORNW01002263.1-human-gut-metagenome-genome-assembly--contig:-NODE-2263-length-12912-cov-27.469005_pt1 | contig 12912 bp, 8 predicted proteins | sample MGYA00242121_ERZ509034 | MGnify/ENA primary metagenome ERZ509034 (study PRJEB26280, sample SAMEA2338689) | human gut metagenome | biome: human gut; feature: human-associated habitat; material: faeces... | reverse complement strand
AAGACCTGCTGAACGGAAAAATGTAATCTATCAAACGAGGTGTCAGGAGCCATACAATGCTTCTGGCACCTTTTTTGTAGATTTTTTGTGAATTTGATTAAAAAGTCCTTGACAATTTGTCTCTGGCGCGACGTGGAAAACGATTCTGAATGACACAGCACTTGGATACAAGGTGCTCAACGCGGACGGCACCCACAAGTGGTATGCCCGGGATGATGTCAACGGCTCGCAGTTGAACAATGTTATCATCAATAGACTGCCCATCACCACCAAGACCCTGAATCTGAAGGTCGATGGCAAGAACCTGACCGGCAACTCGCCGAAGGTGGAGCGCGGCACGACTGTCCAGCTTTGCGCCAGCTGCAATACAAGTGGTGCGGATGTATACATCTACACCGGGGAGATCGTTGGAAACAACGTGCCCACATACAGCCAGAAGAAAGCTGAATATAAACAGATTGGCACCAACTGGTACTATGTCGTAGACTTACCTTGTAACACGATTGGAAAATACAGCGTTTATTTCACCGCCACCAAGGACGGCTACACGGTGCAGAGCACCGAAAGGAAGCTGACCGTCACCAAGCCGAATCTCAGCAATGCCGAGATCACATTCCCCTATGGCAATGAAGCGGCCTTTAACTATGCGACCGCGACCGGTGTGCCGACGTTTGTCGTGACATACAAAGGCACAGAGCTGAAAGAAAATGTGGATTTCGTCATCACCCGCGGCGCTAGCACCTACGATGTAGGCCCCTGTACGCTGACCATCGAGGCAACAGACAAGGGCGATTATACCGGAAGTAAGTCTGCCCAATGGAATGTCCGACCGCTCAAAGTAGCGGCTTCGGTCGGCGACATCATTAAGACATACGACGGAACGACAGACCTGCCTGCAAATGCGAAAATCACATTTAAGAGCGCGGACAGCTATTATACTGGTACTACGCTTCGGCTGGCTAAGGGTACAGATTATGAGGTGTCCAACGCCCGCTATGATTCCGCCGATGCCAGCACCGAGGAAAAGACCATCTCCTTTACCGTCAAGTTGAAGAATAAGGGCTATGTCTTTGAAGACAGCACGACTCAAAAGGACTTTACGCTGAACGGCGCGGAGCTGGATGATAAGTCTTTCAAAATTAACAAAGCCGCTGCGCCCACGAATATCCCGACCGACACATTGAACGTAATCAACGGCACATGTCAGACGTACACCTATGACTTCAATAATATACTGCCCGGACTGTCCGAGGGCAAATATGGCACGATAAGCTATGGTCAGGCTGATATTTCCCTTGTTTCTCAAAGTGGGTATTATTACGACGAGACGATCGTAGAGTTTAAAAAAGGCAAGCTGATTTTGGCACAGTTCTATGCGAAAGATGGAGAAATGACCGGCCGGATCGGTACCGTCAAAGTGACGGTCACCACCACTAACTACGAGAACTTTCAACTGACGCTCGTCCTCAACGCGATAAACCAGATCAAGCCCACGCCGGACGGCGAAATCACTGCAAGCGAGATCACCTACGGCGACGCGCTGAGCAAGAGCGAAATTTCGGGCAAGATGAAAGACCCCAACACGGGTGATGCAGTCAACGGTACATTTACATGGACAGACGGCACAATCAAGCCCGATGCAGGCAGCTATGATGCCGAATGGACATTCACCCCGGCGGAGGGCTATGAGGAATACGCGACCGCGACCGGAACTGTGACCGTCAAGGTCAAACCGGCGAAGCTGATCGTTTCCGTGAAAGCATCCAGCATGTATTACACCGGCGAGGAACAGATCGCATCGATCATCGCGTCTGGACAAAGCGTAGACAGCACTCCCGTGACGTTCACCTACAGCGACAAGGAAGACGGCAACTATACTTCGGGCGTACCGACATTCACCGACGCGGGCACATACACCGTTTACTACAAGGCGGAAGCCGCGAACCACGAACCAGCTACCGGTATGTTCACCGTGACCATCGACCCGCTGCCGATCAGCCTTTTCTCTGTTTCGTCAATCTCCAAGACCTACGACGGCAGTGCAGATGTCACGCTCACTGCGGACAAGCTGACGTTCCTCAGCAAAACGGCGAAGATTAAACTTCCCGATACGGCGCTCTCCTTCTCTGACGCCCAATTTACCAGTAAGCAGGAGGACGGGAGCTATCTGCCCTCGCCGGAGGTCGGAAACGGAAAGGCGCTTTCCTTCACCATGACGCTCACAAGCAAAAACTATGTGTTTGAAGGTGAGTCGGAAGGTACCACAGAGGTCAGCGACGTTTTCGCGACCGATGATGCGAACCGGTTCACCATCACCAAGGCGGCCGCACCCACGATGCAGCCCATAGAGCTGACCGTTATCAACGGGCTGGCAAAGACTTACTTGGTCAATCTTCCCGCGCTGCCGACGCTGGGCGATAATTGTAAGTACGGCTCCATCGAATATGAGGCCTGCAACTTCGATCTGATTGGAGAGGGCGGCTACGCAAATTCGACGGCAACGATCACATCAAACGATGAGTTCCAGTTGACTGTCCCGGCTGTCGAATCTCAGACCGAAGGTTCCGTCGGAACCGTAGGCGTCAAGATCACCACGGACAACTATCAGGACATGCTCCTGACCGTTGAAGTCATCGCGAAGAACAAGATCGTTCCCGTGCTGGACGGCGAGATCACCGCAACGCCGATTACCTACGGTGACACACTGAGCAAGAGCGAAATTTCGGGCAAGATGAAAGACCCCAATACCGGCGCAAAGGTCGAGGGCACTTTCTCGTGGCAGCAACCGGACAATACGATTCTGGACGCGAGTACGCTTGGTCATAGTGTCGAATGGACGTTCACTCCGGATTCCGAGGAATACGCAACCGTAACCGACACCGCAACTGTCGAGGTCGCTCCCAAGTCCATCGAGGGCGCAGTGATTACGCTGGAATCTGCCGACCTCGAATACAACGCGGCGGAGCAATCGCCGAAGATCACCGGTGTGGCACTGGAAAAATGGACTGAAAATATTACCTACCGTATTGTAAGCGGCAACACGGCCACCAATGTCAATGACAGCCTCACCCTGACTATCGAGGGTACCGGCAACTACACCGGTAAGGCCGCGGTCAAGTGGAAGATTACGCCAAGAGAAGTGACACCCGCGATTGAAGTCGCATCCTGCACCTACACCGGCGATGCGCTGGAGCCGACCGTGACCCTCAAGGACGGAAATGAGGTCATTCCGACAGACGAATACACGGTAGAGTATTCCAACAACACCAACGCCGGTACCGGCCGGGTGACCATCAAGGACGTTGCAGGCGGCAACTACGTCATCAAGGAGAAAACCCAGGACTTCACCATCACCAAGGCCGCCGCACCCACAAATATCCAGTCCGGTACGCTGACCATCACCAATGGCCTGCACAAGACCTATTCCTTTGACCTCTCAACGCTGCTGCCGAAGCTGACTGCTCCCTGTGACTACGGCACGATCACCTATGACAAGAAGGTTGATACCAATCTGGGCGTTGGCTCCTTTATTACCCTTGTAAACGGCAAGACCGGTGAGCTGACACTGGAAGCAAACAGAAGCGGCACGGACGAAGGACAATTCGGCACGATTACGGTTACAATCTCCACGAGCAACTATCAGGACATCATCTTGACCATCAACGTCATTGCGAAGAACAGGATCACTCCCACCGGCACACCGACGCTGAGCAAGAACGCCATCACCTACGGCGACGCCCTGAATACCATCGCTCTCTCCGGCAAGCTCCATGATAATGTCAACAACGTGGATGTCGATGGAACCTTTGAATGGGTGGACGGCACGCATATACCCGTGGTTGGGAACGGTACCTATGCAGCCGAGTGGATTTTCGAACCGACTGATACCGAGAAGTATTTAACGGTTTCGGGAAGATCGAATATCACTGTCGAAAAGGCTACGCAGTACGGCAAGGTCGGCATGGCAGGCTATACTTACGGGCAAGCGCCAAGCACACCGACCTTGACAGACCGGACGGGCGATTTGAATGCTCAAGTGACCTACAGTTATGCCGCTGCGGACAGCGGCTCTGTTCAGCCGTGGGATATCAGCAATCCGCCCGCGCTGAACGCCGGTACCTACCGTATGTACGCCAGCATTGGTGATACGGATAACTACTACGGATTTGAAGCTGTGTATTGCGAATTTGTGGTAGCAAAGGCAACGCCGACCTACACCGCTCCCACCGGGCTGACGGCAAAATACGGTCAGACGCTGGCGGATGTGACGCTGCCGGACGGCTGGAGTTGGATGGATAGCAGCGAATCTGTGGGCGGCGCTTCGACTGCCGCCAAGACCTTCCAGGCAAAGTTCACTCCGAAGGACACCAAAAACTACAACACAGTGGAGAACATTGAACTTGAAGTCACGGTGAACAAGGCAGATGGCGGCAACCTCAAAACGGTCGAGCTGGAGCAGAAGTACACGGACGCCTCGGATCACACCTACACGCCGGACTGGGCCGGACTGCCCGCCGGGCAGGACTGGACGTTCAGCAGCGAGGCGAGCATCGTCCTGTCCAAGCAAGACTTCGCAGCGGACGGCAGCTTGCTGACCTATGCCATCTCCGGCGGCAAGGCGGGTGACAAGATCACCATCACCCTCAAGGCGTCCTGTGACAATTATGAGGATTTCACCATCACGCTGAACGTCACTCTGACAGAAAAGGACGATCAGAAGCCGTTGACCATCACCGGTGCGGGTAGTGTGGTCTACGGTCAGACACTGACATTGACCACCACTGGCGGCTCCGGCACGGGCACAGTGACCTACCGCATCGACACAGACGCGAGCACCGGCGAGGCGACCATCGATCCCGAAACCGGCGTTCTGACTCCCGTCAAGGTCGGCTCTGTCAGCGTCATCGCGACTAAGGCGGGCGACAACGACTACAACGACGTCACCAGCGCTCCCTTCGTGCTCATGATCAAACCGGCCACGCCTACCGGCGAGCCAAACTACACCAAGATCACCACCAGCGGCAAGACGCTGAAGGACGCGGCGCTGACCACCAAGGGAAGCACTCTGAATCCCAGTGACGGCAAGCTGGAATGGGTGGATGACAAGGGCGAGCCCCTGCCCGACGATACCACGGTCAAGGCCAACACGACCTACAAATGGCGCTTCACGCCTGATGATGACAACTACACGACCCTGACCGGCGAGGTTGAGCTGTATCACAAGTCCAGCAGTGGCGGCGGTTGGTACGACAGCTACTACACCATCAAGGCAACTGCCGGGGCGGGCGGCTCCATCTCTCCCTCCGGCAGCGTCAGCGTCCGTGAGGGTAGGGATCAGACCTTTACCATCACCCCAGATAAGAGCTATGCCGTCTCCAATGTCAAGATCGACGGCAAGAGCATCGGCGCGGTGAAGTCCTACACCTTTGAGAATGTCAGCAGAACACATACCATTGAGGTCATCTTTATGAAAGCCAACGGCAACCCCCAGACCGGCGTGTTTGTGGATGTAGCCACCGGCAGCTATTATGAGGACGCTGTGGATTGGGCGGTGGAGAACGGCATTACGCAGGGAACCGATGATACCCATTTCGTCCCGGACGGCATCTGCACCCGTGCGCAGGCCGTGGCCTTCCTGTGGCGTGCCGCTGGCAGTCCCAAGCCCGAAACCTGCACCATGCCCTTCGCCGACGTCCCCGCGGGCAGCTATTATTACGACGCTGTGCTGTGGGCGGTGGAGAACGGCATCGCCAAGGGTACCAGCGACACCACGTTCAGCCCCAACATGACCTGCTCCCGCGCCCAAATCGTCACCTTCCTGTGGCGTTCTGAGAAGTCTCCGGCAGCGGGTACAGCCAATCCCTTTGCCGATGTGAAATCCACCGCCTACTATGCCGACGCGGTACTGTGGGCAGTCAAGGAGAACATCGCCAAGGGAACCACCAACACCACATTCAGCCCCGACGCGGATTGCACCAGAGCGCAGATCGTGACCTTCCTCTGGCGCTGCAAGAAGTGACCGGCTGACATACGGCCAAGCAGCAAAGCCGCTGACATGACCACATAAGCGAACATCGGACAGCGCAGCGGACGGGCATCTCGCCCCGGAGCTGCGCTGTTCTCTTTTCTCTACAAGAAACAAATCAATGACATTTTGAGCTGCGCCGCTATCCCAGCGCGGCAAGGAGACAGCATTATGAAAAGAATCACAAGAATCATTCGTCCGATCATCTGTATGGCCGTCCTTCTCTTTGCCATGACCACGGCAGTCATGGGCTGCTATCAGAAAGAGACGGAGCCTATCGACATTCCCGGCAGAACACCTTCCGGCACATCTGCGCCTCAGCCATCAGCGACTCCCGCAGGCGAAGTTATCCCCTCGGTGGACAGGCAGGCAGAGTTGGCGGAAGCCAGAGCGAAGAATCCCGACACCGTAGCGTGGCTGTATATCCCCGGTGCGGAGGTGGACGACCCTGTGATGCAGGCGGAGGACAACGGCTATTACCTGAAGCTGGATGAAAACGGCGAGTATGCCATGTGGGGCTGCTATTATGCCCATTGTGAAAACGAAATCGGCGGCAGGGATAAGCTGGACAAAAACACCACCATTTTCGGCCACTCCGCCAGCAACTGCGACCCGGACGGTGTGCGGTTTACCAAGCTCTACCGCTATATGGATGCAGACTTTGTAAAGGAGCATCCGTATATCTATCTCTCTGTGGATGGCGAGGACATGATTTTCCAGATCACCGCGCTATTCGTCACGGATATTGGCTTTGACTATATTGCGCCTGATCCCACGGGAGATGATCTGACCAGCTTCTTTGAGACGATTGCGCGGAAAAACTGGCTGGATTTTGACGGTGTGATCTTCTCCGAGGAAGATACCGTCCTGACCCTTTCCACCTGCTGCCGGAAGTATGACAAGGCCAACAGCGGCAATCAGCGGCTTGTGGTCATGGCGAAGCTGCTGCCGGAGGGCGCTGCGGCGCAGGAGTTCAGCGTGTCTCTTGTGGATGATCCTGAAATGCCCTAAAAGAAATCAGAATACGACGACAATAGGACACCCATCCTTGCGGTACTGAAAAGCAGCGTATGGTATAGGGAAAACGGCGGCTGCTCTGTACGGGGCAGCCGTCGTTTTTGCTGTCCCAACATTTTTCAGATGAAAGGGACCTATGCGTATGACAGGAGAGCACAGGAGGTGCCGCTAATGCTGCGGCGACGAGCCGCACCGGGAGCATAGCCGGACGATATCCAGACACAGTAGGACACCTATGCCCTCCGGCAGCTACCGACAATTTCCATACTGAACCGCACCGAAGCGCCCATACAGGCTTTTATGCCTGTGTGGGCGCTTTTTGTCGTTCCCGGCACTTTTTCGCCGTGGGCTGCCGCTCCCCGCCGCCCTTCGTTCTGGAAGGAACAACCACCCGAACAGGACGAAAGGAGCGCAGCATGAGCCGCGAAAAAAATATTTTTGAGAAATTTCCGAAAAAATGGCCAAAAGGGGCATTTGGAAAACCAGTAAGGGGTGAAAGGGGAAACCACGACCTGCCTTCCGGCGCGAAGGGAGGTGAGAAAATGGACCTTGAACACCATTACCGGCACAAGCAGCACACCTTCGATGCGTTCTGCAAAAGGACCATCCGAAATGAGTCTGCTAACGCTTTCCGTCAGGTTCGCGTCCAGCAGGACCGCTTCGTGTCCCTGAGCGATCTGTCGGAGGAGGGCAGCGAGGCGCTTGCGACCTATGACCTCTATCCGTGGGAATACACATCCTTCCCCGTGGACGGCGATGTGATCCTCATTAAGGACGACAGGCTGGCTGACGCGCTGACTGTTTTGCCCCAGAGCCTCCGGGATATCTTTCTGATGTACTGGTTCCTGGAGCTGGCAGATCGGGAGATTGGCGAAAAGCTGAGCCTTCCCCGGAGAACGGTCAATCATCGCAGGCAGCGAGCCTATGAGCTGCTGAAAGAGCTGATGGGAGGTGACGCGAATGAGTAAGCACAAGCTGATCCCGTATCCGGTGATCGCCGCCGCCGTGCGGGGCGACCCGGAGGCGGTGAATCAGGTGCTGGATCACTATTCCGGCTACATAGCGGCACTGTCCATGCGCAGAGGGTATGACCAGAACGGCAATCCCTGCCTTGCAGTGGACGAGGAGATCCGCCGCCGGATCGAGACGAAGCTGATCGTCGCCATCCTGAGTTTCGACCTGAACTGAACCCAGGCGGGATCTGACCGCGCGCGCCCCTTTCCGCGCGGCTGAGCCCTTTGCTCCTTGACAAAGAAAGCCCGGCAAATCCCGGTGCAGCATAGAGCAGACGGATACATTCCCGTCTGTGCGGAGCTATACGGCCGGTGCGCCATGACCCTTCAACGAGGCGAGCGATATCCACCAGGCCGCAAAGCGGGCAAGGCAGCCCGCGGGCCACGATGCACAGACGGGGCGATACTCCCTTGCAGTCACAGTCCGGGCGTGCAGCCGTATTCAGGCGGTGAGGCGTCGCAGGCAATGAGCAGGGCCGCGCGAGAACCGCGCGGGGGTGGGATTCCCGTGGAGCTGAAAAGCCATTCAGCCGTCCGTTTCTGCTGTTCTTTGTAAGCTATCAAAAAATGATTTGTTTTCAGACGATTAGAAAGGGGCTAACTATGCAAACGACCGCTTCATCTGAAAAGAAATACGCCCCGCCGAAGCGGAGCGAAAAACAGATCGGCAACACGACCTTTATCGTCAATTCCTTCTTTCGGGAAAAGAGCGACGAGAGTATTGCCGTGAAGCTGGAACGTCTGATGAAAGCGGACGTTCAGAAAGAAGCGACAACTTAATTCTCCTAAACAGGCAGACAGGGACAAAAAGACGCGGTATAATGAAGGTGACTTCAAAACCGTGTTTGACTGCCGGATGGGAGGTTACTATGTATCATCAGTCAAACACCGCTGCCGCGCTTCAATTCCCTTACAACGCTATGAGCGTCGAAGCTGTTACCGCTTTGTACTGCCGTTTGTCGCGTGACGATGAATTGCAGGGCGACAGCAACAGTATCATCAACCAAAAAAAGATCCTTCAACGCTACGCACTTGACCACGGCTACAAAAACTATCGCTTTTATATTGATGACGGCATTTCGGGTACGACGTTCAACCGCCCTGGCTTCCAGCAAATGATTGCGGATATCGAAGCCGGCCTTGTCAAGCGGGTCATTATCAAGGATATGTCACGCCTGGGCCGTGATTATCTGCAAGTGGGCATGTATACCGAGATCATGTTCCCTGAGCATGACATTCACTTTATTGCTGTCAACGATGGTGTGGACAGCACCCAGGGTGATAATGAGTTCACTCCTTTTCGGAACATCATCAATGAGTGGTATGCGAAGGACACCAGCAAGAAGATCCGTGCCGTGATGAAGGTCAAGGGCAACGCCGGCGAGCATCTGACGACCCTGCCGCCCTATGGCTACATGAAGTCTCCTGACAACAAAAAGCTGTGGGTCAGGGACGAGGAAGCCGCAACGGTGGTCTATGAGATCGGCCTATATGTGATGGACGGTTTCGGACCGTCCCAGATTGCAAGGAAGCTGACAGAGCGAAGGATCTTGACCCCGGCCGCCTATTATGCCAGCAAGGGCCGGAAAGCAAGCAATATCAAGCGGGGCTTACCCTACGCATGGGATGCCTCCACCGTAGCGGATATCATGGACCGCTGGCGGGAGTACCTGGGGCACACGGTCAATTTCAAGACGAGGAAGAAGTCCTACAAGAGCAAAAAGGTCATCCATAATCCGGAAAGTGAGTGGATGATCTTTGAGAACACCCATGACCCGATCTGGACGGAGGCAATCGCGGACGCTGCGAGAGCAGCAAGGCAGACGCGCCGTCGTCCTACAAAAATGGGAGAAATGGGGATGTTCTCCGGCATGATGTTCTGCGCGGACTGCGGATCTGTCATGTATCAATGCAGAGCCACCAACTTCCGACGCGAGCAGGAATACTACCTATGCGCCGGCTACCGAAAGAGCCGTGACTTCTGCGGTCAGACCCATTCCATCCGCACGGTGATCTTGGAGGAATTGATTCTGGAAAACCTGCGGGAGATCGTTTCCTTCGCCTCCCGCAGTAAGGACGAGTTTGTGAGGCTGGTCATGGACAGTGACCTGCGGCAGCGCGACCGGGATCTTGCAAAGCGGAAACGGCAGCTTGTCGATTCCGAGAAGCGGATCACAGAGCTGGATGCTATCTTCAAGCGGCTCTATGAGGACAACATTTCGGGCAAGCTCTCCGATGAACGCTTTCAGAAACTCTCTGCGGACTATGAGAAGGAAGAACGGGATCTCAAGGTGCTGACGAGTTCCCTTCGGAAAGAAGTGGAGCTGGAGGAAAGCAAGTCGGCGGATATTGATCGTTTTCTCTCCGTTGTGGAGAGGTACACGGATATCCCGGAGCTCACGCCCTGCATCCTCCATGAGTTCGTGGAGAAAATCATCGTCCATGCGGCCAGCGACCCGAAGGGCAAGAATCGGACGCAGGAGATCGACATTTACTACAAGGGTATCGGAGCCTTGGAAATGTCAAAAGTCACAGCATCAATGGAAAAATGAGAAAACGGTACAGCCGAAGCTATACCGTTCTCTCTTTCCTCACGATGTTTTCTTATCGGGAGCTGCCTTCAGGCTTCCTTTTTGTTATGCGTGGTATTCCGGGCCGCGGCCCTGATAGATGTCCTGCATCTCCCGGTCGATCTCGCTGATGGCATCGGAGCACAGCCGCAGGCGGGCGGCGTCCGAGGGGGAGAAGTCCCGCTGGGACTTATAGCGCAGTTCGTGCTCCAGGCTGGCCCACATATCCATGGCGATGGTCCGCAGCTGGATCTCCACCGGCAGATGCAGCGTCCCCTCGGAGATGACGATGGGCACGTCGCAGATCAGGTGCAGGCTCCGATAGCCGGATTCCTTGGGCTCCTTGATATAGTTGACCTCCCGGATGATCTTGAAATTCTCGTTCCGGGCCAGCAGACTGCGCAGGTAACAGATATCGTCCAGATAGTTGCAGATGACCCGCACCCCGGCCACGTCCTGGATATGGGCATAGATGTTGTCGATGGTGACCTCGAACCCCCGGCGCTTCAGCTTTTCCACGATGCTGTCCACGGTTTTGATGCGGTACTCGATGTGGTGGATGGGGGAATGGTCATACAGGCTGGCAAACTCCTCGTCCAGGATCTCCAGCTGGGTGACGGCAACCTTCAGGGCGCTGCGGTACAGGTGGTTCACCCGCACCATGCCCTGGGCCAGCTCCTGCTGTTCCGGCGTACCCCCCTGGGGGATATGGATGTCCTTGAGCCGGATGGTGCCGCTTTTTTCGATCATCATGAAAAAACTGCGCCTCCTCGTTATTGGTTCTCTTATTGTTATGATTATAACATACGTCTATGACGGGTGTGTGAATAAATTGCAAAATTCGCCGTAGAAAAATCCGCCCCTTTTTCGTCATTTCGCCAAAGAACCCCATTTGCACCGGGGGCGTTTTTGTGGTATCATAGGAAAAGCGAAAGGGGGGACGGCGGATGCACGTCCGGGAGCATTTGCGCACGGTGGGCCGCCACCGGCGTCTGGTGCGGTACTACTGCCTGCGGCTGGGGCTGGTGTGGCAGGGACTGACCCATGATCTGAGCAAATACAGTCCCACGGAGTTCTGGCGCAGCGCCAGGTATTACCAGGGGTACCGCAGTCCCAACGACCAGGAGCGCAAGGAAAACGGCGTCAGCCTGTCGTGGCTGCACCACAAGGGCCGCAACCGCCACCACTTTGAGTATTGGATCGACTATTGCCTGCGGCCCGACGGCAGTGTGTACATGGGCGGGTGCAAGATGCCCAAGCGGTATGTGGCGGAGATGTTCTGCGACCGCATCGCCGCCTGCCGGGTGTACCAGGGGGAGAAGTATACCGACGCCTCGCCCTATGACTACTATCAGAAGTCCAAGGACCACATTCTCATCAACCAGGAGACCAGCGACCTGCTGGACCGGTGGCTTCTGCTGCTGAAGGAGCACGGCGAGGAAGCCGCCTTGCCCCAGATCCGGCGGGAGCTGAAGGACCCGGAATATTGAGAGATAACGCACCCCAGGGACGCGGAACCGCCAGGTTCCGCGTCCCTTTTTTGCGGGTGTGCCGGACTTGGCTCTCCCTATGGGAGAGCTGTCACCGAAGGTGACTGAGAGGGCCTGTAGGGGCGGCGGCCCACCAATATGGCGCTTCCTGTGCGGCAGGGCACACGGGCCCTGCCCTACAGGATTTTCTGCCGTAGGGGCGTGGGCTCTGCCCCGCCCAATGGCCCGGTGCTTTTGAGCCCGGGTAGAACCCGGCCGCTACAGGCGGCTCCCGGGAAACCACCCCGCCCACAAAAAAATGCGCCCCCGTGGGGCGCATTTTTTAGCCTAAAAAAGCCTCGCAGAGTTTGCCGCCCGCAGGCGGCAAATCAAATTTAATCCATTTTTTGCCGGGGCGTGTACCTGGCAAAAAATACTTCTCGGTCTGCAAGTGTGGAATTTGTCCGCCATCAGCGGACAAATTATGCGCGCGGCAGACTGCAAGCCTTTTGCCCAAAAAGGACCTTGCCCTTTTTGGGCAGTCTCGAAAAATGCGCCCCCGTGGGGCGCATTTTTATAATACTGGTTCATGTCCGCTGCTTTTCCCGCAGGGCCAGGGCGCGTTGGGCCACCACCGGGTCGGAGTCATAGTGGACGTATCCGCCCCGGACCCGCTGGATGGCGTCGTTGCCCTTTCCGGCCAGGACGATCACCGCCCCCTCCGGGGCCTCCAGAATGGCCTGCTCCACCGCCCGGGTGCGGTCTAACTGGATGGTGACCCGGGCGGGGCCGCCCTGGGCGGCGGCGTGGGCCAGACG
>ENA-ORNW01002251-ORNW01002251.1-human-gut-metagenome-genome-assembly--contig:-NODE-2251-length-12967-cov-6.101611_pt1 | contig 12967 bp, 8 predicted proteins | sample MGYA00242121_ERZ509034 | MGnify/ENA primary metagenome ERZ509034 (study PRJEB26280, sample SAMEA2338689) | human gut metagenome | biome: human gut; feature: human-associated habitat; material: faeces... | reverse complement strand
GGGGAGCCATGTCAGCCACAGCACGATCTGCACGTTGCGCTCCTTGCCGTAGGCGATCAGGCCGGGCAGGTCGAGGTCGGGATTGGGACGGAATACGTCGGTCGTCGATGCCGACCAGCCTTCGTCCATGATAATATAGGGAACGCCGTATTTGGCTGCGAAGTCGATGTAGTAACGATAGGACTCCGTATTGCGCCCGGCACGGAAATCGACCCCCGACAGGCGCATGCCATTCCACCAGTCCCAGCTCACCAGTCCGGGCTTCACCCACTCCCAGTCGGTATCGGCAGCGGGAGCGGCCAGCAGCCACACCAGTTCGTTTTCGATCAGGTCGGCATCCTCCTCGGCCACGACGGCAAGGCGCCACGGGAAAGTGCGCGTCCCCTGCGTCCTGGCAATATAGGGTTCTTCGGAGAGCACCTTCAGGCTGCGGTCGCCATCGGGGCCGTACTCCTTCGGCACGCGCGGGAAAAGCGATTCGAAACCGCCCCGTCCGTCGCTCCTGACGAACATGCAGGGGTAGTCCCGTACATCGGACTCAGCCAGCAGGAGCTTCTTGCCCCCCGGCATCCCGACCAGCACGGGCAGGTAGCTCATCTTGTCCGAAGGGGCATACCCGGACATCGCCACACGGGTGTAGGGCTCCTCGTACATCGAACGGAAACCGTTCACCTCGGAGAGCCACGCCTCGCTTCCGGCGGGCAGTCCCAGCCGGCACTCTTCGCCGAGCACCTCGACCTCGCCGGGCAGCGAGGTGACGAAGCGGTAGGCCACACCGTCGTCGAAAAGGCGGAACTCCACCGCGTAGTCGCCGGCGAACCTGAGTTGCACGGCATTATAGCAGTTCCGGACGACGGCATCCTTGGTCGGGTTGCGGCGTTCGAGCATCTCGTCGGCCGAGGAGCGTTTCACGCTGCGCAAACGGGGAGCCTCGCCCAGCGTGCGGTCGTCCAGGGTCAGCGACAACGTACAGGCATCGAGGACTTTGTCCGCACCGCTCCAGACGGTATAACTGATCTTGTCAGCCACCTCGATTTCCATGCGGAGGTTTCCGCCGGGCGACGTCGCACCGACGGTCTTGGCCGTAACGGCACCGCCCACAGCCAATGCGCAGAACAATGCCAGAAGTCGTTTCTTCATAATATAATAATTTAGGTCGGATACAAAGATAGCAAAAAAACGACAGGAGAGCCGCGATATTCCCGCGGCCCTCCTGAAAAAAAACGAACCTGTTATTTTACCGTAATCGAGTTCAGCAGGTCGGCCTTACCCTCGTTCACCAGCTTGAGGATCAACTCGCCGAACAGCGTGTTCTGCCAAGCGAACCACGAGCGGGTGAAATCCGTCGGGTCGTTCACATTGAACGACTCGTGCATGAAGCCCGTCCCGGCATCGGTGGTCATCAGCATCTCTACGCAGCGCTTGATCTCGGCATCGTCCTGCGAGGTAAAGGCCTTCATCATGATGCTCATCGGCCAGGCCATGTCGTAACCGATATGCGGGCCGCCGATGCCTTCGCCAGCCGAACCGCGGAAGAAGTAGGGGTTCGCCTCGCTCCACACGAAGCGGCGGGTATTCTGGTAGATCGGATCGTTCACGTCCATATCGCCCAGGTAAGGCATCGCCAGCAGGCTCGGCACGTTGGCGTCGTCCATCAGGAAACGGTTGCCGTAACCGTCGACCTCGAAGGCGTAGATCGTCCCGTATTCGGGATGGTTGTAGGTGGCGTATTTCTTGAGCGCCGTCTCCACCTCGGCAGCCAGTTCGGTGCACTCGGCAGCCAAGGCGGCCTGTCCGTTAACTTTGGTCAGGATTTCGGCAGCCTTGCGCAGCGAAGTCACGGCAAAGAAATTCGAAGGCACGAGAAAGAGGAACGTCGTCGCATCGTCCGAGGGACGGAATACAGAAGCGATCAGCCCGACGGGATTCACCGGATTGCCCTTGCCCATGTTGCAGACCGTATCAAGCTGGCGGTCGGTCACACGCATGAACGTATAGGGGCCGACACCCTCCTTGCGCTGCTGTTCACGGAACGTCTTGAGAATGTTCCTGACGGCCGCCATCCAATGTTCGTCGAACACCGAATCGTCGCCCGTCACCAGCCAGTATTCATAGGCCAGGCGCAACGGATAGCACAACGAGTCGATCTCCCACTTGCGTTCGTGCAGTTCGGGGCGCATCTGGGTCTGGTCGCTCATCCACTGATGGTCGGGGTTCGGGTCGTAGGGGTCGAGGAACGCATTGGCATAGGGATCGAGCTCGATGCACTTGAACTGGCGGCGGATAACGCCGGCCAGCATACTGCGCAGGTGCTCGTCCTTGTTGGCCAGCTGGAGGTAGGGCCACACCTGCGCACCCGAGTCACGGAGCCACATGGCATGGATGTCTCCGGTATAAACCACCGTGTCGTCCTTGCCGTTGTCGTCCTTGCGGTAGCGCACCGTCGTGTCGAGCGTGTTGGGGAAACAGTTCTCGAACATCCAGGCCAGCTTGGCATTGGAGAGCACGCCCTTGATGCGCGCGATCTCGGCCTCGACGGCCTCGGAGCGGAACAGACGCTCGGCCTCGGCCGGACGGTTGGTCGGGGCATATTCTTTTACGATCTTCGCTTTGGGCCTGGCCATCCGCGTATTGTCCATAATCATAACCGCGGCTTCGGTTTCCGGAGCACTGCTGCGGAGCGCCGAGGCGTGTGCCGAAACCGTACCGGCCATGACAAGGGCCGCAGCAAGGCAAGCCCGGGAGATGTTTTTGTTTTTCATAGTCGTTTACAGAATTACTTTATTAAGGTTTTAAGTTATCAGTACAGGGTTACGGGGCCGCGCAGGCCGAGCTCCTTGTTGAGCCGCTGCGCCCATTCCCAGCGGGCAGCCGTCGGAGTATCTGCGGCACGGGCCTTGGCATAGTTGGTCAGCACTGTGGTAACACGGATCGTCAGGACATTCGTGCCCTTACGGAGTTTGCCCGCTACGTCGAACGTACGCGCACCATACCAGCGCACGCCCGCAGGCTCGCCGTTGACGAAAAGTTCGGTGATGCCGTTATGCGTAAGGCCGGCATCGAGCGTATGGTAGGCCGCCGGATCTTCGACATCGACCGTGCGGGTGTATTCGATGGTGCCGGCGAAGCTCTGCAACCAGGGGAACGGCAGGCTGTGCAGATCCACGAGGTCGGTCAGGGAGAACTCCCGGGTGCTCTTATCCACATGGTGCGTGGCTCTGACATCCCAGATGCCGTTGAGGGCAATGGGGTTCGCACTGCGGGGTGCAGGTGCGGGCAGCATTTGGCCGCCGCGGTCTTTCTCGAAGACGATGAATTTCGCCTCGGCAGGCGTCAGGCACAACTCCAGCGTACCGTCCTGCACGTCGAGCATATGCCGCACGCCCGTCTCGGCATCCCAGACCCAGGCCTGCTTGGCCGCCACCTCGGCGGGGAATTCGAGCCGGGTCTGCATGGAACGTTCGATCGAAGAGTTGACGACGAAATAGATATCCCTGTCGCCCGACTTGTAATAGTTCATCATCATAAAACGGTCGGGGTCGGAGATTTTCGCATAAGGGGTCAGGCCGTATTCCGCCTGCAAGGTGCGGTACCAGCCGAGCATATCCCCCTGCGGGGCATCGACACGGACAAAACGGTCGGGCCAGGTCGCCACGACACGGTCGATGATCGCCTTCACACGGGCATCCTTCGCCGCGGCATCACGGAATCCGAGCCCCTTGTGGGGCACCTTCCCGATGGCGATCACACGTCCGCCCGCCGCCACGAAGTCGGCGATGCGCGCAGCGGTTCGGGGTTCGAGGCTCTCGACCTCCATCAGCAGCAGGGTCTTGTAGCTGCGCGAACCGAAGCGGAGCCGGCCGCCCGCGACGGACGACTGGCAGATGCCCTTCTCGCTGACATAGTCGCAGCCGTTGCCGCTCTGCTGGACGGCCTCCCAGAGGTCGTTGGCATAGGCGGGATAGGTGACGCCGGGATAGGGGTCACGCTGCATGCCGTGGATCGACCAAAGGTCTTCGAGCGGCGGCAGGATGGCGATGTCGGCCTGATAGACGCTGTTCTGCAAAAGAGCGGAGACACGCGCCTTGTAATCCATCCACGGACGCACATAAGGCCACCACGTATTGTTCTCGTTGAAATAAGTACCGAACTGTATCCAGCCGAAGAAATCCTTCTGGCGGGGGCTGTAATTGAAGCCGTGGAGCACCGAGTGGTTGACGCCCGAAAGGTTGCTGCGGTCGCCCGTCACCTTGACCTCCTCGAGCGTGGTCTGGAAGATATTGCCCACGTTGGTCTGCTCTTCGCAGCTCACGATGTTGCGGTTGGCCAGAAACGCTCCCGAAGAGACGAACTTGTTGACCATGCTGTAACCGCGTCCCGAAAGGTATTGGTTGGGCTCCATCACCCGGCCGATGCCGTCGTGTATCCACGATTCGCATTCGGGGATGTCGAGATACATCGACGTTTCGACGGGATGGAGCTGGTGGCCGTAAGCCTGCACACGCGATTTGAGCCCGTTGCGGTGGCACCAGTCGTTGTAGACGTCGATGAAGTTTTCCTTGAAGAGCTGCATCTGCACGTGCCAGAAATCGTGGCGGACACGCTCGATCACGTCGCGGGTCACCTCGGGCGAGAAACTGCTGCCGTAAGCCTCGCGGACGGGTTCGCCCATGGCTCCGGTACGCTGGAACACATAGGGCAGGAACGGATCGAGCGAGTAACCCATACGCTTCTCGAACTCGGCGAACATGCCGGGCGTCCAGTTGTTGCCTTCCAGCTCGAAACTGTCGCAGAACGCCGCGCGGATCTTCCCCTTGAGTTTGCCGCGGGTGAAATGCATCGCATCGGAAAATTTATCGAGGTAACGCTCCACGGCCTTGCCGTCGAGGTGGTTCACCACGGGCCCGCTGGCGCCCGGAGCCCCCAGGATAACACGCGAATAGCCGTTCAGCTTCACGAAAAAGTAGAGGACATGTTCGCCCTCGGGGACATCGACCGTGATGGTATCGTTGCCGGCCTGGTCGTCGTACGAAACGCCCTCGGTGAAATGGGCGACATGCTTGGGCATCAGGCGGATGAACAGAAGCTCCTTGGTCGGGTTGCTGCGGGGATTGGCCACTTGGGCGTTGGCCATGTCGAGCACCTCGTCGCGGCAGCGCATGTCCGACGACGCCACCATCCCGCGGAGCAACTCCCAGGCGACACCCTCGCCGCGCGCCCGTATCAGTTCGCCGGGAATCCCGGCACGGCGCGCGATGTAGGACGCGAGCGAATCGGCACGCCGCCGGGAGAGCGTTTCGTTCAGACGGTCCGTCCCGTCCGGCGAGGCGTAGGAACGGATTTCGACGCCCTCGAGCCGGCCGGTTTCGTACACTTCGCGGACGCAACCGATGAAGCGCTCCAGTTCGCTTCCGTTCTCCCGGAAACGGATATCCACTTCACGGTGTCCCCGCCGGTAATAGATTCTCGCCGAGTCGGCGGCCGTCTGTCCATGCAGTTCCCCGGCCGCAAATGCTCCGAACAAACCAGCCAGCAGCAGTTTCCTCAGGGACGAACCAGATAATATAACCCTCATTATCAAGCAATAAACAATTAAGCCACAACCCATAACACATCCGACCGACATAAAAAAGAGACCGGATATCGGTATTTATCGTTGGTTAAAATCCGTATCGGTTTAAAATCCAGATATAAAGCCTCAAAACCGGTATCCGACGAAAATATATGTAATTGACACTAAAAATTTTATATTCCGGAAGACGGGCGTATTTTCTTTTTTTGTATCTTTACCGCAGAAAACCAACGATTTAACCAACGATTTTTTAGCAAAATTCCGGAGCCGCCGGACGAATTATTCAAAACGGCCCCCTTTTCCCCGTTTTTCCGCTTCCGAAACGGTTCCGCACGGCTCATGTCGCTCCCCTCCCGGAAGGCGGAATCCGCCCGGTCGCACCTGGACGGATATGTAACCGACACTGCACCAAACGGATAAAACACGAAAAAACGCCGTTCCTTCCCGAAGTCGGATTCGGAAAGAAACGGCGCATCCGTCTCGTGAACGGTCTTATGCCCGAAAGAAAAACCGGTATGCCCGGCGCCGGAAACGGAAGGTCAGATCAGGTCGGCCGGATAGACCACCCCCAACTGCCGGCGTACCTCGTCGATGATCCCGATGGTGGCCAGCGAATTTTCGTGACTATTGACGGACGACTCCCGGCGGCCCTGTTCGACGAGGTCCAGGAACTCGGCCACTTCGTAGTAATACTCGTCCAGCTCCGTCGGACGGGACAGGTCCTGCGGTTCCGCAGGACGCTCCAGTCCGGAGGCCGCAGCCGGCCGCGGCTGCCACACGACACGGCCGATGCGGTTGATGCGGTCCAGCGTCAGATTGCCCGCCTCGCCCTGAATCTCGGTCGGCAGCGAGGAGTTGGCGATCTTGGAGTAGAGCACCGTGGCGTTCATCTCCCCGTAATCGAAATCGACCGTACCCTGCGCATCGACACCGCTGCTCAGCAGGATGCCCGACGCCGAAATCCGCCGCGGGCGGCCGAACAGCACCACCATCGGATAGATCGTATAGATACCTATATCCATCATGGCGCCGTTGGAAAGCTCCGGACGGAAAGCATTCAGCACGACTCCCTCCTTGAACTTGTCGTAACGCGAAGAGTATTGGCAGAAGGCGGAGAAATAACGCCGGAGCGTCCCGGCCTTCGGCAGCGCCTCGCGCAAGGCCATGAAATTGGGCGTCAGCGTCGTCTTCACGGCCTCCATCAGCGCCACGCCGTTCCGGCGCGACGCCTCGATCATCGCCCGCACCTCCCGGGCATTGGAGGCCATCGGCTTTTCGCACAGCACGTGTTTGCCGCGCTCCATGCAGCAGACGGCCTGCGCGGCGTGCATGCAGTTCGGCGTGGCGATATAGACCGCGTCGATCGCATCGCTCGCAGCCATCTCCTCCAATGAAACGAACGTGCGGGCGATCCCGTGCCGGGCCGCGAACTCCGCAGCGCGCTCCCGGGTGCGGGAACAGACCGCCGCCAACTCGAAACGGGGGTCCTGACGGGCCCCGGCAATCACCCAGTCGGTCACGAAATTGGTCCCGACGACTCCGAAACGGATTTTTCGCATCGTATCTCTGTTTTTTATCATTCCGCCCGGATTTTCCGGCCGGCCGCCCTCCGGGCCGGTGCGGCCAGAGGCCTCCGGCCGCACCGGCGTTCTTCCGGACGAGAATCGGCCGCTCAAAATTAGCAAGATATTCCGAATGATCCAACTCCCCGGCATCCCGGACTTCCCGCAGCGCTCCGGATTCACTCCGGAGACCCGGGACGCCGGAGGGCGGCGGATTGCCCTGCGTCGGGACGCCGGAAGCGTTTCAGGCCGCACTACCCTGACGCAGATTCCGATCTGCACGGGAACCGCCCTCCCGCAACTCCGGCAGGGAACGAGACGAAAGCCGGAGGCCGTCCGAATTTTCGGACCGTTATACAATGCGCATCCGGCGCCGGAGTGCGGGCGCCGGGCGGAGGGATAAAAAAACCGACGGAAATATTTGCAGTTTTCGGGAAATGTGGTATCTTTGCACTCGCAATACCGAAAAACGGTGCGTTAGTTCAGCCGGTTAGAATACGTGCCTGTCACGCACGGGGTCAGGGGTTCGAGTCCCCTACGCACCGCAAGACATCATGACAAAAAAAAAGCGAAAAGCCTTGTAAATAAAACATTTGCAAGGCTTTTTTCTTTTCCTGGAAGTGCAAGAAAATGCAGTTCGGAGCATGTTGCATGTGGCCTATTCGGTGTACTTTTTACGGCGCCGAAAAAGTACACCGAATTAGAGTTCACTTCATTGATTTGCAGCGTATTTCATCTTGACAACGAGGACTTGTGGAATTAAATTTGCAACCTCAAAAAATGCGATGTATGGAAAGAACAACATTCGGCATGACGTTTTACATTCGTAGAACGAAACTCGACAAGACAGGAAAGGCTCCGTTTTTTTGCGTATCACAATGAACGGTCTGCGTGCCGATACGAGTATCAAGTATCACATATCCCCACAACTTTGGAATACAGCCAAGGGCCGTGCCCTCGAAAACAACCGCGAAGGCAAGAAGGTGAATCGTATGCTCGAAGCCGTCGGTTTCAATATCATGCAGGTGCGTCGTCAACTGAAATCCGAAGGAGTAGCTGTTTCGGCCCAAAGCATACTGTCCCGTTATCTTGGGAAAGACGCACCCCAACGCCAATCGATTTTGCTCCGACTACGGTTCAGCGGTATGAAAGTCTTTTCCGGATTACGGCGGAGTTTCTTCGGGCCAAATACGGACAAGATGATTTTTATTTGGATGACCTGCCGGAGCAGTTGATCGAAGATTACGAGTTCTATATGAAAACCGACCGCAGATGCGCTCATAATAAGGATATTATTGAAAAATAATAATATACGAATTATTCCGGGGTTCATGAAAATTCACTATCTTTATGGCAAACCAACCCCGCCTGCCTTATGCTCCGCCATTTCGTTTGGACCGTATCCGTTCTGTTCCCGCTGTTCTCTTCCGCCCAATCGAATTCCGCACTGCCATCCGTGGACAGCGTGGCAGTCCGTTTGCGTCGTCAGCTCGCGCTCTATCCTCAAGAGAAGATCTACCTGCATACGGACAAACCCTACTACATGGCCGGGGACACGATCCGTTTCCGTGCACATGTGGTCGATGCCGCAAGCCATGCTCCTGTCCATGCGAGCCGTTATGTCTATGTGGATTTCCGTCGCGTGGACAAGCCTCCGGTCGGCCAGGAGGCTCCGGCACCGCAGCGCTTCCGCATCCTCGAACGAAACGGGGTATATGCAGGCTATATTCCCCTTCCGATGACCTTCGAAAGCGGAAACTACGAAATCACGTGCTATACGCATTTCATGCGCAATACCGGCAATGCCTCGTTCTACCGCCAGTCGGTCTACGTCTCGGACTACGGGAGGCGCTACGAATACAGGAGCCGCAACCGCGATGCGTCATCCGATTACGACGTTTCGTTCCATCCCGAAGGGGGCTATCTCACGACGGGCGTCCCGTGCACGGTGGGTTTCAAGGCACTGCGTGAGGACGGGACGTCGGTAGACGTGACGGGCGAGATCGTTGATGACGGAGGAAATACCGTCGCACGCTTCGCAGGAATCGCTGAAACCCATCGAAAATCCGTACCAAGTCCTCGCCAGAAAATCCGTGGATTACAGGGAGATCGAAAAAGGATACTATGCCGACCTGAAGGAGCTCCTCATGAGACAGCATGGCGTACATATCAGAAATAACGAAGTTTACGCCTACGGCAATCCGGCCAGATATATGATCGACGGAACGTTCTGGATGCCTTTCGGCGAAAAAGTGCCGTTCGTTCCGGTCGAAATGATAAAACGGGTCGATATTATTCCGGCGGTGAATACGACTTTGTTCGGTATCAACAGGATGAATCGCAGCTTACCCAAGAGAATTCAGATAAACAGTTGGTCGGTCATCGCAATCACGACTAAGGACGGGTCGGAACTGTTGCGGAGCGGATATCGGGATCCGGACCAACAGTACATGCAGGTCGTTCGACCTCAAGGTTTTCAAACGCCGGCTGAATTCTATTCCCCGAAATACGAGACGGCAAGACAGAGAAATGCTCCCGAGCAGGATTTGAGAACCACGCTGTATTGGAACTCAGCACTTGAGATCTCTCCCGAGGGCAGGGCCGAAATCGAGTTTTACACGGCGGACGAACCCGCAGATTACACCATCCGCATCGAGGGCATTCTGCATAATGAAAAATATTCGATCCTTCACCGGACGATAAAACTGGAGTAAAACAAATATCCAACCTGCTTAAAACCAACACCTATGAGAAAACTAAAACTGAAAAAAGAAATCATCGTCTCTTTGAGCAATATCCAAAAGGCAGGAGGAGGCGACACAAATATTACAATACCGACTTGGGAAACCCTCGATGAAGAATGTATATCGGCGGCTGGTACTCAAGAAACCGATTGCGCTTGTCTTACACTGGCAGGCTGCCAGCAACCTCAATCCGTTCAATGCCCGTCCGAACCCATCTCCGGAGGTTGCGCTTCGCAAGCTTGCGGCGTAACCGGACATTGTTCATTTTCCTGTGCTACCGTCGAATATACTCAATGCGAGTAGTGCCTTCCAGTTATTAGAATAAGTGATTGAGTTATAAAACACCCGTTCGGTGAAGGCCGGGGTGTTGTAGGTAATAGAAAGAGCAAAAAAGAGTAAATATCTTGTTTACAAGTATTTAATGCTCTTTCTGCAAGTGCACCGAGTGATAAAATTGCAAATTCGGGCAGGTTTAACGGTGAGTTGTGTTACTTATCCGTTACCTGCCCGAAATGCTTTGGTTTGCATTAAATCATTTGTTTTCAGTCTATTGCATTGAATTTCCGCATAACAAATAACTTGACTTAACGTTTAACAAATCCACAAAGTTCAAGTTATCATGCAACGCAGCACTTTCAAAGTCCTTTTCTACGTGAAAAGGCAGTCCGAGAAATCGGGTCAGGTTCCCGTTATGGGCCGTATTACCATCAACGGTACGATGTCGCAGTTCAGCTGCAAACTCTCCGTTCGGGCCTCGCTTTGGGATGCCAAAGCAAACAAAGCCTCCGGGAAAAGCCTCGAAGCCCAACGTATCAACGAGAAGCTGGAAAACATCAAGACCAATATCGGCAAGCAGTACCAGCGTCTCTGCGACCGGGATTCGTATGTCTCGGCCAAAAGAGTCCGCAACGCTTTTCTCGGTATGGGCGATGACTGCCATCTGCTGTTGCAGACCTTCGACGAATACCTTGCGGGTTTCCTCAAACGCGTAGGCAAGGACCGCGCCTATTCCAGCTATAAGGACTACTGCAAACGCCGCCGCCGTCTGGCCTCCTTCCTCGAATACGAATACCACGTCAAGGATATTGCGTTCAAAGAGCTGAAACGGGATTTTATCGAAAAATTCGTGGTCTATCTCTCCTCGATACAAGGTATGCGTTCCGGGACGATTCATTCGACCGTCAAGAAACTGAAGCTGATGACCTATACGGCGTATAAGAACGGCTGGATTCCCGTCGATCCTTTCGCCGGGTTCCATGTCAGGCCCAAATACGCCGAACGTCGCTATCTGTCCGCTTCGGAATTGCAGGCCGTGATGGATGTCAAGCTCCCTAACTATCGGACGGGCATCAACCGGGATGTCTTCGTCTTCTGCGCCTTTACGGGCCTGAGACATGCAGAGGTGGTGAAACTTACCCATGCTGACATCCATACGGACGACAACGGAGAGCGGTGGATCATCGACAAGCGTCAGAAAACGGGTATGCAGTTCCGTGTCAAACTTCTTCCCGTTGCCGAAATGCTCTACAACCGTTATAAGGATACATACCGCATAGGCGAGAAGGTTTTTCCGCTTAAAGGCACTTATAAAACGCTGAATATGTCGTTACATCATGTTGCCAAACATGCCGGTCTGTCGTTCAATCCAACAATGCACATGGCGCGGCATACCTTCGCCACAACGGTTATGCTCACGCAGGGCGTACCTCTGGAAACCGTCAGCAAGATGCTGGGACATAAACGGATCACCACGACTCAAATACGCCAAAATCACCAATGACAAGATCAGACGGGATATGGCGGCATTGAGCGAGAAACTCAACAGCGTCTTCAAGGTCGCACAGTAACCCGGTAGTTAAATTTATGTAATTTTCCGCCGGCAGGAAATTAAATACCGGAGATGAAAATACGCAAGGCCATGCAAACTGTCCGAGGGCGAGCTATTTCCCTCCCCGACGTTTTGCTGGTCGCTACCGTCGGAAAAGGCGGCTTTCTGCGGCTCGGACACTACCCAACGGGCTATTGACTCTACGACACGCATATCAGCACCCCAAAGTAATCGGTTATCGCATTATCTGTTCAAAACGGTCGTCTGCTATTCTTCTTCTCGTGGAGATAATTCAACTCGTCGCTGTAAATGTCCATGACAAGGCGCAGTATATTGTCAGCCAAAGCCGTTAATTTTGTATTATCGTTTCCAAGAGGTGTCGGATTGCCGGCACTTTGCACTTGGTTTGGGCGCTGACGTAGATCGCAGAGCGGTTACGGCAATCCACAGGCGCGAAAAAAGTCTGTCCGAAATCGGGCAGTAAAATTCTTTTTCGCCGGAAGCCGGAAGGCTCCTTTACGGAACTCATTTGGGGATCAACATCTGTTTTTTCAGTCGTCGGTGCCGATGTGTTTTCCTCAGGAGCGTCCGTATTTTCCTCTTCTGGCTCGGGAATTTTGCGGACGACTTTCGAATCCAAAGGAACTTGTCCGGCGATCATCTGGCGCATCAGTTCCTCATCGGCTTCGATACGGGGATGCTTCGAAGGATTGGGTGCGGGATTGTTTTTTCCTTTAAATGAATCCATGATACAACGTTTTTGAGATTGATTGTTAGCTATACAGTCGTAAAGCATGTGTGTTCGGTTTTATGTTTTGAACCATTCAAAATACCGTTTTCTATTTCATGCGATTTATATCGGAATAATGAACGGAATAAGAAAACCTGCCTTTCATGCTGCAAGATACAATCGACTGAAATACCTCGGTTCCGATGTTCGCTCCAGTCCGCACCGAGGGCTTGTTTTGGCGCCTACACGGTTTAATATTGCACCGGGAACAGCCCTGTTCTCGGCAGTCGCAGCGAGGCATCCCGAAAACTTCGGTCAGAGATTCTCCGGTGCGGATTTTTGTTGTAGCCAGACAACAGCTCGCTCTGCAAGGCCGGATCGGAGTATAACCGCAGCCATTTTATAATCAAACGCATTGTCGCCGAAGAGTTCGTAGTCGTCAGACGCGACCCTTCGAAAGTGCAGTTCGTCGCCCAGCTGAACGATTTTTACTTCCAGTTTCAGAAACTCGCCAACAACTACAATCAGATT
>ENA-ORNW01002245-ORNW01002245.1-human-gut-metagenome-genome-assembly--contig:-NODE-2245-length-12996-cov-3.764006_pt1 | contig 12996 bp, 9 predicted proteins | sample MGYA00242121_ERZ509034 | MGnify/ENA primary metagenome ERZ509034 (study PRJEB26280, sample SAMEA2338689) | human gut metagenome | biome: human gut; feature: human-associated habitat; material: faeces... | reverse complement strand
CAGGAACGGATGGTATCTACATCAGAATTGTCACGGAAGCTAAATATTTCTGCTAATTATGTTCCTAAAATAGCAAAAAAACTGAAAGATGCAAAAATAGTCACTGCCTGTGAAGGTACAAATGGTGGCTATATGCTGGCAAAACAACCGGAGAACATTTCTTTAATGGATATTATATCGTGTGTAGAGGAAACAATGGCAATTAATCGTTGTTTGGAAGAAGATCGCTTTTGTTCCAGAAATTTAGAAGATACCTGCAAGATACATAAAATATTGTTGAGTTTGCAAAATACGTACAATAATAAATTAGAGAGTGTAAAGGTTTCAGACGTTATCCGCCCTGGAGAAGATGAATATTTTGGACGATTTTATGTTGTATTAAAACTGAACTTAAAGGAAAAAAGCTACGAGTGTGTATATTCACATATCCGTGAAGTGTATGAGAAAGTAAGGAAAACAAAAAGTTATGAAGAGTTCATAAATCAATATATAGAAAGATATGTGTATGCTTCTGATAAAAAAATGGTTCATGACTTCTTATCAAGTGAAGGATTAGAAGAAAGACTAGTTGATGGATGTATGGAAAAAGATCTGTACGATCCTAATTATGGAAAAGAACCTCTTCCGGACCCTAGCGAGTATTTCGGATTTGAAACACGTGGCGACGTGAAACTCTCAGTAAACTATGATGTCCCCGGACTTGTGGCTCTACTTGAAGTGTATGATGAAGACCCGATGGAAGTAGTGGACAATGTTCCGGTAAAGAAAGAAGGGGTTGAAGCTTTATTCAAAATTTTTACGGATGGAAATGGAAAATATGAAGGGAAAATGAATATTCCGACTTCTGTAGAGACTGTTTACTTGTATACATCAAGCTGGGGAGTGCCCCGATGCGTAAAACTAGATATCAAAGATGGGATGGCTAGTTTTGATATGAGTAAAAAGGATTCTTCTACTGCCAATACTAAAGCGGTAACGCGTTCTTATGACTTTTCGAAAGGTAGCGTGCCGTATCTTATCAATTCCGGTGCTAATTTGTATTCATTGTGTAAGTGGGGAGAAGGAGGAAATCTCACCTATATTTATAATAGTCAAACAGGAAAGCCAGACCCTATTAATAATGGATATGTAACACCTCAAAAACAAGTGGGTAATGAATTGATTGGAAATCTTGTAGAACGTTTAAACTCTTTTTTCAAGCCATCCGGAGGTTCTGTTGACAACGCTTATTTGTATAAGGGATCTGAAATCACTAATATTAATGTAACACAAGAGGGAACTACGTTAGATTTGGTCTTTCTTGACAGGGACGCTTCATTTAATAATTCATTTGGATATTATTATTATAAAACAAGTGATGGAGTTAGTAACTCTAATATGAGGAAGTATATCGTATTTCCAAATGTTGCTTTTTCCGTATATAATGGAGCTTTATCTATTTTGAAGTGTGGAGATAAAGTACGTCTGCTCTTTTGGGGTGAGGATGGTAAACCAAGTGAAAAATTTCCGAAAGGATATACAGTAGGATGGTTTATATATGCAGATGGGTATCATCAAAATGAGAATGAAATTGACATTACAAAGCCATTAATAACTTCTAATGGGTATTCTAATGGTGGTTTCGTATCTGTAAAAGATGAAAAGAGTGGAAAAACCATTATTGGTGTGGAAGATGGAGCAAACAGAAGTTTTTGTGATCTACTATTTTATGTAGATGCTTCTCCGGAAAGTTCTATTGATAATCCGAACAGACCCAATATCCCGAGTGATGATAAACCAATAGAAAAGCCGGATGCACAGGAGAACTTAAAGGGGACTTTAGCCTTTGAAGATATTTGGCCTGACGGGGGAGATTACGACATGAACGACGTGATCGTAGAATATAATCGTGCCATATATTTCAACACAGAAAACATGATAAATAAGATTGTGGATACATTTACGCCCACACACGACGGAGCGATGTATGATAATGCATTTGCTTATCAGATAGATGGAGGACAGTTTGGTAAAGTGACTTCAGATAAGGATATAAAAGTGGAGAGCGAAACGTCTTCTATTATTGTATTCCCAAGTGTAAAACAAGCTGTTAAGGGGAAAGTGGGTACATGTACGATAACCAGAACCTTTGAAAAGGCCACTTTTAATAAGGAGAATCTGAAGATATATAATCCGTACATTATAGTAAAATATGCGGCAGGGCAACAGAACCGGACGGAAGTACATCTGCCTAAATATTCACCGACATCTTATGCTGACAAATCGCTGATAGGTTCTAGTAAGGATGTCTATTACATTAATCGTGACGGAGCTTATCCGTTTGCCATCGATATTCCGATGTTGAATTTCATTCCGGTGACGGAGACGCATAACATTGATACGGAATATCCTTATTTCAAGAATTGGGCTGATTCTTGGGGATCAAAATCTACAGATTGGTACAAGAAACATCAGTCTCCCAAGAATTAAGAAACAAAAACAACTTCGATATATAACTGTGACACGGCTTTGTGTTCTGATTTGATCCGGTCCCGGTGTACTTCAAGCGAGAAGAAACCGGGACCTTTTTTGTTTATTTGTATACAAATATTTCGGGAGTAAAGAAATGATGATGAAAATACCGGCTTGATTATTGCTTTTCCTTACATTCAATTTCGGTGGTTGGAATCTATTCAGTACCTTTACCGAAAATTAGAGGAAACATGGAAAATAATCCTGAACTACAACTAGCTTGGCAGTTCATTGAAAATACAGGCACGCATCTGTTTCTTACCGGAAAAGCCGGAACCGGAAAAACTACATTTCTAAAACGATTGAGAGAACATACCCCCAAGCGCATGGTCGTATTGGCTCCAACAGGAATCGCAGCTATCAACGCCGGAGGGGTGACGATTCATTCTTTCTTTCAGTTGTCTTTTGCTCCGTTTGTGCCGGAAACGACTTTCAATTCTGCCAAGATGCACTACCGTTTCAGCAAAGAGAAACGGAATATTATCCGCAGCATGGATCTGCTTGTTATCGACGAAATCAGTATGGTACGTGCAGATTTGCTGGACGCTGTGGACGCGGCTTTACGTCGTTATCGTGACCGTGAAAAACCTTTCGGAGGTGTGCAGTTGCTGATGATCGGCGACTTGCAACAGTTGGCTCCTGTGGTAAAAGACAATGAATGGGAGCTACTGAAGAATCATTACGAGACTCCATATTTTTTTGCCAGCCGTGCACTGAAGGAAACGGTGTATATGACCATTGAACTAAAGAAAGTCTACCGTCAGAGTGATACTTTCTTTCTTTCTCTTCTGAACAAGATACGCGAAAATAAAGCAGATGATGAAGTGTTGAACGAATTGAATCGTCGTTATCAGCCCGGTTTTCGTCCACGGAAAGAAGAAGGGTATATCCGACTGACAACGCATAACTATCAGGCCCAGCAGGTGAACGACCGTGAACTGGCATCACTGTCCGGACGGGCTTATAGTTTTCGGGCGGAGATAGAGGGAAATTTTCCTGAGTACTCGTACCCTGCGGATGAAGTGCTTACAGTCAAAGAAGGAGCACAGATCATGTTCCTTAAGAATGACGTTTCATCAGAAAAACGTTACTATAACGGCATGATAGGCGAAGTGATGAGTGTTGACGAAAAAGGAATGTCCGTACGTGGAAAAGACAGTAGTGATGTCTTTCAGTTGTTGCCCGAAGAATGGGGGAATTATAAGTATGTGCTGAACGAAGAAACGAAGGAGATCACGGAAGAAATAGAAGGTGTGTTCCGGCAATATCCCATCCGCCTGGCGTGGGCTATCACGATTCATAAGAGTCAGGGTCTGACGTTTGAGCGGGCGATTATCGATGCTCGTAACTCTTTTGCTCATGGGCAGACGTATGTAGCATTGAGCCGTTGCAAGACTCTGGAAGGAATGGTGTTGGAGACTCCTTTGCGTAGGGAGGCGATAATCAGCGATAGCATTGTAGATAATTTCACAAGAGATGTGGAACAGAATAAACCGGGGAGCAAGCAGTTGAACGACATGCAAAAGGCTTATTTCTATGATCTGTTGAATGATTTATTTAATTTCTATTCGCTTGAGCAGGCTTATAAGCGGTTGCTCCGGATGATGGATGAAGAGCTTTATAAACTTTATCCGAAGTTGCTTGCCGAGTATAAAGAACTGGCTCCGCATCTCAAAGAGAAGGTGGTGGAAGTTTCCAATCGCTTTCGTAATCAATATACGCGTCTGATTAACGGGAATGAAAATTATGCCGGAAATGAGGAGCTACAGCAAAGGATTCATTCTGGTGCTACTTATTTCTGTGAAGCATTGCTTCCTGTCCGGGCGCTGTTTGACAAGACCAGTATGCCTCTTGATAATAAAGAGTTGCGGAAACAACTGAATGAACGTTTGCAGGCATTGGACGATGCTTTATGGATTAAAGAGTCTTTGCTGGATGCGATGCGGACGGAGAAATTTACGGTAACGGATTATCTGAAACGGAAGGCGAAAGTGATGTTGAGTCTCGAAGGGGAAACTGCTTCTTCCGGTTCTTCCACCAAGGCTCCGAAGGAGAAAAAAGAACGGAAAGAACGCACTCGCAGCAATTCAGGAAAGGTGAAAGTAGAAGTTCCGACGGATATTCTGCATCCGGAACTTTATCGTGCTCTGTCGGAATGGAGAACGGCAAAGACGCGCGAAGTGAATATGCCGGCTTATGTGATCATGCAGCAAAAGGCATTGATGGGTATTGTGAATCTGTTGCCGGATACACCGGCGGCTTTGGAAGCGATACCTTATTTCGGCGCAAAAGGAGTGGAGAAGTACGGACTTGAAATTTTGGGCATTGTGCGCAAATATATGAAGGAGAACAAACTGGAACGACCGGAGATCTTTACTTCTGTTTCGGGGAAAGAGGATACAAGGGAAAGAAAGCTGGATGCACAGCATAATGAGGAGAAAGAGAAGAAGAAAGATTCAAAGCTGGTGAGTTATGAAATGTTTTGCCAGGGGATGACGATAGAAGAGATAGCCAAAGCTCGTGATTTGGTGACAGGAACGATTGCTACTCATCTGGAACATTATCTCCGTGAAGATAAAATAAAGTTGGAACAGGTAGTGACAGCGGACAAGATAAAGAAGGTCCGGGATTATCTGGAAACTCATGAGTTTATGGGAGTAGTAGCTATTAAAGCTGCATTGGGAGATGACGTTTCTTACGCTGATATTCGTTTTGTGTTGGCGACGGTGGGGCGTTAGGTTATAAGTTACAGAAGAAAGAAACGAATACAGGCACGCTGATATCGATCAGAATACCATGCAAAATAGCGATAGGAATCATTTCTTTTCCCGAATATCTGCTGATGGAAGGTAATAATACATCCATTGAGTTGACTCCTGCCGCCGAAATGGGAGCAAGTTTTCCGAAATACTTCTTGATAAGCGGTGTGCCTAGAAGTGCCATCATTTCGCGGAAGATATTAGTCAGCAGGGCAATGGTACCCAGCTCTGTAGCCAACTGTATTCCGATGGTCGGTTCCTTGAACTGAGTGATCAGGATGGAAGATAGCGAATAATAGGCGAATCCGCTTCCTACTGCCATACAGTCGAATACACTCCATTGACTTAGCAAAATGCTTGCCAAGGCAGAAAACAACAATGTGCCGGTAATGGTACCCAATGGAATCAGCAGCATTTTCGGGTGCAAATGTGAGATGATCGCTTTCAAGTTCTTATTGGAACCGATACTGATTCCTACTTGCAGCATCAACGCATATAGTATATACATGGAAACAGTATGTGTGTCGAACTGGAATTTATTAAAAACTCCCATGATACAGCCTACACAGAAAAATACGATAACGATGAGACTTCCTTTCATTGTTTACCTCCTTTCTTGAAAAATAGTTGTAACACAAGTCGGGCAGCCAGCAAGCTCCCTAATACGCCGGATACGGCAAGAATGATCGCCTGCCATCCAAACTTACCGAGATTATTCACAATCAGGCTATTAGAGCCGATGGATACTCCAAGGATAAAGAGTAACAGGAATATTGTAAGAGAAATTGTCTTTTCAGTCTTTTGTAAGATACTCCAGTTACGTAATCCGTATCCGATACCGATTCCCAAAAACATGGTAGATATAATAGAGAACATATTGTAATATATTTTAGTTGGTTAGGTTAAACAATTCATAAATAGCATAGATAATCCCCAAAAAGACATACATCTTATTGACAATCAGATGGAAATACTGTCTGTGAGTAACGAAATAAGTCAACAGGCAGTTAGGGGTAAGAATGAGTAAGGGGAATTTAGATGAATCCGCTGAACCAATGTACATGCACGCAACATGACGTGCAGAAATTGGGAATTTCCGCATGAAATATAAGGGCGTTATGTAATTGTAATGTTTGATTCATCTTCTGGTTCTTTAATTCGGGTGCAAAGATAAGAACTTATTGCATATTTTCAAAATAAATATGCAATAATTAGAATGGGAAAGGTAGCTGAAACAAGGAATAGAATGTAGTAAAAACTTGGTTATGTAGACCTTAACCTTTATATATTATGTGTTTATATCATTTTTATTTAGTTGCCAGTTCGATGCCTGAGTCAAATTTCTATGTTGTGTAGAGCACATACTTTCATTTGTGCAAACAATCTGATTAATAGGATTTGCCGGTTAATGTTTCCACTCCATGAGGATGTCTTTCAGCTTTCGTGGCTGGTAACCAAGTATAGTCCGGGCTTTTGCTATGCTCATTCCACTGAAACGGGGACGGGGAGTAGCTTCTTGCATTTCTTCCGTTGTGGCAGGGGGGACAGTCCAGCTTCATGTAGTCTGCTACCTGAAAAGCAATTTCTGCGATGGTCAGGCATTCCTCGCCACAGATATGAAAAATTCCGTTTGCGGCATTTTCTACCAGGTGTTGTACTCCGGCTGATACGTCACCTACATAGGTGGGTGTGCGCCATTGATCTGATACGACACGGATTTCTTGTCCTGCATTCAAACGATTCATCACCAGTTGCACGATGTTTCCATGCTGTCCTGGTAGTGCTTTTCCGTAGACAATCTCTACGCGGGCAATGGCATAGTTACTACAGATTTCAGCCACTTTCTTTTCTCCTTTCCATTTGGTGAATCCGTAATAGTTGACAGGAGCGGGGAGACTTTCTTCTGTATAAAGCTGTCCGGACTTCTCGTCTATCTTTCCGTCAAAGACAAAGTCTGTAGATAAATGAATGAACCGGCTTTTGTAACTTTCGCAGAGATGTGCCAATTGTTCTACTGCCGTAACATTTGTTAGCCAGGCTTCTTCGTGATGCGTTTCGCAATAATCGGGGACGGATAAGGCGGAACAGTTGATGACTACATCGGGTTGTACCTCTTTGAAAAGTTGCTTTACGGCTGCTTCATCCTGTGGTGATGAAATGATAGTTGCCTCCATTTTTCGGAAGGATATCCGGATGAAGGGAACATCCTGTTACCTTATATTGTGCCTTGCTTGACAGGTCATTCAGTATCTGGCGTCCGGTGAATCCATTGGCACCGATAATCATTATATTCTTCATGGGCTGTTTCTATATAGTCGTTCGGTTCAGAAATATGGCTTTCTATATTTATTTTCACAAAAGTAGAAAATAATTTTAGTTACGCAAATAGATTTCGTAGTTCCCTTTTTCTTTTGCTCTTTTGCGAATTTAAGCATATCATTATCAGGTCCGATGCGCATGCCGGATGGATTGGATGAAGCACCGGGAGCTTACAAAGATATTGCGCAAGTAATCGCTAATGAGCGGGATTTAGTAAAGCCTTTGGTGGAATTGGCGCCTATGGCGGTGATCAAAGGATAAAATTAGCTGACGAGATGAGGTATGGACATAAAAAAAGGAGCAACGCCTTGCTCCAACCTTTGTTAACCTTAAATCTAATACTATGAAAAACACATTGCAAAGATACGGACTTCTGTGAACTTTGCAAATTATCCAAGAAAAATAGTATGTTTTATAACATTGATTAAGAATTTGAATTCTCGATTCTATTTTTATTAAGAGATTTCCTGATCTTATCTCTTGTTCCTAGTGAGTAGCTGCATACCATGCTGTTTCTTCTTTTTTTGAGGCCAGTGAGTGCGTACTTGGATCGGAGATTGTGATACCGGAGAAGGTATTTATTTTCACTTGTCCTCTGCTCATCGAATAGAAATATTCTGTATTTCTTTTGAATGGCACCGTACGATTGAGCTGTTCGTTGAACTGTGCCACTAGAGTTTCATCGGGGCATAATTTTGAAACATAGTCACCATAGTCAAAGAAGATAACCGGATAATATCCGTCCAGTCTCTGTAAAGAACTGGTTAGTGAAGGATCAAAAGTATATCGATGATTAATTTCTTTCATAATAGTTGCCAGGTTATCAAGTTCTGAGCAATCAGTGATAGCGATTGTTCCGCAGGGTGTGCTATAAGTGGAATAAAAAGAGTAAAAACCGTCACAGATACCGGCATAATCTACTTTCCCAATTAGATACTGACCTATCTCGGCGTATGGCATACCATACGCCATCACTTCACTTGTAGATCCTATCAGATAATCAGTCACATCTTTGAGAGCGTAGGCTACTTCAATGCTTGACATATAGCAGTCGTCAAAGAGTATATATTCCATTTTAAGTCCGGCATTGGATATTCCTTTGGCAAGTGTGGTTATATCAGTCTGATATTGGGCATTTAATCCTCCGAAGTAGCGTGTCATTGGTACATTTTCGTATTCCCAGTGCATTTTGGTACGAAGACCGCTACGTGATTTAGAATTTGATACGGGTATCCATCCCATGCCATGACAGCCGATGACCATCGAATAGCGTTTGGTGGGAGAATAGCGTTGCACGTCATTTAGAATGGATGTGATACCTTCTGCTGTGGTATATGCAGGATCTATATAGTTCTTTAGAGTTTTACGCACACTCTTGCCGTTCTCATAAGCGAGTTCAAAAAGAGTGGCTTTCGTTGCTGTGGTACACATGAAAATGATTATCCGTTCATCCTTCAAGATATTCTTTTCAACTACACTTTCAAGGTCGCTGATGTTCTGATAGAAATTGGATGTGAGATTATCAGACCAGGGGAGATACATGAATACCGTTTGTTCTGTAGGTACCGGAACTGGCTCTTCCTTTTCGCACGAAGTCATGCCAAAAGAAAGGAATAGTACGATGATAACTGATTTAATCAAATGGTGATATTTCCGCTCTGTCTTCATTGTTTTGTCAGGATTAAAGTTACTTCTTGATATATAACGTAAAAAGAGCACTTTTTGATTTATATATTCAGGATATAATCTGAATGTATCCTTTTCAAGTGTTACTGCAAATCTACTGAAAAATAACGTAATTCTACTATATACGAAAGTCCAATAGCTCACGTATGGACATAAAAAAAGGAGCAACGCCTTGCTCCAACCTTTGTTAACCTTAAATCTAATACTATGAAAAACACATTGCAAAGATACGGACTTCTGTGAACTTTGCAAATTATCCAAGAAAAATAGTATGTTTTATAACATTGATTAAGAATTTGAATTCTCAATTCTATTTTTATTAAGAGAAAAGTCAGTTAGGCATCTTGAAATCATTCGGCAAACAACCGGTGATCTTCTTAAACAGGCGGCTGAAATATTGCGGATTCCGGAAACCGAGTTCCTGCGCTATCTGGCTGAGTGTTTTATCTGTATTTATCAACCACTCTTTAGCTATCTCGAAACGCTTGAACTGAAGATATTCTTTGTACGATTTCCCCGTTTCATATTCCAGCAAATCATTGAAATATGCGGGAGAAAGACGAAGTACTCTAACGCACTCCTCAATAGTGGGAAGATCGGAGGACTGACTTTGTATAGTATTGAAATGATCATCCAAAAGACGGTCAAACCGTTCGATAATCTTTTTGTTAGCCTCATTGCGTGTGATGAACTGGCGTTCGTAGAAGCGTTCGCAATAATCGAGCAGTAGTTCGATGTATTTGGAAATGATCTTCTGACTATAGCAGTCGATGCAGCGTTGCAATTCTTGATTTATTTTATCCAGAAGTTCCAGTATGACCTGTTTTTCACGTAATGAAACATGCAGTGCTTCTTCGGGACGATAAGAGAAGAAAGTATAGTCACGAATGTTCGCTCCAAGCGCAGTGCCGCAGATCAGGTCGGGATGAAACGCCAGAATCCATCCCTTGGAAGGACGTGTGTTGTCACCATCCTTCATACTGATTGACTCGCCGGGAGTCAGACAGAGAAGTGTTCCGTCCGAGAAATCGTAGTACTGATGTCCGTATCTGTAGGCTTCACATTTGCATTCGCTCAACAGAATCGTGTAAAATCCGAATTTGAAATCCGTATGGGAGGATAAATCGGCTTTTGAAAGGTCGATGACACTGACCAGAGGGTGCAGCGTCTTACTCCCCATGCAGCAATTACATTGATGCACACTTCCTATCTTAAGTACTTTATCTCCCATGACGTAACTAATATCCTGATTAGTGGAGCTGTTTTTAGTTCTGTTGCTTATATTCGTTTGGCGTACATCCGACATTCTTCTTGAACAACCGACTGAAATGCTGCGGATACTGGAACCCTAGTTCATACGCAATCTGGCTGACCGTCTGGCTGCCTTCTAATATCCGTTCTTTGGCAAGTTCTATGATCCGGTGCTGGATATATTCCTGTGCCGTTTTTCCTGTTTCTTTCTTGATCAGGTCTCCGAAGTAATTGGAAGAAAGGCAGACTTTGTCCGCAAAGTATTTTACAGAAGGAAGTCCTTCGGTAAGTGCAGTCTGATTCTGAAAATATTCGTCCAATAACTGTTCGAACTTCACGATGATATCTTTATTCGCCTGATTACGGGTGATGAATTGCCGTTCATAGAAGCGCATGCAATAGTCGAGCAATAGTTCTATATTGCGGACAATGAGCTGCTTGCTGTGTTTGTCGATGGCATGTTCCAGTTCGATTTGTATTTTGTGGATACAGTCGGTCACGATTTCCCTTTCCTGTTCGGAGAGATGCAGTGCTTCATTCACTTCGTAAGAGAAGAAACTATAGTGTTTGATGTTCTGCCCTAAAGAAGTTCCCCGGATTAAATCGGGATGAAATAAAAGACCGATAGATTTTGTACGAATTGGTGTCTGCTTGCGGTTATCTATCCCGATAACCTGTCCCGGAGCCATGCAGACAACGGTTCCTTCCTGATAGTCATAATACTTCCGTCCATATCTGAGATCGCCACATTTTGCGTCTTTCAGAAACAGAGAGTAGAATCCGATATTCATACGATAGTAGTCTACCGTCTTTGTCGCTTTCGAGAAGTCGATCACGTTTACCAGCGGGTGCAAGGTCTCTAGTCCGAACAGTTGGTCATACTGGTCAATGCTTTCAATTTTTGTTATTTCTTCCATACGGCTTACAGTTTTGATCTGTCACAAAGATAAAGCTTTTAAATGTATCTTTCTCATTCCGGATTTGCAAAACAGTAATTTGGGTATAAGATTCAGTAATTTGTATACAATGCTGGCGGGCAGTAGGAGGCAAACTCACTTTTTCCAGCTAAATATCAGCGTGTCGGAAACAAAAAACGGGATAATCAAGGGATGTGAATAGTAGAATTAATATATTTGTTCCTGCGAATTTAAAAAGACTTGTTTTATGAAAGCATTATTCATTGGAGGAACCGGTACGATTAGTACCGATGTAGTAGAATTGGCTCAACAGAGAGGGTGGGAGATAACACTGCTTAACCGGGGCTCAAAAAAACTGCCGGAAGGTGTGGGCAGTATCATTGCCGACATTCACGATGAGGAAGCTGTGGCGAAAGCTATTGCAGATGAAAGTTATGATGTTGTAGCTCAGTTCATCGCTTACACGGCAGAAGATGTAGAACGTGATATCCGTCTGTTCCGTAATAAGACGAAACAATATATTTTTATCAGCAGTGCATCCGCCTACCAAAAACCGTTGGCTGATTACCGTATTACGGAAAGTACCCCTTTAGTGAATCCTTACTGGCAATATTCACGGCATAAGATTGCCGCCGAAGAAGTGTTGATGGCAGCATACCGTACCACCGGTTTCCCGATTACGATTGTCCGTCCCAGCCATACGTATAATGGAACGAAACCTCCTGTAAGCCTGCATGGAAATAAGGGGAACTGGCAGATACTTAAACGTATCCTTGACGGGAAACCGGTTATTATCCCCGGTGACGGAAGTTCCTTGTGGACACTGACACATTCCAAAGATTTTGCCAAAGGATACGTAGGACTGATGGCTAACCCTCATGCCATCGGGAATGCCTTCCATATCACCACAGATGAGAGTATGACTTGGAATCAGATTTATCAAACCATTGCCGATGCGCTGGGGAAACCTCTGAACGCACTCCATGTGGCTTCCGATTTTCTTGCGAGACATGGCGGGAACTATGACTTTCGGGGCGAACTGCTGGGGGACAAAGCCGCAACGGTAGTCTTTGATAATTCGAAAATAAAACGCCTTGTGCCGGACTTTATCTGTACAACTTCGATGGCGGACGGTTTAAGACAGTCAGTGCAATATATGCTTTCGCACCCCGAAACACAGACTCCTGATCCGGAGTTCGATTCATGGTGCAACCGTGTAGCCGACGCGATGGCTGCGGCAGACAGAGCTTTTGAAGCAGAATAAACGTTAGCTGAATAAGTGGCTCATCTTGTTATTGATGATTGAAATATCCTATTAGCATATCCTGATTAGCTATTAGCTAATCGGATTATGCTAATAGCTAATCAGGATATGCTAATAGCCGAAACAAGTCGATCATAATGAGTAGCGTAGTTAATAAAGACCGTTCCGTCCCTGCTGAACCTCTATCCGGATACCGAAATTACCATTGGAGGACTTCAGTTCGAATGCTCCCCGGAAATTATTCTTCTCCCAAGGCATGGCACTACGGTTGGGCACTTTCCATCCGTCT
>ENA-ORNW01002227-ORNW01002227.1-human-gut-metagenome-genome-assembly--contig:-NODE-2227-length-13082-cov-2.964612_pt1 | contig 13082 bp, 12 predicted proteins | sample MGYA00242121_ERZ509034 | MGnify/ENA primary metagenome ERZ509034 (study PRJEB26280, sample SAMEA2338689) | human gut metagenome | biome: human gut; feature: human-associated habitat; material: faeces... | reverse complement strand
GTCAAATATTCAAACGCACCGCCCTGAAAGGCGGAAACCGCACTTTCCAGGTCAGAGAAGGCCGTCATGATAATGACCGGCAGTTCCGGCACGAGCTCCTTCACCTTCGTGAGGAGATCCACACCCGAGAGACCAGGCATACGAATGTCGGAAACCAAAACGAGGGGAAGCTCTCCGCCCACGGTCTTCGCGGCCTCGAGCGCATTCAAAGCGTCCTGACCGCGCTCAAAGGTGCGGCAGCCAATGCCGGCACGCGCAAGCGCACCCAGCGGATTGCCCGGTCATCATCAATCACCCAAACGGGTTCGCGGCCGGCATCATGTGCGCCGCGGAGCTCCCGCAGAGGCGGCTTGCCTGTGCTGCCGCCCGCTGCCGGTTGAGTTGTGCCGTAGTCCGAGGTGCCGTAAAGGTCGTCCACCATGATTTGTTCTTCCAATGTTTGTCGTCAGCGTTTCAGAGCGTCTTTAAAAGCGATTCGCTACGCACCTTTGCCGTTTTTTGCTTCTCGGTTTTCACGCGCTTCACGGCCTTCCAGCGGCAGCAGTACCGTGAAATCCGTCCGGCCGGGACGGCTTTCGAGCGTAATGCTTCCGCCGGCTTCCTCCACAAAGGTCTTTACCAATGCGAGTCCGAGGCCCGAGCCCTCCGCACGGCCGGTCACCAACGGGAAAAAGATGCGCTCCTTCAAGTGCTCCGGCACCCCAGGACCGTTGTCGACGACATCAATACGCAGTGCCGTACGGGTGCGGGTGCCAGCGAGCATCACATCGCGCGCAATGCGTGTTTTAAAAATAATGACGGCCGTCCCATGAGCTCGCCCCTCCGTCATGGCCTCTGCGGCGTTCCGCGCAAGGTTCAGAAAGACCTGCGTAAAACGGCCGCGGTCACCGAAAACGGCCGGCGCAGAAATGTCGTAATCACGCTCAATCGTGAGCCCTTGGGCAAATTCAAGGCCGATAAGGCTGCGAACATGTTCGAGCACTTCATGAATATTGACCGGGCCGGCTGCTGCCGGCGCCCGATAAGGCATGAGGAGCCGGTCAGCGAGTTCCTGCAGCCTTGCCGCTTCTTCAAGGATGACGTTCGTGCATTCACGGTCTTCGTCACGCACGAGTTCGCTCTCAAGCAGCTGCGCCGCACCGCGGATGCCGCCCAAGGGATTCTTGATTTCGTGCGCTAAATTGCGCAGGAGCTCGCTGTTGGCGGCACGCCCCGCCTCTGCAATCGCATCGCGCTCAGCTCGTAGCGCGTCATCAAGATCAACCACTTCCAGAAGCGCCGTGGTGCCCGACGGGGCATTCACAGGCTTAGGCGAAAGCGACGAAAACGAGGCTCGCACCCGCACGGACGGAAGAAGCCCCCGCAGAAACTCCACCGCCGGAAGCATGAAGGATGCTGCTTCAACGGCTCCCGGGGCAGCCGCACGCCGTCGAAACCAGCCGGCCGCTTCGGGGAGGAACTCCGCTACATCTACGCCTGACAATGCTCTGCGCGTACGACCGATAAGCGTCTCCGCCGCTGCGTTGGCCGACGTAATGCGGCCTTCGTCATCGAGCAGAAACACTGCTTCGGCGAGCGCATCGAAGAGATCAAAGCTGGTGCCGACGGCATCCGTCAGGCCTTCCTTCTCAGTCAATTGCAAAAACTCCTCTCAAAGCAGGCAGGCGGAGCATTCAAGCTCATCAGGTCCTATTTATGAAAAAAGGGAACAGTGCACGCACCGTTCCCTTCATTTCGACCATGGCCGTCAAACAATCGATCAGCATTGTCCGGACGGCCGGATCCCATTTTGACTGCTGCCCCGAACGGATGAGGGTTCGGAGCCGCAGAGGCTGAAAGGGATTAGTGCGAGTAGTAGAGATCAAAATCAAGCGCCGTCACGGCCATTTCAGCGCGGAGCACGTCCTTGCGCTTTTCGGCGATCCAGGCGTCGATCAGGTCGTCGGTGAAGACGCCGCCGCGGGTGAGGAACTCACGGTCACGGTCAAGACTGTCAAGCGCAACCTCGAGGTTCGGCGCAACGGTCGGGATCTTGGCGTTTTCTTCGGGCGGCAGATCGTAGAGGTTCTTGTCAGCCGCTTCACCCGGGTGGATCTTGTTCTGAATACCATCCAAACCAGCCATCAGCAAAGCCGAGAAGCCGAGGTAAGAGTTGCAGAGCGGATCGGGGAAGCGCACTTCGATACGGCGTGCCTTCGGGCTGTTGACGAACGGAATACGGATCGAAGCCGAGCGATTGCGCGACGAGTAAGCGAGCTTCACCGGCGCTTCAAAGCCCGGAACCAGACGCTTATAAGAGTTGATGCCGGGGTTCGTAATAGCGTTAAGCGCACGAGCGTGCTTGATCACGCCGCCGATGTAATAGAGCGCCATTTCAGAGAGCCCGGCGTAGCCATTGCCCGAGAAGAGGTTCTGGCCGTCCTTCCAGATGGACTGGTGGACATGCATGCCCGAACCATTGTCGCCTTCGATAGGCTTCGGCATGAAGGTGGCGGTCTTGCCGTAAGCAGCCGCTACGTTCCACACCGTGTATTTGAGAATCTGCGTCCAGTCGGCGCGCTGCACGAGGGTGCTGAAGCGCGTGCCGATTTCGCACTGGCCGGCGCCGCCCACTTCGTGGTGATGAATTTCAACGGGCACACCCTGCTGCTCAAGGAGCGTGCACATTTCGCTGCGCATGTCGGTCAGGCTGTCGCAGGGCGGAACAGGGAAGTAACCCCCCTTGGCACGGTTGCGGTGACCAAGATTGCCGCCTTCAAAGTCAAGACCGGACGACCAGGGCGCTTCTTCCGAACCAATCTTGAAGAAGGAGGAGCCGGACTGATGATCCCACTGGATGGAATCAAAAATGAAGAATTCGGGTTCCGGGCCAAAATAAGCCGTGTCGCCGATGCCGGTCGACTTCAAATAGGCTTCTGCACGGTGGGCGAGCGAACGCGGATCACGTTCATAGCCCTTGCCGGTCGTCGGTTCAAGCACGTCGCAGTTGAGCACGAGCGTATTGGCCTCACGGAACGGATCCATGCGGGCAGTGCTCGGATCCGGCTGCAGCAGCATGTCGGACGATTCAATGCCGCGCCAGCCGACGAAGGAAGAACCGTCGAAGGGCTGACCAAGTTCAAACGTGTCTTCATCGATCTTATCGGCCGGAATCGTCAGATGCATTTCCTTGCCGAGCAGATCGGTGACGCGCAAGTCCACGTACTTGCAGTCGTTGTCCTTGATCATCTGCAGTACATCAGCAGCGGACGTCATATTCATCTCTCCTACTTCGACGGCGGTTCGGTTCTGGAACCTTTCCAGACCAACGGGTTCCGCCGCGGTTCCCTTGCGGGGTAAAAACTGAATGGGGGAAGCCCCTCTAAAGCGGCCCGCCGGAGGCACTCTCCGACGCAGCTGCCTTGAAGAAGGCGTACTCGTATGAGAAGCAAGGTCCGTGCCAAACGCTGAACATGCCAAACAATGCGACGGCGCAAATACCTGAAAACTGCACCGTTGACGTATTTGCGGGATTCCCCGAATGATTCGTGAAACCCCTGACCCGCCATTTCATTGCCAGGCCTCTCAACTTTGGGGCGCAATACCTTCCGACCATCGGCATTATGCCTTGAAGCTCAGTCGTTGCGCACCAATAAAGTGCATGCCGGGTGCAATACGCACCAAAGTTGTTCTCGTCAGTGCCTTCCGGTGCAGTCCCATGCACAACGTTATGCACGCCTAAGCTCGAAAAAGCCCGGCTGATGCGGCTGCTGAGGAAAGACGGCCGCTCCCAAATGCAAAAACTGCGCCAAAGTTGTGCATGGCCAAGGCGAACTCAGCGCAGGCTGCTTATAGAAAAGCTTCCTGAACATCCGACAAGAAATCCAGGCCCCTGCGCGTCGGCGCAATGCGGTTGGGATCCGCCGAAAGCAGACCGTCGCGGCGCAAGCGTTCAAGCTGCGGCAGGATGGACTCAAGCGGCAGTCCTGAGCGCTCCGCATAAAGCGAAGCCGGCACGCCGTTAAGCAGTCGGAGGGCATTGAGCATAAATTCAAAAGGACGATCCTCGGGCGGCACGAAATGACTTTCTTCCACGCCGCTCCCCGTCGCCTCCACAGATGCAAGCCATTTCCGCGGATTGGCCCGCCGAGCCTCTCGAAGGATGCTGAAGCCCTCAGCATTCACAACGGAAAGTTTGCCGTGAGCACCCGGCCCCGCCGCGAGATAATCGCCGAACATCCAATAATTCAAATTGTGCCGGCACTGACGGCCAGGCTGCGCATAGCCTGATACCTCATAGCGTGTATAACCCGCCTGCGCCAGTAAAACTTCCACGACATCCCCCATTTCTGCCGTTTCATCAAGATCAGGCAAACCTTCCGGCAGGCGTTTTTCAAAGGCAGTGCCGGGTTCAATCGTGAGCTGATAGCAGGAGAGATGCGTCGCTCCTGAGGACAATGCTTCTGCCAGTTCCATCCGCAGATCTGCTATCGATTCTCCCGGGAGCGCGTACATCAGGTCGAGATTGAAGTTTTCAAACGACTGTCGCGCCATATCAATGGCTGCACGCGCATCGTCAGCAGTATGAATACGCCCCAGGCGCCGGAGTTTTTCGTCGCTGAAACTTTGCACGCCGATGGAAAGACGATTTACCCCTGCGGCACGAAAGGCTTTGAATTTCTCGCTTTCTGCCGTACCGGGATTAGCCTCCATCGTGATCTCGCAGTCTTCGGTCAGTCGAAAGCGGCTGCGGATGCCGGTTAAAAGCTGCTCAACCGTTTCTCCCGACATCAGAGAGGGGGTTCCGCCCCCCACGAAGATCGAAACAATCGGACGATCAGCAATCTCCGGCACTTGACGGCACCAAGCCTCCAGATCCTGCAGCACGCCGGCCGCATATGCCGACTCAAAAGCCAATCGATCCGCTGTAGAAGCCGGCAGACGGTGTGAATTGAAGTCGCAGTACGGACACTTACGAACGCACCAGGGCCAGTGCAGATAAATGGAGAGCGGCGGCATGACCGGCGGACGGATTAAGGGCGTTTCTGCGCTCACGCCGCACCCCAGCCCCAACGCTCCTTCAGAAGCCGAGCCATCTTCACGAGTGCTTTGCCGCGGTGACTGGAAGCATTTTTGGCTTCTGGCGAAAGTTCTGCTGCCGTTGCGCCGGCTTCAGGCAAATAAAAATAGGGGTCGTACCCAAAGCCGCCGCTGCCCTTGGGAGCTTCAGCAATCACGCCCTCCCAGGTGCCTTCAGCAATGAGGGGCTCTGGGTCGTCGGGCGACCGAACAGCAACCAGCACGCAGACATAATGCCCCTGACGGTTCTTAACGCCATGCAGTTTTTCCATCAACAGGCGGTTGTTGTCTTCGTCTGTGGCATCTTCGCCCGCAAAGCGGGCGGAATAGACGCCCGGCGCGCCGCCCAATGCATCCACGCACAGCCCCGAATCGTCAGCCATCGCCGGACGTCCGGTTTCTTTAGCGGCATGCCGAGCCTTGGCCAGACAGTTTTCAATAAAGGTGTGAAAGGGCTCCGGGCAAGGCTTTACGCCGAAGGTCTTTTGGCTTTCTACGTGCACATTGAGGTGCGAGAACATCGCTTGAAATTCGCGGATCTTGCCGGCATTGCCGGAGGCAAGCACAAGAATAGGATCGTTTTTCGTCATGATTTTTTTTACTGCTTTGCTTCTGCCTTTTCCGTCAGGGCCTTGCGCTGAAAAGCAGCCAATTCGGCATTCCCTTTTTTGGCCAGCGCAAGAAGTCTGGCGAGGTCACCTTCAGAGAACGGATCTCCCTCGGCAGTGCCTTGAATTTCGACATACTTTCCGGCACTTGTCATGACGACATTCATATCCGTGTCGGAAGCACTGTCCTCAGCGTAATTCAGGTCCAGCACCGGTTCGCCGGACCACATGCCTACGGATACCGCACTCACCTGTGCGAGGATGGGATCCTCAGAGATCATGCCCTTGGCGAGCATCCAATCCACGGCATCGCGAAGGGCAATCCAGGCGCCTGTAATCGAAGCGCAGCGCGTGCCGCCGTCGGCCTGCAGCACATCGCAGTCGATCTGGATCGTATGTTCGCCGAGCTTTTTGCGGTCCACAACGGCGCGCAGACTCCGGCCAATCAAGCGCTGAATCTCCTGCGTGCGCCCCGTCTGTTTGCCGCGGGCAGCCTCACGGTCGGTGCGGGTACCGGTCGAGCGAGGCAGCAGCCCATATTCAGCCGTCACCCAGCCTTCGCCTTTGCCGCGAAGGAAATTCGGCACGCCGACCGTCACACTGGCGGTACAGAGCACATGCGTATCACCCGCACACATAAGGACGCTGCCTTCAGCATATTTGGTGAAGCGCCGAATGATTTCAACCGGGCGGAGAGTATCTGCAGTTCTAGCATCGGTTCTTATAAAGGCATCTCTGCTCAACATCATTTTTATCCTAAAAACCTCTTGACAATATTAATTAAGGCTTTCACACATTTGTATAATAACTTATATGTGTCAACCTTCAGTGCATTATGCCGTCATGAATTTAACATCTATTTATTGGCCAAAACTTATAGGAAATGCAATAAGTGCACCCCTCACTTCAAAGAATCTCAGGGATCGCGTACGCAGATATATCCGATGTATATTAGACGAACAGTTTCTGCCAGCATGTGAGACTGAAAAAAATAATCGCAAACCATTTAAAGACAAAATATATTAAGAATAAAATATCACAATATCAATCATCTCAAAATTCAGACTCAACGAGCGAGAACGTTGTATGGCAATATTGGGCTCAAGGAATAGAAAGTAGTCCCGAAATAATTAAAATATGTTTGGAATCTGTAAATTCTTATTTTTCCAAACATGGATATAAGGTCATACAATTAAACGATAAAAATATTCACGAATATTTAGATATAAATCCTTTGTATTTTAAGAAAGCATCAGCCAAAAGAAATGGCTTCAGCATTGCCGCTCTCTCCGATCTCATACGTTTAGGTTTATTGTATAATTACGGCGGAATTTGGTGCGATGCAACAGTTTTTATCTCTGGGAACCCTTATTATCTTATAGAAAATAACAGAGTATTATTTGAACGTAACAACCAAGTTAAGCCCAAAGAACGTCTTAAATATGCTATAGATAGCGAATATTTTAGATGGGGAAAGGATGTCCGGGTTAACTGGCTGTCCAGTATTATAAAAACACCAAAGCACGATATATTAATGCACCTGCTTTGGGATATTTTAAACGAATACTGGAACAATGAAGATATATATGAACATTACTTTCTTTGCCACATTTTATTTGATGAAATCAAAAATAGAGAGGGAATCCTAAATTACTCATATTTATCTGTAAGCGATACAAAACCACATGCATTGCAATTCGCAATTGCCAAAAATAAACAAGTTAGCATCGCAAAGAAAATAATGAAAGAAATACCCATTCACAAACTAACATATAAGTTTCCCCTGCAAAAATCAGGCCAGGAAAATAACTTACTAAATAAATTCATACAAACAAATGGCACACTTCAAGAAGTATAAAATACACACACTATTCCTCCTTCCGATGTATTGATGACTTACAAAACAATATTAGACATCCCTCGTCGGAATATTACCTTTTCAACACAGGATTGCATCTAAACTATGCTTTCAATTGCCAGCATGACGGGTTATTTCGCCGCGGACGGGATGACGCCCGCCGGTACCGTCACCGTTGAATGCCGTTCCGTCAACTCCCGCTTTCTAGATCTCACGCTTCGTCTTGACGACACGCTGCGCTTTGCCGAACCCGCTATTCGCGAGCGTCTGCAAAAGCGCCTCACGCGCGGCAAAGTTGAAGTCCGCATGTCGCTATCAGCCGATGAATCGGCGCTGCCGGCTCAAATTAATGAAAGTGCTCTGAAGCGCCTCCTTGAGCTGCAGTCTGCCGTGCTGCGTCATTCTCCTGAAGCGGCAGAACTTTCCGTTTCAGAAATCCTCGAAATGCCGGGCATTGCCCATACCGCTCAAACAGATAAGGACGAACTGCTGCAGGCAGTTCTTGCCGTGCTCGACAAGACTCTGGACGGCTTCATTGCCGCCCGTGAACGTGAAGGCGCTGCGCTCGCCAAGGTCATCAACGGCTATATGGACAAGATGACATCCGTCGTTGAAGAAGTCCGTGCAGCCATTCCGCAGATCCTTGCTCAGCTGCAGGCCAAACTCGCCGCACGCCTTGAAGATGCGTTGTCTCAGACGCTCACGCAGCAGGGAACGCTGACGAAGGAAGAAATTACCGAACGGATCCGCCAGGAAGTTACGCTCTACGCCATGCGCATGGACGTTGACGAAGAGATGAACCGCTTGACCACTCATATTGCTGAAGTTCGTCGTCTGCTGGCCGCTGGCGGCGCTGTCGGACGCAAACTGGACTTTATGGCGCAGGAAATGAACCGCGAAGCCAATACGCTGGGCTCCAAGGCTGCTGCCATTGAAATGACGCAGGCTTCGCTCTCGCTCAAGATCACCATTGATCAGATGCGCGAACAAATTCAGAATTTGGAATAAGGAAGGACGAACATGCCTGAAGTGAGCATTAGTGAACATGCCCGCAAAACCCGCCATCCCGGACGACTCTTTCTCGTGACGGCACCCTCTGGTGCCGGCAAGTCGTCACTCGTCAATGCGCTTCTCGCTCGTCAGCCTAACATCAAGCTTTCAATTTCTAATACCACGCGCGACCCGAGGCCCGGTGAAGTGAACGGCCGCGAATACCACTTCGTCACCGAAGACATGTTCCTCGAGATGAAGTCGCGCGGTGAATTCCTCGAAAGCGCTTACGTCCATGGTCACTACTACGGCACGAGCCGCCCCTGGATCGAGTCCCAAATGGCTCGGGGCAATGACGTGCTCCTTGAAATCGATTGGCAGGGCGCTCGTCAGGTGCGCGAAAAATTTGAAGGGACCGTCGGCATCTTCATCCTGCCGCCCTCGATTGAGGCGCTTGAATGGCGGCTGCACCATCGCGGCACCGATTCTCCCCAGACGATTACACGTCGTCTGATGGGCGCAGGCGCCGAGATTGCACATGCTCCAGAATTCGAGTACGTTATAATTAATGAAGAATTTGATACGGCTCTGGCGCAGCTCGAAGCTATCGTAACAGCGAGCCGCCTCACTTATGAACAGCAGGCGCTTCGTCACCGCGACCAATTCGCCAATCTCGGCGTTCCGGTCTAATTTCCTGACGATTGAACCTGCCGCTCTTCAAACGAGCAGCATTCTCTTAAAAAATTTCTTTTACTGGGAGCGCATTCTCACTATAGAGGAGCGCTCTTCATTTTCCGCTCAAGATAAAAATGGCCCGCATTACTGTTGAAGACTGCCTGAAGAAAATCCCCAACCGCTTCCAGATGGTTTTAGTTGCCGCCTACCGCGCACGTCAGCTCTCTCAGGGCTATGCGCCGAAGATCGATGCCAAGGACAAGCCCGGCGTTATCGCACTGCGCGAGATCGCCGACGGATTGATCGGTACGGACATGCTTAAGAACGTCCGCTGATCCTCTCTAGGCGCGCTTCAGGACGGCCGGAAAGCCTCTCTGCTAAGGGGAGACGCCGGCCGTTTGTCGTCTCTTGGAAAAATAACTGCGTCCCTATAAAGATGAATACGCGACATTTCGCTGCAATCGCGCCACAATGGTAGGCAGATAAAAGAACTGGAATCAGAGCAATGGCCCTCGACAACCTTCCTGCTTTTCCCGACGACATGTACGACACCGCTCATGATGGTGCCGTTCCGCAGCCCGTCACACCGCGTAAGCCCATTTCGCCCTTCAGCTTCACGAAGCATCTTACGCGTACGCCCGTGCCGGTAGCCGTCGTTCCGGAAGATCTGCCCGACGCGGATCTGCCGCTCTTCACGCCGCAGCCTCCCGTTGGTGTCGTGACTGCTCAAGCATTGGTTGATACTTGCCGCAGCTATCTTTCACATGCCGACGTTGAAAAAATCCGCGAAGCCTACCGCTACGCCGACAACGCTCATTTGGGACAATTCCGCAAATCCGGAGAGCCCTATATCACGCACCCGATTGCCGTGGCTTCCATTCTGGCGTCTTGGCGCATGGATGCCGAAACGATTGAAGCGGGCCTGATGCACGACGTGCTTGAAGACACTGGCACCAGCAAGCGAGAAATGGCCGAAAAATTCGGCATTGAAGTGGCTGAACTCGTCGACGGCGTCTCCAAGCTCGATAAGCTCCGCTTTTCTTCAAACGAAATTGCTCAGGCCGAAAGCTTCCGCAAGATGCTGCTGGCCATGGCCCGAGACGTTCGAGTGATTCTCGTGAAGCTCGCTGACCGCATCCACAATATGCGTACGCTTGGCGTCATGCGCCCTGAAAAACGCGCCCGCATTGCTCGCGAAACGCTCGATATCTATGTGCCTATCGCACATCGTTTAGGACTTAACAATGTGTTCCGCGAACTGCAGGAACTTTCGTTCGCGAACCGCTACCCCTTCCGCTACAAAGTTCTCTACGCCAATGTTCTGAAAACGCGTCAGGCTCGCCGCGAATTCCTCGAAAAGATGATGGAGGATACTCGTACGGCACTTCTCAAAGCCGGTATTCCTTGTCGGATCCTCGGTCGTGACAAAACCATTTACGGCATCTACAACAAGATGCGCGAAAAGCATCAATCCTTTTCGGACGCGCTCGACATTTACGGCTTCCGACTCGTCGTGAAAAATCTTGACGACTGCTATCTCTCGCTCGGAGCCCTTCATCGCCGTTTCAAACCCGTTCATTCGCGTTTTAAGGACTTTATTGCCATCCCGAAGTCGAACGGCTACCAAAGTCTGCACACGACTGTGATTGGTCCTGACGGCACGCCTGTTGAGTTTCAGATACGAACAGAGGAAATGCACCGTATCGACGAAAACGGCATTCTCGTTCATTGGCTCTACAGCAGCAACGAAGACACTTCTGACTTGCAGTCGAGAACAGCTGCGTGGCTTCAGAACCTGCTTGAAATCCAGCGCACCAGCACGGACAGCACAGAGTTTCTCGAAAACATCAAAGTCGACCTCTTCCCCAACCGCATTTACGTCTTCACCCCGAAGGGCAAGATTATTTCGCTTCCCAAGGGATCTACAGCCATCGACTTTGCCTACGAGATTCATACCGACGTGGGCAACCATACTCAGGCCGTTCGCATCAACGGCGAAGCCAAACAGCTTTCAACTGCGCTTCGTAACGGCGACCTTGTTCAAGTTGAAACCTCTCCGGATGCGCACCCATCCCCCGAATGGCTCGAATACGTGCATTCCGGCCGTGCCCGCGCGGAAATTCGTCAATACCTGCGCAGCTGCCAATTCGATGAATCCACAAAACTCGGCCGTCTAGCACTCGAAGCCCTTGCCAACGAACAAAAGATTGACTTCACCACCATTCCGATTTCGATTGAGGAGAAGCTTCTCAAGGAATTTGGTGCCGACAGCCTTGCTTCGCTATACGCCATGATCGGGCTCGGCAAGGCTCTCCCTGCCGCGGTTCTTCATCGACTGCGTTCGCTTATGCGCGAGGAGAATCTGGATTCCTCCGGAGAAGAACTTCCTGCCGTCATCATCAACGGCAACGAAGGCATCGCCCAGCATCTTGCGGTCTGTTGCCATCCGATTCCCGGTGACGACATCACGGGCTACAACCGCCCGGGACTTGGACTCACAGTACACCGTGAGGACTGCCCGCATGCCGCCCGTGGCAAGCAGGCGGATCCCAACCGTTGGATGCATCTGGAATGGGGTCCAACGAAACAGGGAGCCCACTTCTCAGTACCGCTTGAAGTTCGCGTGAAGGACGCACATGCCGGCCTCGCGACTGTGGCCGCTGCCGTGGCCGAGGCTAATTCGAGCATCACTGCGGTAACGCTCGATGACTCTCAAGGCGAGCACATCGTGCATGTAACGGTTTTAGTGCGCGATAAAAATCACCTCATTCATGTCATGCGCACGATTCGTCAAAATGACGTTGTTATCAAGGTCAAACGCAGTCTTGAGGAAGGCGTTTCTACCAAAAAGAAAATCAATTAACCCGGTCTCAAGAACCTCCGCGCCTTGAACAGCGGCTCCAATAAGAAGGGACGATTTTGAAGCTTAAAATCGTCCCTTCCTCATTGGCCTTTTGTGCCGACTTTACGGTACCGGCTGCTTGTCGGTATAGGTGACTTCAAGAATTTCCAACGTATCTACGCCGGCTGGATGCGTGCTTGTAGCCGGCGTCGGGAGCTTCACTTCGTCGCCTACATGACGACGAAGGAATACACGCGCAATGGGACTAATCCAACTCACATCGCCGTGTTCTGCATCTGCTTCATCGATTCCCACAATGCGAATCTTGCGCTCTTCACCACGCTGATTACAGTAAAGAACCGTAGCGCCAAAAAAGACTTGATCCGTTTCTGGATGAGCCGCAGGATCAACAACCTCAGCTGACTCAATACGTTTATTCAAAAAGCGAATGCGGCGATCAATCTCACGCAGTCGTTTTTTGCCGTACAGATAGTCACCGTTTTCGCTGCGATCACCGTTGCTGGCCGCCCAAGCCACAACATTCACGACATCAGGACGCTCAACATTCACTAGATGTTCACGTTCATCAAGTAAGCGGCGATAGCAAGCCGGCGTCATGTAATTCTTAGTATTTGGGGGAAGTCCCGGAAGTTTCACTTCTTCATCATCACTATCAGCCATGATGCATCCTTTACTGTTTTAGGCGTACTAACACTCAATATACCCCTGTAACCTAATTCAATAGCGAATCTTCAAAATATTTGTCAACGATCAGGTAAGTTGCCCCCCTAGCGGACAAATCTTGACCCCCACAGTTATGCCACACAGGTTTTAATTCCTTTATAGCTTGTAGATTATTGGTTATTGGTTATTGGTTAAGCTATTTTTTATCTTGTGTTCTTTCAGCCTGTTGCTGTCGCCATTGATTGCAATGGCAGTGCAGTGATGCATCAAACGATCGATGATTGCGGTTGCAGCTATCGCGTCTTTAAAAATCAGATTGAAGGAGACCGCATGCTGGCAACGCAGACAAGCTATCGAGGCAAGCTTT
>ENA-ORNW01002220-ORNW01002220.1-human-gut-metagenome-genome-assembly--contig:-NODE-2220-length-13115-cov-2.346325_pt1 | contig 13115 bp, 7 predicted proteins | sample MGYA00242121_ERZ509034 | MGnify/ENA primary metagenome ERZ509034 (study PRJEB26280, sample SAMEA2338689) | human gut metagenome | biome: human gut; feature: human-associated habitat; material: faeces... | reverse complement strand
TCTGATAGTTTTCTTCCTTCGGAATCTATCGAGTATCTCTTCTCTGGGTTATCTGTAATACTTTTGCCATTATCTGCTCTTCTGCTTCCGATATATTGTTCAGATATACTTCTTTCGGTATCTCGTATGCGAACTGAATCAGTTCTACCACTTCTTCGTCCGTTTTCAATGCGTTGGCTACTCCCACTATTATATTTGTATCTACCCCACAAAAATCCAATCCCTTTATCAAATCCTTCATTGGTTCTGTAATTTTTCTTGAACCTTCCACTTTTCATTACCTCCTCTATATCGTCATGATATAATTCCACGTCATACTGTGCCAGCACTTTGAACTTATTTGCATTTTTATCCGTCACCTTATACAGATAAAAATACTTGTCCGAAAATGCTGGATTAATTTTTCTGCTTATAAAATCTTTGCTATAATTATTTTTTTCTACTTCTGATGCAAGTATAGCATATTCCCTTTTGCTAATGTAAACTTCTTTACTATTTTTTAAGATTGCATCTACATCAATAGAAAATACTGTATCCTGTTCAACTGCAGCTCTATTTACAACTTCCTTTCTACTAGCTTCATTATCTGTTTTATATTCATACGCTTTAATTCCCGCCTGTTTCAGTTTGTCTTTGGTCTTTTCTGAAATACTATCCGGAATTACAACTGCTGCAACCTCATCGAATCCTACAGCTCTTTGTGGTTTTCCTTCAAAGTACTTTACCGGAATATCTTTAAGGATTGTTCCCAAACGCACAATATCATTCGCTATGTTGCTCGAAATATTTTTATAATATTTCTGCATGCTTTTTTGTATCTTTTCCGGCTTTAAACCTCCCTTTACTGCCTCAATAATATTTCTCCCTGCTATATCTCGGTCAAAAAAAGAATTATCAGAAATAGTTTTATTATTATCCACAATTTCGCTTACAATCTTTTGGTATAATTCTCTTGATTCACTATAGATTTCATCTACCTGCTCTGGCGTCAAATCAAGTAATCTTCCCTCCTGTTTCTTTATATCCTCTATGCTCTTAAAGTCTTTTGATACTGCTGCTCTTACCTCTCCTATTCCTGGTATAAGTGAACCCTCTTCATTCTTAACACCAGCACTTTTCATTGCTTTTACAATGTTTTCAATATTGTAATCATCATGTAATGCCTCGAAGCTTCTCAAATTTCCACTGGCTGTATAATATTCTTTTCCATTATATATTCCTGCTTTTCCAATAACTGGTTCTGCTAATTCCAATGTATATAGCTCAAAAGCATCCTGATTATCCCTAATTGTATTATTAACGCCATCTGTATATGAGTATCTGTCCTCTATTGGTTTTGCTTTTCCCTGTGCAATATCAATATAGGTCTGATACTGTTCTTTTAATATATTGTAAATTTCTTTATCACTTTCCATATCTGACAGATTGTCGTTAATTTTTGTAGCCCACTTTTCGCCCAATGCTTTTAATGAGGTTTTTTCTCTTATTGTGTCAAGTAATCCCTCTCTCACTTTTTTATCATATACAAGTTTATCTACCGTTATATTTTCATTGTTAAGATATTCTTTAACCGCACCTCGCCCCATAAATGATGGTTCTGCAGTTGGCATTCTTAAAACCGGCTCCACCTTCAGATTATTTTCCCTTATAAATCTTTCTTTTACTTCTATCATTTCACTTAATTTCATTGCTGCCGTTTTCAAATCATTTCCATTAAAGGCATTTGCATCAATATAGTTTGCGGAAGTCCCTATTCGTTCTGCCAATTTGCTCAATTCCTCTTCATTTACTTTATAATCAACTCTAGGAAATCTTGCTGTATAAGCATCTGCGCCAAATACTCTATTATCCTTATTTTTCGGGTCTACAGTTTCCTTCTTAAATAGTACAGAAATATCTCCGTATCCACTATGTCCAATCTGTTTTTTTGTAATTGCGATAGATGGCATTGGAAATCCACCAAGTTCTAGTGCTTTATTCAAGTTATCTTCTTTCAAATTATGCACTGCAATCAGGTCTTTTCCCTCTTCCATGTTCACATCTAGTGAAAATGTTTTTTCCGAATCAATATCCAGTGTCTCAGGTCCACCCAGTTCCATATATTTTTCAGCCGGTATAACTTTTATGGTATAATGTTCGCCCTCTTCTGCCGTTACATTTTCCCGCTTATAATTTTCCTGCGCCTTTGTCAATTCACCCAAAAACATATCTCTTATCCTTTGTGCTTCTTCTGCATCTGCTCTCAGTGCTTTCTTTGCTGTGCTGGATAATACATGCTCATTCAGGTATGATGTGATTTTGTCGTAAACTCCCTTGAAGAAGTCAGCAATCGTCTTGAGAATGCTCTTATGCTCACTCTCTGTCATATTCTCTGACATATATTTAGAAAACGCTTCTACTCCATCTTTATCCGTAAACAGTCCTGCTACATAATCGAATACATATTCATTGGCAGAATCCTCATAAGTTTTTCCTTTCTCTACCGTCTTGTATGCCTTATGATACTGTTCGATTGTATTGGTAAGGTATGCCGCTCCTTCTTTTGTTGTAACATAGTCCAATACAGTATCTACCACTTTCTGCATACCTTCATGATTATATGCTTCAGAGAATTCACCCAGTTCATGCACAAGCGTTGTATACTCATTCGTATCCGTTCCTTTTCCGGTTTTCTTTGCCAGTGCAATCCTTGATAATGCCTTCTGGAAGTTACCATTTTCCCCGTGTGAAAGCTCATCATTCAGTTCAATATCCAGTCCTGTTTTCTTTGCGACCAGTTCTGCAACGGACTTCATTCGGTTATCCGATTTATCTAATCTATTGTCAATTACAGAACCGCTTCCCATTTTCACCGCCTGCTGCATATCCGAATTTTGAACCACCGGATTTCTGCTGTTCTCTCCCAGATAATACATTTCCAATAATGTCGATGGTGACATTTCACTTACAATTCTTGCATTTACCGGATTATTCATAATACTTTCATATGACGTTTTACCCAGTTTTCCGGCATTGTAAAATACGGCTGCTGATTCCAGGTATGTAGGCATACTTTCCCCATTGTAATTTTCAATAACCGCATTGGCAGCCTTGGTATCATCAAATGTTGCAGCAAAGTTATATAAATTTCTCATAGTAGGATTGTTTATTTCCACCGTCTTATAGTCCACAATGCTTCCATCTGACAACTTCACCATAGTTTTCTCCGGTGTGCTTTCTGCTATCTCTACTACAATATTCTGTTTTCCGGTATTCTTATTTACTGCCTCTGTTACTCCGGTCTGATTCCGGCTATACTGTTGTACCGGTGCAACTTTCTGATTTTCTGCAGTAATACCTTCTGCATTTACCATTCTGTCTGCTACATTATTTGTAGTATTCTCTATGGTGTTTTCTTCCTTTGTGGTAGTGATATCTGCAGCATCATTCATTAACTTCTGGGCCTGCTGCTGTGCCTGTTCCTGTTCAGCTCCTTTTCTGACAAATCCCTCTGTTATAACCTTGTCCAGATTTACGTCTTCACTTTTTGCCATAGATTCAATAATTTGGCTCATCTGCGAATCTGTAATATTATCCGTTTTTACTGTATCCGCAATCTGCTTTGCAGTAGAATTCTCCGGCATCTGTTCTGCTGTTTCCAAGATAGTGTCTCTCATTGTATTATCCTGGTTAATTGTCTTTCCCATTTTATGATACTGTACAGAGTTCACAGTATTTACGACTCCACCAAATACAGCACCGGAAATAGCACCGGCTACGAAGTCCTGCCCTACCTGGTTCCAGAACTGCTCATTAGCCGCTGTTTTTGCTTCGTCTTCTGACATTCCATTTTTCATATATTCCTTTACATTTGTGCTATATTCAGATAATCCGCCATTAATCATGCGGTCTGCTGCTTCATCTGCAAAATCGGTAAATACTTCCTCACTGCCCTCGATTCCAGACTGGGCAGCCCAATCCAATATCTTTTTCTTAAATGTAGTTTTGGTTGGATTCTCCGCCATGCCATATAAATGGTCTAAGCTCAGCTTTTCAAATCCTGCCTCTGCTGCTGCATTGGCAATTCCAATAGCTGCTGCTTTATTTGTATCTACGCCACGCTCGGATGCATCCACATATGCCTGAGAGCCAGCACTTGCCGCCATGATTCCAAGAGAAACCGGTTCACTTCCTGTTGCCATGGCTGCGGCCGAATCTGCCATACTCATTCCAACATCGTATACGAACTTTCCTATTGTGGAATCAATGTCATTTGATACTGCTTCTCTTCTTCGGTTTCTCGACTGTGTGAATCGAGCGGAATACGGGTCATAAGGTGTATAGGCTTCATCTCCTCCGAAATAGTTCTTTGCCGAATGACCCAACTGGTCTACAAAGTCCGCTCCAGAAAGCAATGAATCACCTACAGACGTAGCAGATTCCTTTGCATTAATGAGGAATCCTTTTAATCCTTCCTGCTTTGTTTCCTCTTCCAGTTCTCTCCGTTTCTTTGTATCAATCTGGCGATTATGAATCCAGGAATAGTATTCTTCCATATCATCAGCGTTAATTCCCTGACTTTCCAAGTTTTCTTTTGCGCTGTTATATGCCTTTTCTAATTCGAATGGGTCTCTGCTTCCAATTGTATCCCTTATAGCCTGTTCCTGCTCTGTTGCTTCCTCCTCGTCATGGTCTGTAATATACATCTGCATGACAGCCTGTTCCTGCTCCGGAGTGAGTTTTGCATAATCCTCCGACCATTTCTTGATTGCTTTCTGGTTTTTTCTTACACTCTGCTCATTCTCGTACTTGTCGATTGCTGTATTACCTTCCAGTGCATCATGCTCTTCTGCAGACATGGTTTCCCCGGTTAATCTATTTTTGTATCCTGCGAGCTTTGTATCCTTGGTAATGTTTCTTGCCAGCACTGGACTATCAAAACTACCGTATACCGGTTCATAATTCTTAAGCTTATCTTTATTTCCTTCTTTTTCATCCTTCGCACTTGTAATTTTTGCTGATAATTCTTCATCAGAAAGACTTGCAAGCTCCGGGTCAGATAAACTCTGATAATACTTGTCTATGTAATCTGCGTATTCCTTCGCTGTCTCAGGTTCCTTCTCCGGCATCCAGGATGTGTCCGCCTGCTGCTGTAATGCTTCCTCAATTGCACGTTTTTTAGCACCTTTGAAGGAGCTTACTGCCGCCCCCTGCTTTCCTGTGGTATTTGATGCTGCTTTTGTATTCTCATAATCTTCCACCGTCATAGTTTCTCCGGTTGTTCTATTTCTATAGCCTGCAAGTTTTGTATCTTTTCCGATATTTCTAGTGGTTGTCGGACTGTCAAAGCTACCATATACCGGCTCATAGCCTTCTAATTTCTTTTTGTTTTCTCTTTCCCTCTTTGCAATATCTAATGCTCCCTGCAGGGCACTTCCATTCCTTGACATTGCTTTTGTCGTAGTATTAACCGTATTTCTTGCCTTTTCTAATGCATAGTCCATTGCTTTGCTTCTTTTTGAATTAATTGTATTCTTTGAGAAATTCGCTGTGCCCAACGCAATTGCGCTTTCTCTGTTGCTCTGCGCTCTCTCTATTTTCTGCTGCTTCAGTTCTTTTAAACGTTCCATTCTAGATTCATAGGTTGGGTTATCCGACGTTGCATCACTATTATATTCTGCCTGTCTTTTCTCTTCTTTTAATTCAGCAAGCCGATTCATTCTTTTTTCGTATTTTTTCATAGCTGGTCTCCTTTAATAATGTAATCCATACTGTCTCATCCATGTATCGTGGAGAATGCTCCATGTGCTCTCATCAATTTTTCCTTTACCGAAAAGCTCGTCCAAATATGCTCCGCCTCTCGCACTTCCTCTTGAGATTGCTTCATTTAGATATTCTGTTTTCTTGTCCTCTGATATTGGTATTCTTTTAGAAGTATCAGTGGTTTTACCACTCTTGCTTCCGCTATTTGATTTCTTACTTCCACCGGATCCACTACTTGCCGCTTTTGCTTGTGATAAAGCATACTGTTTCGCCCACTGGTCATCTGCTACCTGGTCTCTTAGCTTCTGGTAGTCGAACTGCTGCTGCCACTGGTCATCTGCTACATTATCTCTGTCTACTTGATAATTGTAATCATTGAGATACTTATCATTTGTCTGTGAATTCTGAAGCGCATTGAATAAATAATCACGGTCATTCTGCCAGTTACTAACTCTCTGCTGATATTCTCCAAAATCATTACCATGAAGGATGTTATATGCATTCAGTGCGTTGCTGGTATCATTCTGCCAGTTCTGGTATCTGTCCTGATACTGTCCATACGCTCTATCTTCCGCCTGTCCCAGTGCAGAATACTCATTATACATATTGGTGAGGTCTGTATTGTATTTATCTAATGCCTGTCCATAAAGATCCGGGATAATATCATTCAGCTTTCCAAGATATGCCTGGTATGCCTGAGAGCCTGCTGTTGCTCCATAACTATTGCCATATCCTCCGGATAATGCTGCCGCCTGTGATGTTGTATCGAGCATTGCCTGTTTTCCCAGATTAGCATACTGCTCCTTGTACTGCTGATATAACGGATCTGCATTGAAATCGTATGAAAATGGCTTCTTATTCTGAATTCTATTCAATATCGTGTCGATTGCACCCTGATACTTGCTGTTATAGTCACCCGGCTTTGCATTCTGTGTATCTGTATAATTTTTATAAGCATCCTGCACATTCTGCGATTCCTGATAGTCACCCACCTTATTATTCAGATGATTATCAAGATTCGTCTGTGCTGTTCGTGTCCCGTCAGATATTACTTCCTCCCAGTTTTTATGATTCCCCATTGTCCTTACCTCCTATTGATTCTTCTATTGCCGATATCCTTGCATCTACCTGATTTAACGAATAATTCAGTGTATCAGAAAGATTGTATAGAAAGCTCTTTAAGCTCTCTATATTCTGTTCATTTGACATGTTCTCTATATCTACATTTGGATAATCCAATTTAGCCACTTACTGCACTTCCTTCCTGTATCATTTGTGCTATCGAATATACTTTAACTGCGCCTTTTCCGGATAACCTCAGCTTGAAATGGTCGCATCGTTTTATTCGAACCGGCACCTGATATGACCGTTTTTTTGTTCCTGTATATCCCATCACCTTTTGCCAGTTTTCTGAATCATACATTATCTCTATCTTGAAATATGCATCTGCTTCTATCTCAAGCCGGATAACCAGCTCTCTGATATATTTGTTATAAATAGAGTCAAGACCCATATCTCCTGTCACTGCATACCATTCCTGATTTTCTTCTTCCTCTCCAACTGGAATTGCTCCAGGATACCACTCTCCCGGATACATATACTGTTCTCCAAACCGATCATCCATCGGAGCTATTGGCATAAATATCTGTTCGTAATTAATTACCCAGATAGAGTTATTCTTATCTAAGAAATACAGTCCGCCATCTGAATATGCAAAGGCTTTCTTAATACCTTCATCTTCCTTTGTCCACATTCCCTTTGTAATGTCATACACATAAGTACAGTAATTACTAAATTCATCTCTCATGCAGACATAATATTTATCACGGTATCCTCCGGCAACTGCATCATAGTACATCTCTGTTCCAAGATTTCCAGATATCTTACTTGGCATACTTCCGTTATATGCGCATATACCATCCCGGCTTTTATAATATAAAACCTCATTTAATACAATCAGGCTCTTTTCCGAACCCAACTGAACGCCACGCATAGGTTTCCATGAAAGTTCATAATTACTCGGTTTATCACCAAATAATCTGTGCATGCCACCCTCTTTAAAAAAAAGTACACTACCGGAATAAGATATTGCACCGGTAAAATCCCCTTCCGAACCCACCGTTACTGCGTAGCTGTCAGAGGACAGGCCCATATAACATCTCCAGTTCTTTGGGTCTCCTAGCTTGCAAGCATATATTTCATGATTTGTAGAAGAACACCCCCACAACCGGTTATCCATCTCAGTTACAAAATCCATATCCGGGACTGTCCTTGAGATGGTTATATTCTCACTGTTCGTAAATACTTTATTAATCAGACCAATCACAATTACATAATCATCCCCGCAACCATACAGAATATTGGATGTATTAAAGTCATAATTGTTATAAATCTCTGCCCTTTTATCTACTCCACTGAATGTAGCAGCATCATATACTTTAAAACCTTTCCCGATGCCTGGTGACTGTATCTTTACATAGGTTGTTCCTACGGATACCCATGCTGCAGAATTTTCACTCCATATTTTCATTACAACTGTATTTTCAGAAGTATCTATCCAGTATTCATATTGCGTTTTATCCGGTTCTGTATCACCGGTATATGTTTTCTTTTCAGGAAATACCGTTCCGTCCATTTTGCAAAGCGTAAAGGATGGCTTTGTTGTGGTAGTTACCTTATTTTCCATATCGGTTAATGTTTGGTCATATACGTTGTACATAACCTTATCCGGGAAGACACACAAATATGCTCCCATTCTTACAAATGTTCTTTCCTTATCCTTGCATGATTCCTTTAAATCACACGCTTCTGACTGGTTATAGTACAGCTTATTCTCTGTTACCCACACCAGCTTATCCGTGCCATACAAACCTTTACAGTCTGTAAGGTCCCGCAATTTTCCTCTCGGTATTCTCGGAGACAGTATCGGATAATAATCCGCCGTCATATTTTTCATATCCGAGAATTCCCCGTCTTGTATTCTTCCATTGGCATTGTAGCCGCCAAATGCACTCAGTACCTTGGTTTCCGACCTTGTACTTTGAAGTTTAGGTAATCTCATATGTCACCTCTCTAATACATTGTTGCCCTTAAAGAGCTTTTATGTGTCCGGTACCAGTAATTAGCAAAATCCTGGTATTTCTGATTAAACATAGCTGCTGAATTTGCGTATCTGTCCATTTCATTGTTATAATAATCAATCTGGCTCATAAGCCACTGGACATATAAATTGTCATATGGGGCAGGCACAAGAAGTTCTTTATCCATATCAGCTTCTGTATAAGGCTCTACCACTACATCCTCTTCACGTTCTCTTACGTTCAGGATTTCAATAGCAATTCTTTTATCCAATTCAGTGAGCCAATCTAACTTTTCGTTATCCTCATAAGTATTTGGTTCCAGATCATCCACCTTTGTTATTGCTTCATTTACCTTCATACATGTCTCTCCTTCTAAAAAAGAGGCACAACAACGCTGTGCCTCTCCTCGTTTTAATGGAATCTCTTATTAGTTTAAAGCCTTTCCTTTTGCAATAAGTTCCTGCTGTCTTCTCATTGCAAGCTGATCCATTTCTGTACTGTTTTTCAGAACTTCAAAGATTGGTTTCGGAATGGTTACCTCTTCCCCTCTTTTAATTCTGTAATTATGTCCATTTAAAGATACGAAAATGTCTCCTTTTTCACCATCCAACGGTGCCATAAACTTAACATTTTCTTTCCATGGATCCACTTCTTCTACTGTTTCTGCCGCATCCATTACCTGAGTTTCTTCTGCTACTTTCGTTTCTTCTACTACTTTTGTTCCTTCTGTTTTTGCTCCCATACAGTTGCCTCCTAGTTTGCTTCTACGCTTCCGCTGAATTTTGATGTTGATTCAATACGAATCATATACTGCTCTACCAGACGTTCTGCTGTCTTAATTGCTTTCCATCCTACCGTGGAGCGCTGGTTTAATGGGTCCTCTCCTGCACCTGCCGGCTTGATAATCATCTGTAATGCTCCGCCATCAATACCGGTTTTGGCATACGCATGTGCTCCAAGTACTAATGTACCAAATACTGCAGTATCTGCCGGGCATCCTGTGCCTTTCCAAATTTTTGCGTTTGAAGTAGATACAAAACGTACATTTCCAATCTTTCCAATTTCTCCTTCAAAGATTGCTTCTGGTGCTGCATATTTATGTACGTCAATCCATTCCTCGCTGCGCATAAGGTCATATGCTGCGTATGGATGAATAATGGCTACATAAGATTTCTGAATTTTTGGAGCATTCATTGCTTCAAGCATAGCTGCTGCACGGAAGAAGATTTCCGGCGTCAGTGTGTCTGCTGCTGTTAACTGGGCTCTTGTTGCTCTGTCTCCAACAATTAATACGTTTGTGCCACCGGCCATAACGTCTCTTGTAACATTGTCCAATGTCAAGCCTGCCTGAGCACCTAATACTTTTGAAGCCTGCACAACATTGTTATCAATGGCTGTAAGGTCCAGTACGTCAGAGATTGTGATGTAATCTCCGTACTGTTTTACCGTACTTGTAACTGTACTTACGCTTAAGCTATTTCCATCCGGTGTCACACCTTCTGTAAGTGGTGTATTCGCCGGTTTCAAAGAGTCATACTTTCTGAACTCAATCTGTTTACCACCGTTTTTAGGAATCGGATAATCATCTCCAAACTGGTCATGCACCAATTCTGGGGATGCTTCTTCAATCAATTCCTTTTCGTAAAATGTTTTATTTTCTGCCGACAAACTGGATGTACCAGTTGTCTGTGTATTTGGGTCTGCAAAAAACTGCAAGATATTTCTGATTTTCATATATATTCCTTTCCGAATCACGAGAAAGAAACACGTTCTCCCTTGAGTACTTTCTTCTCGTATTCCCTCATCTGTTCAGGTGTCAATTTTCTAACATCTACTTTCACTGTTCCTTGTGAACCGGAAGATGCTGCACCTTCAATTGGTCTTCCACTCTTTGAATTGATGCTTTTTACTACATTGTTTTTTGCTGTTTCTGCCGCCTGTGCCATTCCATATGTCATAATCTCATGGTGTGTGGCCATGTAAGCAGCTTCAATGCTTCCACCAACTTTAAGAATTGCCGTGAAGTCTGGATTTGCAAGTTCCTCATTAAGGTTAAAGTCCATGTTATACTTCTGTCTTAATGCATCCGCCTGCTGTGTCCACTGTGCATAAATCTGCTCGCCTTCTTTTTTCTTCTCCAACTGTTCCATTGCTTCTGTCAGTTTCTTATTTTCCAACTTTACCCGGTTTACTTCCCGAAGCTGGTCTACGGACATTCCATGTCTTGCTGCTTCATCTTCCAGAAGTGCATTGTCCTGCTGTACTGCTCTTACGAGTCCTTCTACATCATCCGCTTCAAGACCATAACGCATAGCAAGCTCTCCCATGATTGGAGTCAGTGCATCATACTGTTTCTGCAAATTACTGATTGTTTCATTCGATTTTTTCAATCTGTCCTTAACGATTCCTTCTGTACGCTTTCGATATGCGTCTCTGTAATCGCCCTTAATCAGTTCCTCGAAGGCTTTTTCTGTGTCTTCCGGTGTTGTCGCATCCTGCGACGTTCCAGCGTCGTCCTGGTTACCTGTTCGACCGTCTGTGGCTCCGGCGTTGAGCCCTTCCGCCTGTCCTGCTGTTCCTTCTGCTCCGGTTGAAGCTGCGCCTGCCACACCTTCTGCAAAGAACTGCAAATTAAAATACTTTTTTCTCATACTTTCGTCCTTTCCGAAGTGCCATGTTTTTCTTAAACCACTTGTACTATATCAATTCAAAAAATTTATTTCTCCCCAATTTCGTCTAAAAATAAAATATTTTTTGGAAAATTTTTTTCAATGATTTTATAGCCATTCAATATCGTTTCCAGCACTACTTCCGTCTCTCTACTCCAATCCGTTATTTCCACGTTGCATCTCCCGGATTCTCCCATTTCCAAGACTGTAATCTTTACTTTTCCTTCTGCCTGCTGCTTTTGTAATTCCTCAAGAAGCGTAAATAAAAGGATACTGCATGCCGAGCATACAATATCCTTTCCTGCTTCTGCATAGTCAGCATGACCTTCCATTTTTATTTCCAGCAGATTTTCTTCTTCTCTCACTCTGACTTTAAGCATATCTTTCTCCTATACTGACGTAGAGTTTCTAGTTGCATGCGCCGCCTGGCTTGTTAATGAGCCATTGCTATTCCTGTTAAGCACCGACTGGCTCTGCGCCATAGGTTCTTCTGCCTGCTGCATTGCAATCTGTGCATTTCCCGCTATTCTTTCTGCATAATTCGTTGTTCCTCCGCTCGACATATCTACTGCCTGTGCCAGTGCAATAGCCTGCTGCTGCATCTGTAAGTACAGATTGTAATATGTCTGGGATTTATTTAATCTCTGCTTCACCTCATCTTTTCCATCGAAGTCCATCATATCCAAACATCCGATAGTCATTTCTGCATTCTGCGGATTAAAAAATCCAAGGTTGTAGAATTGTAATGCAAGCTGATTCTGTGTTTCTCTGGTGTATGCGCTCTGCTTTGCTGGTACAACCTTAACATCGAAAATAGGGACTCTTTCTGACTGTGCCTGTCCAAATCCGGTATCCATTGGCTGTCCTTTTAATGTGCTATTGTCAAACGTCACATAGTCTGTCTGTCCAGTTTCTCCGGTAATTCTGAATTCCCTTGGCTCATCGTAAAACTGTCTGATAAGCTCAATCACCAGATAGCATATCTTAGTAAATGCTCTATAATCTGCTCTGTTTGCATCCCTAGACAATTTGCCGGACGCTTCCTGGAGACTGGCAATTCCGCTCGCTGAAGTAACATTAGAGGTCTGTCCCTGTGCTGCCGCTGTATTGCCAGAAGTATCCTTCAGTTCTTCGATTTTATTATTCAAAATGGTTTCATAAATGCCCGCCATTGGTGTCGATGTGATCTGTCGAAAAGCATCCTCTCCCAGATTTCCGTTAAAATGCACAAGTGATTTTGAAAAATCGCAAAACTCCTTTTCATTCAGCCCCACATCGTCTCTGACCGCCCATCTTGGCTTTGCCAGTGACAATCCATTTTCAAGAATACCCTGCTGCATCTTATCTATGTATGCCTGTGTATCTTTCATGACATCCACATATCCAAATCCGCAGACACTGCTTTCGATTGGAAACAATACATCAAACTCAAATGGATATCGTCCATGATCATACAGCCCTGTATATTTTAATTCCTCGTCATTTTCTGTCGCATAGAGCACTTTTCCATTGCAGAATTTGCAATAATGCAGCACGTTCTTTCTTTTAATCAATCCATTATTGTCTTCAAGTACAATCGTTTTTTTATAATACCAGTCTACAACCGCAACCTTCTCTGTATTAT
>ENA-ORNW01002214-ORNW01002214.1-human-gut-metagenome-genome-assembly--contig:-NODE-2214-length-13138-cov-4.547352_pt1 | contig 13138 bp, 7 predicted proteins | sample MGYA00242121_ERZ509034 | MGnify/ENA primary metagenome ERZ509034 (study PRJEB26280, sample SAMEA2338689) | human gut metagenome | biome: human gut; feature: human-associated habitat; material: faeces... | reverse complement strand
AGCGGCTTTCGCCGTTTGACCCGCCAGCAACGTCCAGCCGCCCAGTGAACCTAAGCAACCCGCAGCTGCGCAGAAGGAAACAATGGCCCCGGCGGTGTCACCCAACGCCATCCGTGCGGCATCACCGAATGGCGAAGCAGAAACGCGCAGTGCGGCATTAGGGATCATCCCCATAATCGCGGTGGTAGAAAGTACATAGCAAACGGCGGCAATCAATACCCCACCAATGGTGGCGATAGGGACATTGCGTTTCGGGTTTTTCACCACACCTGCGGCAACGGAGGCACTTTCCACACCGATGAACGACCACAGCGTAACGTTAAGGGTACTTTGAATTGCACCGAAGGTGCCCAGGCCGCTGACGTTCCATGCCGCCATATAGGTTTCACCACGGAACCAGAACCAGCCAAATACGGCAATCCCGACGATGGGGATCAGCGCCAGCACGGTGGCAACTGCCTGCACACGGGTGATCATTTTCGGACCGACAATGTTCAGCAGGACGAAGATCCACAGCACCACGACGCAGGTGATGGTTAATACCAATGGATCTTTCAGAATCGGGAAGAAGTAACTTAAATATCCTACGCCAATGACCACCATGGCGATATTGCCGATCCAGCAGGCCAGCCAGTAGAGGACGTTGGTTTGATAACCGAGAAACGGGCCAAAGCAGCGGCGGGCGTAAGCGTAAGAACCACCAGGACTTGGGTCGAGGAACGACATTTTGGCGTATACCATCGAGAGCCCCAGTGCACCGATAATCGTCACCAACCATCCATAAATGGCAATCCCGCCAGTAGAGGCCAGGTTTGCAGGTAACAGAAAAACACCTGACCCCATAATATTCCCCGACACCATCAGGGTGACGGGGATTAAGCCCACTTTGTGAGCATCAGCATCCGAAGACATAATTAAACTCCTGCGAAGGCGAGCTTCGTGACAATAAATTACGTCATATCATACACCTGCATTCGATAGTTGAATTATTATCGACCGGGTTATCGCTGATGCCGTTATTAATATAGCTCTTCGTTAAGGTTAAAAATCAGGCGACAGTGCGTTCTCTGTGCTGACTAACATAATGCAGCGGCGTCATACCGTAGAAGTCTTTAAAGACAGAAATAAAGTACGACGTACTGTTGTAGCCGCAGGACTGTGATACCTGAGAGATATTTTTACCGTCCATCATTAATTCATTTACGGCATAACGCATGCGGCAGGTGGTGATTATTTGGCTATAACTGGTGTTTTCGCTTTTCAACTTTTTCTTTAACAGACTTGGGCTAAGACATAAACAACTGGCTACCATACTAAGATTCCAGTCTTTGTGAATATCGCTTTCAATAATTTGATAAACGCTGTCACTTACACAATTACGTAACATATACATCATTAATGAAAGGAATTTTTTACTGTCGAGAAAACGGGATAGCACCGTGAATAATAATGCGCGTGTTCGTTCCTTTTCTGACTCAGTTTCTGCGGGCATCATGCTGTGTTGCGCGGCAACGCGAAAGACGTCTGGCGTCAGGCATGGCAGGGTGAGTATGGGCGTAGCGCTACGTTGCCATACTGGTATTTGCGAGAGATCTTTATTCAGAAACCGGAGGTAATCTTTGATGATGTCGTGACTAATATGAGCAACCAAAGTGTTGTTAAGAGAGGAGACGTCGATAATATTATTTTCACAATTTAATAACGCCATATGGTTAGCTTTAAGGCTAATAGGTTCTTTCCCATTCACCCTTATCCAGACATCTTTTTCAGTCAATAAAACAATACAAGGTTGGTCGCTGCAAATCCTCATACATGTACTCCTGAGTGCGAATAAAAGACCAGTTCTCGCTAAAGCAAAGCGATACCGGGAAATGGTTATATAATTGTATGATGAATATAAACATGCATAAAAATAACGAGTTTTACTAATATTACAAATTTTTATAGTAATTTCTCATGTACATATTTTTTTACAGGATAAATAACAGGCAAAAAAAAGCGCGGGGTGGGGCCGCGCAAAAAGTATGACATTTTTGTTTGCAGCAATTTTTATGAAAACGTTGCCATACTCAAAAGGCCTAAGGCCAGGCGGCGTAATGTTATTTAAACAATTACGCCTTCAGCGGAATAGTGGTTACGCTTTCACACACATAACGTGGTAAATACCGTCAATAATTTCAGTCCCTTCAGTTTCGTGTTCAAATCCAGGGAAATGGTGGTCCCAGGATTGCAGCGAGCGTAAATAACTTACTTGCGGACTGTTTTTATCGCCGAAGTTTTCACCAGACAGCAGCATCGGGATTCCTGGCGGATACGGGATAACTGAGTTTGCCGCGATGCGTCCTGGCAGATTTTCAATGGATACCAGTTCGACATTGTTGTCGACAATCGCGTTGTACGCTTCACGCGGGGTGATTTCCGCCACCGGCAGGCCGGAATAGGCTTCGTTCAACCGTGCGCCAGGGTTGTTTTCTTTCAGCCAGGCAAACATGGTGTCACCCAGATCGTGAATCCCCATGTTCGCGTAAGTGTCAGGATATTGTTCAACAAGTTCCGGCATCACCTGCGCCAGCGGTGTGTTGGCGTCATAGTGGCGTTTGAAGGAGCAAAGGGTGTTAACCAGAGTCCCCCATTTCCCACGGGTTACGCCCATAGAGAACAGGAACATAATTTGGAAGTCAGTGGTGCGGGTAGGCACAATGCCATGGCGACCAAGCCAGGCAGTGACCAGCGCCGCCGGAACACCGGTTTCTTCCAGTTCACCATCTTCACCCATTCCCGGAGCAAGGATGCTGACTTTAATCGGGTCGAGCATACTCCAGTTATCCGGAATATCTTTGAAGCCGTGCCAGCTTTCGCCCGGATGCATTACCCAGCAGTCCTGAACGGTGGTCAGCAGTTTTGTTGGTGCGTCAGCAAAGTCATAGGTTTTGCCGGTTTGTGGGTCGGTGACGACTTCTTTGTTCCACGGTTTGAAGAACCAGCTACCGTCAGCGGTGAACTCTTTATACAGCCGCGCCATCGCCTGACGAAAATCAACCGCTTCGTCAATCACTTCTTGTGTCAGTGACAGGCCGCTGTTGCCGTCCATCATCGACACCGCCACGTCGTTGGATGCGCAGATGGCATACAGCGGGGAGGTGGTGGCATGCATCATGTAGGCCTGGTTGAAGCGGGAGAAGTTAATCGCCCCACGACCTTCACGTACATGAATATAAGAAGCCTGTGACAGCGCATTCAGCAGTTTGTGGGTGGAGTGGGTGGCGAAAACGGTAGGACCGTTGTGATCGCCAGGTTCGCCGCGCATGGCATAGTGATCGGCATAGATCGGGTTGAAACGTGCATAGCCGTACCAGGCTTCGTCAAAGTGCAGACGATCGGAGGTTTTTTCCAGCAGATCCTGCGCTTCTTTAGCGTTATAACACACGCCGTCATAGGTGCAGTTGGTCACCACGCAGTAAGACGGTTTTTGCCCAGCTTTGTCTTTGGTCAGCGGGCTTTCACTGATTTTCTTCTGCAAGGTTTCAGGTTGCATTTCCTGCGGATAGATTGGCCCGATAATGCCGTAGCGGTTGCGGCTTGGCACCATATAGACCGGTTTCGCGCCTGTCAGCATCAAACCTTGTTCGATGGATTTATGGCAGTTACGGTCAACGACCACGACATCGTTATCGGTCATGCAAGCCTGCATGATGGTGCGGTTAGAGCCGGAAGTACCGACGACTACCGACCAGGAGCGATCGGCACCAAATACGCGTGCGGCATATTTTTCGCTTTCGCCAAATGCGCCAGTATGGTCAAGCAAAGAACCGAGGGAAGTTCGTTCGATGCCCATGTCGGTGCGGAACAGATTTTCACCATAGTAGTCATGGTAGAAACGTCCGGCGGGTGTTTTGGTAAAACCAACGCCGCCCTGGTGGCCTGGCGCTGCCCAGGAATATTCATGGATGTCACTATATTTCATCAGCGCGCTGAACAGTGGCGGCAACAGCTGCTGGCGGTAGCGGGTCATCGCGGCAACGGCGCGTCCGGCGATAAAGTCGGCGGTATCTTCCAGAATCCAGGCGAATTCATCGACAAGCTCCAGCAGGTCGCGATCCATTGCGGCGAGGGCTTTTTCCCGATCGCCCAACAGGAAGACCGGCACGTTTTGTTGGCGCTCATGAAGCTTACCGATCAATTGTCTGACGTTTTGATGTTCGTCCGGATGTTCCATTTGATAGCTGAACATCAGGCAGTCAATGGCTTCGTTTGAAGAGAGAATGGCAAAACCATCATCAAAGGAGGTGGATTTAATCACGGTAACATTTTGCTGGCTTAAAGCATCTGCCAGACGCTCAACGGCGTTACCGACCCAGGTGTCTTGATGGAGAAACTCGCTTTCAACAATTAATACTTTCATCATTGCTTACCCGGTTATGAAGGAATCTTCGTTGCGGGCAAGTATCTTCCGGCCTTTTCGGGCTGTAAAGCGCGTGAAAAACAAACATTTTTGAAATATTTATTTTTATAAACAATGCGTTATGTGATTATTTTAAATTATTTTCACTGCTTATTATCGACGGCTAAACTATTTTTTTGGCTGATACTGATATCGTCTTTAGCCGGGAAACGTCTGGCGGCGCTGTTGGCTAAGTTTGCGGTATTGTTGCGGCGACATGCCGACATATTTGCCGAACGTGCTGTAAAAACGACTACTTGAACGAAAGCCTGCCGTCAGGGCAATATCGAGAATACTTTTATCGGTATCGCTCAGTAACGCGCGAACGTGGTTGATGCGCATCGCGGTAATGTACTGTTTCATCGTCAATTGCATGACCCGCTGGAATATCCCCATTGCATAGTTGGCGTTAAGTTTGACGTGCTCAGCCACATCGTTGATGGTCAGCGCCTGATCATAGTTTTCGGCAATAAAGCCCAGCATCTGGCTAACATAAAATTGCGCATGGCGCGAGACGCTGTTTTTGTGTGTGCGCGAGGTTTTATTGACCAGAATCGGTTCCCAGCCAGAGAGGCTAAATCGCTTGAGCATCAGGCCAATTTCATCAATGGCGAGCTGGCGAATTTGCTCGTTCGGACTGTTTAATTCCTGCTGCCAGCGGCGCACTTCAAACGGGCTAAGTTGCTGTGTGGCCAGTGATTTGATCACCATGCCGTGAGTGACGTGGTTAATCAGGTCTTTATCCAGCGGCCAGGAGAGAAACAGATGCATCGGCAGATTAAAAATCGCCATGCTCTGACAGGTTCCGGTATCTGTTAGTTGGTGCGGTGTACAGGCCCAGAACAGCGTGATATGACCCTGATTGATATTCACTTTTTCATTGTTGATCAGGTATTCCACATCGCCATCGAAAGGCACATTCACTTCGACCTGACCATGCCAGTGGCTGGTGGGCATGATATGCGGTGCGCGAAACTCAATCTCCATCCGCTGGTATTCCGAATACAGCGACAGCGGGCTGCGGGTCTGTTTTTCGTCGCTGCTGCACATAAACGTATCTGTATTCATGGATGGCTCTCTTTCCTGGAATATCAGAATTATGGCAGGAGTGAGGGAGGATGACTGCGAGTGGGAGCACGGTTTTCACCCTCTTCCCAGAGAGGCGAGGGGAGCGTCCGAGCATCATGAGGCCGAAAACTGTGCTTTTCAGGTAACTTATTACCATAAACTCAGATTTACTGCTGCTTCACGCAGGATCTGAGTTTATGGGAATGCTCAACCTGGAAGCCGGAGGTTTTCTGCAGATTCGCCTGCCATGATGAAGTTATTCAAGCAAGCCAGGAGATCTGCATGATGACTGCACCCAAAATTACATTTATCGGCGCTGGTTCGACGATTTTCGTTAAAAATATTCTTGGTGATGTGTTCCATCGCGAGGCGCTGAAAACGGCGCATATTGCCCTGATGGACATTGATCCCACCCGCCTGGAAGAGTCGCATATTGTGGTGCGTAAGCTGATGGATTCAGCAGGGGCCAGCGGCAAAATCACCTGCCACACCCAACAGAAAGAAGCCTTAGAGGATGCCGATTTTGTCGTGGTGGCATTTCAGATTGGCGGTTATGAACCTTGCACGGTGACTGATTTCGAGGTCTGTAAGCGGCATGGTCTGGAACAAACCATTGCCGATACGTTGGGGCCGGGCGGTATTATGCGCGCGCTACGTACCATTCCGCATCTGTGGCAAATTTGCGAGGACATGACGGAAGTCTGCCCCGATGCCACCATGCTCAACTATGTTAACCCAATGGCGATGAATACCTGGGCGATGTATGCCCGCTATCCGCATATCAAACAGGTCGGGCTGTGCCATTCGGTGCAGGGAACGGCGGAAGAACTGGCGCGTGACCTCAATATCGACCCGGCTACGCTGCGTTACCGTTGCGCAGGTATCAACCATATGGCGTTTTACCTGGAGCTGGAGCGCAAAACCGCCGACGGCAGTTACGTGAATCTCTACCCGGAACTGCTGGCGGCTTATGAAGCAGGGCAGGCACCGAAGCCAAATATTCATGGTAATACTCGCTGCCAGAATATTGTGCGCTACGAAATGTTCAAAAAGCTGGGCTACTTCGTCACGGAATCGTCAGAACATTTTGCCGAATATACGCCGTGGTTTATTAAGCCAGGTCGTGAGGATTTGATTGAGCGTTATAAAGTACCGCTGGATGAGTACCCGAAACGCTGCGTCGAGCAGCTGGCGAACTGGCATAAAGAGCTGGAGGAGTATAAAAACGCCTCCCGGATTGATATTAAACCGTCACGGGAATATGCCAGCACAATCATGAACGCTATCTGGACTGGCGAGCCGAGTGTGATTTACGGCAACGTCCGTAACGATGGTTTGATTGATAACCTGCCACAAGGATGTTGCGTGGAAGTAGCCTGTCTGGTTGATGCTAATGGCATTCAGCCGACCAAAGTCGGTACGCTACCTTCGCATCTGGCCGCCCTGATGCAAACCAACATCAACGTACAGACGCTGCTGACCGAAGCCATTCTTACGGAAAATCGCGACCGTGTTTACCACGCCGCGATGATGGACCCGCATACTGCCGCCGTGCTGGGCATTGATGAAATATATGCTCTTGTTGACGACCTGATTGCCGCCCACGGCGACTGGCTGCCAGGCTGGTTGCACCGTTAAAACGCGACTAAACGCTACTGCGCCGGGGGATTTATTCCGGCGCACACCTCTGACGATACCAATAACAGAAGGCGGGCGTTGGTAACAGCGACCCGATACCCTATGAGCATTTCAATGACTACAAAACTCAGTTATGGATTTGGAGCGTTCGGGAAGGATTTTGCGATCGGCATTGTGTATATGTACCTCATGTATTACTACACCGATGTCGTTGGGCTGTCTGTGGGTTTGGTCGGTACTTTGTTTCTGGTGGCGAGGATCTGGGATGCTATTAACGATCCGATTATGGGATGGATTGTAAATGCTACGCGATCGCGATGGGGTAAGTTCAAACCCTGGATCCTGATCGGTACGTTGGCAAACTCTGTAATCTTATTTCTCCTCTTTAGTGCGCATCTGTTTGAAGGTACTACTCAGATTGTCTTTGTTTGCGTGACCTACATCCTCTGGGGCATGACTTACACCATTATGGATATTCCCTTCTGGTCGCTGGTTCCAACCATAACGCTCGATAAACGTGAGCGCGAACAACTGGTTCCTTATCCGCGTTTTTTTGCCAGTCTGGCAGGCTTTGTTACGGCAGGTGTGACGCTACCATTTGTTAATTATGTCGGCGGTGGCGATCGGGGATTTGGCTTTCAGATGTTCACTCTGGTACTGATCGCCTTTTTTATTGTTTCAACCATCATCACTCTGCGCAATGTGCATGAAGTCTTTTCGTCAGACAATCAACCGTCTGCTGAAGGAAGCCATCTGACACTTAAAGCCATCGTTGCGCTAATTTATAAAAACGATCAGCTTTCATGCCTCTTGGGTATGGCTCTTGCTTATAATGTAGCCAGCAACATTATTACCGGCTTTGCTATCTATTATTTCTCATATGTTATCGGTGATGCGGATTTGTTCCCCTATTATCTGTCGTATGCGGGAGCTGCTAACCTGGTGACGTTAGTATTCTTCCCACGCTTAGTTAAATCATTATCCCGACGCATTTTATGGGCCGGAGCATCTATTCTTCCGGTGTTAAGCTGTGGTGTTCTCCTGTTAATGGCATTAATGAGCTATCACAACGTCGTCCTCATTGTGATTGCGGGTATTTTGCTGAATGTGGGATCGGCGCTTTTCTGGGTATTACAGGTCATCATGGTGGCAGATACCGTTGATTACGGTGAATATAAACTGCACGTACGCTGTGAAAGTATCGCTTACTCCGTGCAGACTATGGTGGTGAAGGGCGGTTCAGCCTTTGCGGCTTTTTTCATTGCGGTTGTGTTAGGGATGATTGGCTATGTACCGAATGTTGAACAGTCTACGCAAGCCCTATTAGGTATGCAGTTTATTATGATTGCTCTACCAACTCTGTTTTTCATGGTAACGCTGATTCTCTACTTCCGTTTCTATCGCCTCAATGGTGACACGCTGCGCAGGATCCAGATCCATCTGCTGGATAAATATCGCAAAGTACCGCCCGAGCCTGTTCATGCTGATATTCCGGTCGGTGCAGTGAGTGATGTGAAAGCCTGACGTGGACAATAGCTAACGAAAATGGCCTGATGCGATATGTTTATCAGGCCACGTCTTAATGTAATGCTTTGGATTTGCAAATTTTGTAGACCGGATAAGGAATTCACGCCGCATCCGGCATCAACAAAGCGCAAGTTGTTATCCGGTTATCAAGCCAAAGCGCCGTAGCTGGCGGCAATGAAAGCGAGCGAGGAATATCACCGTCGTTAATGCGCCAAGCAGCGCGCAGAACATATCGGATTGCGTGTCCCACTGGTCGCCCTGGGTGCCGAGAAAATCATCCGCTCCCTGACCCATTGCCAGCGCTGCCCACCACTCGATTAATTCATACATCGCGCTTATCGCCAGCGCCACGCAGCAGACCAGGAACGCCACCATTTTACGTCCGCGCACGTACATCCCGCGAACGAGAATTTCTCGTGCCACCAGTGCAGGCACCAGCCCCTGGAAAAAGTGCCCCAGCTTGTCATACGGATTACGACTCAACCCCAGCCATTCCTGCACCTCAAAACCAACGGGGACTTTCGCGTAGGTGTATTGTCCGCCGACCATCAGGATGATGGCGTGAAGGAAAATGAGCGTATAGAGCAGCGGCGTTAACGGATAACGTCTGGCGGTGGCAAGCAGTAGCGGCACGACAATAATCACCGGTGTCACTTCCATCAGCCAGGTGAGTTTGTCATGGGCCGAAATGCCGGTATAAATCAGGATTAATGTTAGCGCCAGTGCGCCGGTGTTAAGAATTAACGGCTTGAGTGTGCGGGTCATGGTGAGTTCGCAAATCAGGGAAAATACTGACTATTCACCAGCAAGCGTGAAATTACAATCGCAAAAGAGGTGGCCCAGGGGGATCACCTGGCAGCATGCTGCCAGGCGCTGGGCCGAAGAGGTTACTTAGTGCAGTTCGCGCACTGTTTGTTGACGATTTGCTGGAAGAAGTCGTTACCTTTGTCATCGACCAGGATAAACGCCGGGAAATCTTCTACTTCGATTTTCCAGATAGCTTCCATACCCAGCTCCGGATAAGCGACGCACTCCAGATGCTTGATGCTCTGCTGCGCCAGTACCGCCGCCGGACCGCCGATGCTACCGAGGTAGAAGCCGCCGTGTTTATGACACGCGTCGGTAACCTGCTGGCTGCGGTTGCCTTTCGCTAGCATGATCATGCTGCCGCTGTGGGATTGCAGCAGATCCACGTAGGAGTCCATACGACCTGCGGTGGTTGGGCCAAGTGAACCTGATGGATAACCGGCAGGGGTTTTCGCCGGACCCGCGTAGTAGATCGGGTGATCTTTGATGTACTGCGGAAGTTCTTTACCGGCGTCAATCAGCTCTTTCAGCTTGGCGTGTGCAATATCTCGGCCCACGATAATGGTGCCGGTGAGCGACAAACGAGTGGATACCGGATATTGCGAAAGCTGGGCGAGGATCTCTTTCATCGGGCGGTTAAGGTCAACTTTCACCGCTTCGCCTTCACCGGCCTGGCGCAGTTCTTGTGGAATGTACTGGCCTGGGTTGTGTTCCAGTTTTTCGATCCAGATACCTTCGCGGTTGATTTTCGCTTTAATGTTACGGTCAGCGGAGCAGGAGACGCCCATGCCGACCGGGCAGGATGCGCCGTGACGTGGCAGACGGATAACGCGAATGTCGTGCGCGAAGTATTTACCGCCAAACTGCGCGCCAAGACCGAGTTTCTGGGCCTCTTCCAGCAGTTCCTGTTCCAGCTGGACATCGCGGAACGCCTGACCATGTTCGTTCCCTTCCGTCGGCAGTTCATCGTAATAGTGAGCGCTTGCTAACTTGACGGTTTTCAGGTTGGTTTCCGCAGACGTACCGCCAATCACAAACGCGATATGGTACGGCGGGCAGGCTGCAGTACCGAGGGTACGCATTTTCTCGACGAGGAAGTTTTTCAGTTTGCCGGGAGTCAGCAGGGCTTTGGTTTCCTGGTAGAGATACGTTTTGTTGGCAGAGCCGCCGCCTTTCGCAACGCAAAGGAATTTGTACTCATCGCCATCTACCGCGTACAGGTCGATTTGCGCAGGCAGGTTAGTGCCGGTGTTGACCTCTTTGTACATGTCCAGCGCCGCGTTTTGCGAGTAGCGCAGGTTATCTTCGATATAGGTGTTATAGACGCCTTTCGACAGCGCTTCTTCATCACCGCCACCGGTCCACACGCGCTGGCCTTTTTTACCGACGATGATCGCGGTGCCGGTATCCTGGCAGGTCGGCAGCACGCCTTTGGCGGCGATTTCGGAGTTTCTTAAGAATTGCAGTGCCACGTACTTGTCGTTTTCGCTGGCTTCTGGATCGTGAAGAATAGCCGCAACCTGTTTCTGGTGTGCCGGACGGAGCATGAAAGAAGCGTCGTGAAAGGCTTGCTGCGCCAGCAGGGTCAGGGCTTCTGGTTCCACTTTCAGGATGGTTTCGCCGTCGAAGTCGGCAACGCTAACGTAATCGGAAGTGAGTAGATAGTATTCGGTATTGTCTTTCCCCATCGGGAAAGGTGCCTGGTAGATAAAGGGTTTGTTTGACATAGCTTCCAGCCTGTAACTCTGTATTTGTTATTCGAAAATGGCGTGCCGCGTAGTCACGGGCGGCACGCAAAGTGCATTTATAAGAACCCGTACATCGCGGCGAAGATCCAGCCGAAGACGCACGATACGCTCACACCAATCAACCCCGGCAGAATAAAGCTGTGGTTGATGACGAAGCGACCGATGTGGGTGGTGCCGGAACGGTCAAACTGAATCGCTGCCAGATCGCTCGGATAAGTCGGCAGGATGTAATAACCGTAGCAAGCCGGTGCTGAAGCCACGATGTATGCCGGATCAACGCCGATCGCCAGCGCGACCGGAACAATCGCCGCCAGCGCCGCAGCCTGAGAGTTTACAAACTTGGAAACCAGCAGCAGAACAATGGCATAGGCCCACGGATACTCTTTCACCATTTCACCCAGTACGCCCTGAATTTCAGACATATGCGCACCGAACATGGTTTCTGCCATCCATGCGATACCGTACACCGCCACGATGGCGATCATACCGGAACGGAAGACTTCGTTTTTTGAGATAGACGCGGGATTGGTTTTGGTCAGGATAATAATCAGCGCCCCGGTCAGCAGCATAAACATCTGAATAACCAGTACCATCGACAGCGGTTTGCCGCCGAAGGATGGACGCAGGTCCGAATCAGCACCAAGAAGGGCGACTACAGCGATTGCCCCGAGGAAAATCCACATTGCCAGCCAGTTGCTTTTCGGCAGTTTTTTATCCAGCAGCGTCGCGGTATCACCGTAAACATACTCACGGTTTTCCGGTACGGAGATGAATTTCTGGAACTCTTCGTCTTTATCCAGATCTTTACCGCGGAACCAGCTGAAGATACCGATCGCCAGGATACCGATTAACGTCGATGGAATGGTGATTGCCAGCAGATCGAGGAACTCAAGATGGCGGCCATCAAAGGTGACATTACCCAGCATCGCAACCAGAGACACGACCGCAACCGATACCGGACTGGCGATAATCCCCATCTGTGCACCGATAGAACTTGCCGCCATCGGACGTTCCGGACGGATGTTGTTCTTAATGGCGACGTCGTAGATGATCGGCAGAATGGTGTAAACCACATGACCCGTACCGCAAAGAATGGTCAGTGTACAGGTCACAAACGGCGCGACAATTGAGACATATTTCGGGTTGCGGCGCAGCAGCTTCTCGGCAATTTGCAGCATGACATCAAGACCGCCCGAAGCTTGCAAGGTCGCCGATGCCGCCACCACCGCAATGATAACCAGCATGACATCAACTGGTGGTTTACCTGGCTGAAGGTGGAAGACGAAGACCAGAATGACCAGACCGATACCGCCTAATAAACCCAGCGCGATACCACCCTTTCTGGCACCATAAAACAGACATATCAGTATTATGATAAGTTGGATAGTAAATAACATGTGTGAACCCTCGCGATAATCCTATTTAAATTTTTGCTGAATAGATCACAGTCACGTTCTGTTTTGTATGAACTGTTTTCAGAGCCTGACTAAATATCCGTTTGGTCGTTACCGGCTTTAGCAAATACCTCACAGTGAATATTGGCTGATTAAAGCAGCGGCAAATTTATGCACTGTGATAAGCGGCTTTTTCAGAGAGAAAGACTCTCTGGCGATGGGTTTATAGTTTGTACTGCGCAGATGTTAATGTTTTGTTTGCTGTTATCTTATTGATATTTATCGGTCTATTTTTTGTTCTCAGGGCAGATGTCATTAGGTCTATAGATTAATCTGATCTACCCATTTGTGGGTAAAAATACACATAATGCGGGTGACATAATAGTTAATTAACTTTTGTTAGCGTTTTGAAATTAAAAACACCGTTCACCTGAAGAGATATTAATTTTTAGCGATGATGGGGTGATGCTGCCAACTTACTGATTTAGTGTATGATGGTGTTTTTGAGGTGCTCC